>Ga0209726_10000723_pt1 | contig 59522 bp, 63 predicted proteins | sample Subgrocontami54m_FD_187453 | JGI IMG/M metagenome (GOLD analysis project Ga0209726, IMG submission 187453) | Subsurface groundwater microbial communities from S. Glens Falls, New York, USA - GMW46 contaminated, 5.4 m (SPAdes) (version 3) | ecosystem: Environmental > Aquatic > Deep subsurface >...
AAAACCTGGGACTATCACAGCGCTAAAGCTGAAGGAAGGGGAGATTAAGATGAAGGTACTGGAAATAAGAAATGGACGCAAGATTACTCCAAACGTCAGGATGGTTTCCAGCGGAGTTTTGAGTCAATTCGCATCGTGGTTTAGGACGGGATTGGGACTCGGTGTGATGCTTTTCGTGGCATTCACCACCCTTTCAGCACTTGGTCATGGCTCGTATTAACTGTTTTTTGAAAATAAATGAGGTAGTGAGAACCTGAAAAACCTCCCCGCTTGAGGCTCCCCGCATGGACTTCGATAGGCAGGGGAGGCAATGCCTCATTCCTCACCTCGCAATTCGTCCTGAATAGAGGTCCCCGTCCAAAAGCCTAACTCTCCCTTCATATTGATTGTCGGTAGAGTTAGGCTTTTGGACTCCTGCTCGGTGAGGAAGAGAGTATGAGGAAGATTTTTTTCTTTTTTTAAGATGTTTTGTCACCAACCCACCCATTTCGGCACATTATAGAGTGAGAGGGATTTTAAAGATTTTTGAAGATTTTTCTGTGGAGCCCCCTGTTTCGGACCCCTTTATATATTGGGGAGCAAGTTTTAAGTTTTTTTTGTCTAAAACCACTGGTTTTTGCGTATTAACATTGGGGGAATAATCGACTTTTCACTTTTCTTATCACCAAACCCTCAATTTTTAACAACTGTCAGTAAAAGGCGTTATAAAAAATAAAACATCAACCACAAAGTTGAATGAAAGTAACGAAGCGACAAAGCTTCAAGGAGGTTTTTCAATGGTTAAGGAGATTCAGAAGGAAGTGGCTGACAATATAGACAGATTGATTCAAAAGACGCGAAAACTCAGTGTTAAGCTCTTTAGTTTTGTGATTTCCTTCAGGTGGTCCAATAAACGGGGTAAGTCCAATGAAGATTCAATGGACAGGTGAAGTTCATGCAAGTGTGTCTTCTGAGCAAAAGCCGGTTGCTGCGAATCCAAGACCAATGTCTCGACCAGGATGGTACCAGACTGATGATAGATATTTAATGCGTTCAAAACTACCGTGGAGAAATCCTACCCTCAGTGAAGGATTGCGTGACACTACGAATTCCGTAAGCGAATTCAGGCGTTTAGTGAATGGATTTGCGTCATTTCTGAATCGATGAACCCAGGTTGACCAGGGAGGGACCTTTTGGGCCTTCCCTGGCGCTCGGGTAAAAGGAGCTGCTTGGATGGATAAGGCGATACGAGCAACTTTTAATAAAGGGGAATCTCTTGGTGTGATCTTTGAATCGGAGAGGTTCTGTCGTTGAGGTTTCTCTTCCGGAGACAAAAGCGTCCCGGATAAAGGTGGGGATTCTGCCTTTGCTTTCCCGAAGGGCTTAGGCCTGGAATGAGGGGAACAGCCAAGGTTTTTTCAACCACAAATTTCAATAGAAAGGATCTCTGAAAAATAGATGGATAGGGAACCAGTCCAAACAGCAGGGAGAAGGGGGTTGGTAAATATACGAGAAGCAGCAGATTATTTGGGGCTTAGTACAAATACTCTTTACCAGTGGTGTTCCAAACGGCGGTTGCCTCATATCAAGGTCGGTCGCTTGGTCAAATTCGATTTACAAGAATTGGATGCATGGGTCAAAAGAAACAGAGTAAAAACAGATGAATTTTAGATTGCAATGGGAATAAAACATTGGTAAAGTATAGTACCATGAACAAGAGATACTATATCGAAGAAGTAATCAAGGTTCTCGGTATATCTCGAAAGACCCTTTATATTTGGGAAAGCAAGGGCAAAATCCCGACGCCGAAGCGTGATCCGATGAACAATTACCGGTACTGGTTGGAATCGGATCTTAAGAGGCTCAAGAACATAACAGGACGGGGATAATGAAAGTATATTCTTGGAAGAACAAGGATGGGCGTGTATCCTGGTCCGTCGATTATTCTTTCGACGGAATCAGATATCGTCGCCGCATTGGATACGGAGAGCGGGGCAGGGAGGCCGCTGAAAAAAAGATCCTTCAAATCAAAGCGGAGATTGAAACGGGTTCGCATCAAGCATCAAGAAAGACGAAGGGCATAGCTTTTAAGGATTTTGTGAACTCAAGGTATCTGGACTTCATTAAGAAGAAGAAATTCTATTCCCGTTCTGGGATATTCTTTTTGAGGCATTTAATCAATTACTTCGGTAATATGCCAATGCATAAGATAACTTATTCGATGATTGAAAAATACCACGCGGAAAGAAGCGGAGCATCTCCGGTCGCAGCGAATAGAGAATTATCGCTCCTCCGTGCAATTTTTAACAAAGCGGAATTTTGGAATCAAAAGAGCGGTTATGGTGAGCAAAAGTTACGCTTACCAGGCAGTAATCCGGTAAAAGGCATTGAATTTAATAATGAACAATCGCGGCGGCGTTTTGCATCGGATGATGAGATTAAGCGGATTTTGCTTAATGCCGACTCGGATAAATTGAGAGATTTAGTGCTTTTGGCCCTAAATACGGGCATGAGAAAAGGGGAGATTCAAAAGTTATCCGTTAAACAGCATATAGACTGGAATCTGAACGTTATAGATTTGCCTGAGACCAAGTCTAAACATCTCAAGAAAAGCAATGAGATCCAGAAAGTACCGATGAACTTGATAACGCGTGGAATTCTTTTGAAGTATAAAGACAGGGAAGAGGAGTTTCCGTTTGATTACAATTTTCGCAAAGTATTCGATAATGCTATTGCAGAATCAAATATCGTAGGCCTTCATTTTCATGATTTGCGGAGAACTTTTGCCGTTTTTCTTCGCCTGAAGGGAACCGATATTTTTACTGTTTCCGCGCTATTAAGGCATTCTCCCCCTGAATCGCTCAGAGTGACTGCCATTTATACCCCTGCAGTGAGCGAGGAATTGCATAAGGCAGTGGCCAAGCTGGATGACCATTTTCTTAGTTTACTTGAGACCTATTTTCCGGCATACCATGCCAGAAATCTGCCAAAAACGCCCAAAATAGGGGTAAAAGAGGTCGAGGAGGAATGGGAAGTAACCCCTTTATTAAAATATAGTTACGGGGCGTAGCTCAGCCTGGCTAGAGCGCTTGCTTTGGGAGCAAGATGTCGCAGGTTCGAATCCTGTCGCCCCGATTTTTATTGAAGAAAAAAAAGATTAAGGAAAGCGGGGCTGCTCGCTTCGCTCGCGGCCCCTTTTGAAAGCAGCGTCTCATACGAGTCGCTGTCAGTGTCGAAGTCGGGACTGCTAAACGACTATTTCTCAATATATTTTGGCGTAAAATTTAAAGATTTTAAAGATTGAGTTTGAACCGAGGATGCCGATATTCTGCATGAATGTTATCTTAACCAGGAGGTTTCCATGATGAAAAAGTATGTCTCTGGTTTTTTAGTTTTAGCATTCATCCTCTTATGCAAAAATCCGGCCGCTTATGCGGTGGGTTCCTCCGGTTTTGAGAATGCTTCTTATAGCGCTAAAACCTTAGGCCAGGGCAATGCAACCATTGCCCGGCCGCAAGATCCTTCGACCGTTTTGTCGAATCCCGCTGGGATCATCGAACTTGACGGCATCCAGTCAAGTGTTGGACTCCAAAATTTGGATTTCAGGATCATTCATCATAACAAAGTGAGTGGTGATGAAAATCAAAATGCCGGTAAACTCATACTGCTGCCCTCTTTTTATTTGACAGCCAACCCCGGCAAATTACTCGATGATCGTTTTGCTTTGGGGGTCGGTGTAAACTCGCCATTCGGTTTATCTAGCAAATTTCCTTCCATAGGCATGGCTCGTTACACAGGCTATAAAAATTCATTAAGAATGGTGGCGACAACGATCGCAGGGTCTGCTCGGGTTACGGATTGGTTCGATGTCGGAGGCGGCGCGATCAATTATTATATTTACGACTATGGGCAGATTTTTAATTATCCGAATGCCGCTATCGTGGGGGCCGGTGCGGACGGGCGGGCGCTGACGGACACTTCGGGAAGCGGATGGGGATGGAATTGCGGAATTTTATTGAAGCCGCTTGCTCACCATAAACTGGCTATGTCTTATCGAAGCCGGGCTGATGTGAAAGTAGACGGCCGTGTCGTTATTGATGATTTAGTGTTAGGCGGGGCTCAGGGTTATGATACTTTCCCTCACTTTGAATCCGGCGCTCATTCAGACATTCCTCTTCCGTGGAATCTTACGTTGGGTTACGCCTATGAACCTTCCAAAAAATGGGCCGTGGAGACTAATTTTGGGATCACGGGGTGGAATGTTTTTGCGGATCAAAATTTTACTTTTGACCGGGGCAATGCAACCTTGAACGCTTTGGGAACCATTCCAAGGGATTATGGCGCGACGTTTAGTTTTCATTCGGGAGGCCATTATCAATTAAGCGATCGCACGGATTTTTACGGCGGCTTTGCGTTCTATGAGGCCGCCTCTCCTAAAAACCATGTCGATAATTTTTTGCCGGATGCTAATCGCTATGCTTGGACCATGGGAACGAGTTATAATCTTACGGATAGAACAAGAATCGATTTTTCTTATATGTTTATGCTGTTTGCCAGGCGGAATATTTCAAACCCGGGAGTTTTTGCCAAGACGGCTGAAAGTATCGATGGGAGGTATACCAGTATTTTGCACGGAGCATTTATAACGTTCACCTATAAGTTTGATTTTCCCTTTGAGAAAAGCCATAAAGATTCCAGTCGCGCCCCCCGCATTGAAATGTCCCCGCGCTCCGGGCCATCGTGACCGCATAAAAAATTGCAATAATCAGACAGCGCTGCGCTATGCGCCCCCGCAAGGACAAGGCTTTGCACCGACCGTCACATTTTTTACTCGCTGACTGATTGATTTTTTGGTAAGTTATTGCGGCATCGGGCATTAAAATCATGGCAACTACGCCTAACGATAATCAATTAACCATCGACGAGCTTCGGGAAGCATGGCCTGTCCTTTCTCAGGATGAGCAGGTGGAAGCCTTCTCATTTATGGATCGCAACACCGCCCAGGAATTTTTTCTGACCATGTCCAATCACGAACGGGCCATGATTCTAAAAACTCTTCCTGAAGGGGAGCAAAGGCTATGGATACGCCTTCTCGCTCCGGATGATGTCGCGGATGTGATTCAAGAAGCTCCTGAGGAGGCATGCGCAGGCCTTCTTCAATTTTTGGATGAACAGACGCGTAAAGAAGTGAAAGCGCTTCTGTCCTATCGGCAGGATGTGGCCGGAGGGCTTATGAATCCCCGCTTTGCCCGCCTCCGTCCCGAACTCACCGTGGACGAAGCCATCAGTTACTTGCGCCTCCAGACTAAGGAGGCATTAAAAAATACCTTCTATGTTTATGTCCTGGATAACGAACAGCAGTTGCTGGGGGTGGTTTCGTTTCAAGATCTTTTTAGGGCGCCTTCGGAAAAAAGCGTCCGGGAGATTATGAAGGCAGATATTGTTACGGTCCGTGAGGATCAGGACCAGGAAAGCATTGTCCGCCTCTTTGTCCAGTACAAATTCCTCGTTCTTCCGGTGATTGATGCCGGGAACCGCATCAAAGGAATCATCACGGCGGATGATATCCTTCATGCCGTGCAAAAAGAGGCGACCGAGGATATACAAAAGTTGGGAGGCATGGAGGCTTTAGATTATCCCTATCTCAAGATAGGCCTCTTTTCAATGCTTAAGAAACGCGTTGTATGGCTTGCCGCGCTTTTTCTGGGTGAAATGCTTACAGCAAGTGCAATGACCAATTATCAAACAGAAATTTCGCGAGCGGTTGTTCTGGCGCTTTTTATACCGCTTATTATTTCGAGCGGCGGTAATTCCGGCTCTCAGGCTACCACGCTGGTGATTCGTGCCATGGCCCTGGGGGAAGTGCGCCTGCGGGACTGGTGGTTAATCATTCAGCGTGAAATCATGGTAGGGTTCGGTTTGGGAATGATTCTGGCAACGATCGGTCTTGGAAGAATTCTTGTCTGGCAGGCCCTTTTTCATTGCTATGGGGAGCATTACGCGCTTATCGCTCTGGCCGTAGCTTTGAGTTTGGTCGGCGTTGTCATGTGGGGCACTCTGGCGGGTTCCATGCTGCCTTTTATTTTGCGGCGGCTTGGCTTTGACCCGGCCAGTGCGTCGGCACCTTTTGTGGCAACCCTGGTGGATGTTTCCGGAATTGTGATTTATTTTACCGTTTCAGCAATCGTTTTGCGGGGCACGCTTTTGTAGGGCAAATGAGAATGGAGGCAGACCGGCATGAAACCCAATCTTGGTATTTCGGATAAAAATCGTCAAGGTTCCGTGGAAGTTTTGAATCATCTGCTCGCGGATGAATACGTGCTGTACACGAAACTACGCAATTATCATTGGAATGTGACCGGTGATGATTTTATGGAGTTCCATAAGTTGTTTGAGTCGCAGTATGAGGAAGTGGATGGCATGATTGACGAGATTGCGGAACGCTCGCGGTCTCTGGGAGGCCGGGCCTTGGGAACCTTGAAGGAGTTCCTGCAGGAGACACAATTGAAAGAGTTCCCAAGAGAATACCCTGAGGCCAAAAAGATGATTGCCTATCTCTTGGCCGATCATGAAACCGTCATTCAAGAATTGAGGCAGGGCCTTGCCGTGTGTGCTGAAAAGTACGCGGACATGGGCACCAGCGATTTTCTCACCGGCCTTATGGAGCAGCATGAGAAAATGGCCTGGATGCTGAGAGCTTATTTGGAATAGTCCCGATAAGTATTTTTTAGTATAAGATTTTTGCCGTCCTGGTTATAATGCATCCTCAATGACTACCTGCTTCTATTTGCGGCTTGTTTCCCAGGAGTTAAAATAAGATGCCTAGGGATAAAATTTTCAGAAAAAAAAAGGTCCTGATCGAGAATTTTAATTTTGGGAAAAAGACGGCCAAGGTTTTTGACGATATGCTGGACCGCTCGATTCCTTTTTACACCGAGATTCAGCGCATGATGGCGGAGATTGCGGCGGATTTTGCCGTGCCGGGGACTAATCTTTATGATTTGGGATGCTCGACCGGCAACACCTTTTTGAGTATCAACAGGCATGTGCCCAAGGATGTGGTGTTTGTCGGCGTGGACTCTTCCAAGGAAATGCTGGATATCGCCAGGCAGAAGCTTAAACAGCGGGGAGTTGCGCAAAAATGCGAGCTCGTGTGCATGGATTTGAACAAGGCGGTTCCTATCGTGAATGCCTCGGTGGTGATCCTGAACCTGACGCTTCAATTTGTCCGTCCCCTTTATCGCAAGCGCGTGATTGAAAGCATCGCGGCCGGGCTGAATGAAGGCGGCTGCCTTATTTTGGTAGAAAAAGTCCTCAGCCCCAATTCCACCATCAACCGGCTTTTCATTAAATACTACTACGAATTCAAAAAGCGCCAGGGATACAGCCGGATGGAGATTGCCCAGAAAAGGGAAGCCCTGGAAAACGTTCTCGTCCCTTACCATTTTGATGAAAACCGCGAGCTTCTTCTCTCGAGCGGCTTCAAGGGCTGCGATATTTTCTTCCGATGGTACAACTTCTGCGGCATCGTGGCGCTGAAATAGGGGAGCGGGGAATCCTTCCTATGATTCAGCGAATCCTGCTCGCGAGCGGCAACCTGTTTTTTCGTGTGCGCGACGCGCTTTTCCCGACGATTTTTATATTTCTTTTTATCTTCACGCGGCCTGTTCTTTTTCTCGGCAATGAGTCCCTGGACCGGGTTGTGGTTTTAGCGGGCTTTGTGACCGCTTTGGCCGGGCAATGCTTCCGCCTTGCTGTGATTGGATTTGCGTATATCAAAAGGGGAGGCAAAGAAGGCCGTGTTTATGCCGATGATTTAGTGATAGAAGGATTTTACGCGCATACGCGCAATCCCATGTATGTGGCCAATTACCTGATGACCGTGGGATTGGGGCTGATGTACGGTTCGCCGTGGGTATATTTTTTTGTGATCCCTTTTTTCACGTATGTTTACTTGTCAATTGTCGTGGCCGAGGAAAATTTTCTTCGCGGCAAGTTCAGCGTATCCTACGACGAATATTGCCGGGCAGTGAACCGGTTTATTCCCGATTTTCGGGGGCTTGGTAAATCGCTTGAAAAATTCAGTTATGACTGGAAAAAAGTGATCCGTAAAGAATACGGGACCTTTTTCGGCCTGCTGTTTGCGCTGAATTTTATCCCGCTGTGGAAAACCTGGTGGATTCACGGATTCAGCCCAAAAAAATCCGAGATTCTGATCCGGTTTTTGCTGATTTTGTCTGTGGGATTTTGTTATCTCTGGGTCCGCCGCCTGAAAAAAAGCGGGAAGCTGGCATCGTAAAAATGAATCTTTAAAAACTATCTTGACTTTTGGGTATAATTCTTTTAAAACTTAGCAATTATCATCAAGCCATAATTTTTAGGAACTTTTAAAAAAGTATTCATGCCAAAATATTACGGTTGGGGCCTTCCTTATAACGCTTCGGCTTACGGCGCCGAAATTGACCGCTTGATTTATGTCCTCCATGTTTTCATGATCCTGCTTTTTGTGGGGTGGTTTGCTTTTCTCTTGATAGCTCTCTTCAAATTTCGCAGCCGGCCCGGGCATAAAGCGGAGTACAAGCATAACCATTTCAAGGCGCCTAGCTATCTTGAGGTCGGCGTGGCTTTGTTTGAAGCTGTTCTGCTGCTGGGATTCTCGTTTCCCATCGCCCGCCATACTCGGGCTTTTCCTGCCAAGGGTGAGGCCCTGGAAGTCAGAATTGTGGCCGAGCAATTTGCCTGGAACATTCATTATCCGGGGCCGGACGGCGTTTTTGGCAAGACGGATATCAAATTGATCGGGCCGGCCAATGCACTGGGCCTGGATCGGACTGACCCTGCGGCCAAGGATGACATCACGGCCATCAATCAGCTTCATGTGCCTGTGAATAAGCCGGTTGTTGTGCATCTTTCTTCCAAGGATGTGATTCATAGTTTCTTTTTGCCCGTGATGAGAGTTAAACAGGACATTATTCCGGGGCAGAATATTCCCGTCTGGTTCCAGGCCAAGGCGAGCGGCAATTTTGAAATTGCCTGCGCCCAGCTTTGCGGCCTGGGGCATTACCGCATGCGGGGATTTTTTATCGTGGATGAACCCGACAAGTTTTCGGCCTGGCTGGCCAAGTTTGCTCCCAAGGTCGCGGTGCCTGCACCGGTGCCTGCACCCGCAACAGCCGCAGCTCCGGTGGTTCTGGCTGTCTAAATAAAGGATTGAATTGATGAGCGATCAACATCATTCTCACGGTCTTCCATTTTGGCGGAAATACATTTTTTCAGTGGACCATAAGGTGATCGGGATTCAATACGGAATCAGCGGGCTTCTCTTTCTTCTTTTCGGATTTTGCCTGATGATGCTCATGCGCTGGCAGCTCGCCTATCCGGGACAGCCGCTGCCGGTTCTCGGAAATCTTTTTAGTGAAAAATTCATGGTGGGCGGGATCATGCTCCCCGAGTTTTACAATCAGCTTGGCGCCATGCACGGGACTATCATGGTGTTTCTCGGCGTGGTGCCTCTTGCGGTTGGCGGTTTCGGAAATTATTTTGTGCCGCTTCAGATCGGAGCCCCGGATATGGCTTTCCCCAAACTCAACATGATGAGCTTCTGGGTGTTTTTTCTCGGCGGGGTGTCCATGGTAGCGAGTTTTTTTGTGCCGGGTGGCGCGGCCCAGTCCGGCTGGACGTCTTATCCGCCGCTTTCCGATATAGCGACTACCGGGCAGACCGTATGGCTTATCGGTATGGTTTTTCTGATCACGTCTTCTTTGCTTGGTTCTGTGAATTTTATTGTGACCATTGTCCAGCTAAGAGCGGACGGACTTTCCTTTTTCCGCTTGCCGTTTTTTGTCTGGGCCCAGTTCGTAACCAGTTTTCTTCTTTTGCTCGCTTTTCCGCCGCTTGAAGCGGCCGGCGTTTTACAGCTTATGGACCGGGTCGCGGGCACCAGTTTCTTTTTGCCTAGCGGATTGGTTGTGGCCGGGAAAGCGCTGACGGTGAGCGGGGGAGGGAACCCTCTCCTTTGGCAGCATTTGTTCTGGTTCCTGGCGCATCCGGAAGTTTACGTCCTGATTCTTCCGGCCATGGGCATTGTGGCGGAGATTGTGGCCTGCAATACCCGCAAGCCGATTTATGGGTATAAGTCCATGGTTTATTCCATTGTTTTTCTCGGTTTTATGTCTTTTATCGTGTGGGCCCATCACATGTTTCTCACGGGCATGGGCAGCAAGATGAGCGCGTTTTTCCAGATCACGACCATGATTATTTCCATCCCATCAGTCATTATTTTGACGGCGCTTGCGCTGAGTCTTTGGGGCGGATCGATACGGTTCACTACGCCCATGCTGTTTGCCACCGCATTTCTTCCCATGTTCGGCATCGGGGGATTAACCGGCCTGCCGCTCGGCCTCACCGCTTCTGACATACCTCTCCACGACACCTACTATGTGATCGGGCATTTTCATTATGTGGTGGCACCCGGCACTATTTTTGCGCTTTTTGCCGGCATTTATCACTGGTATCCCAAAGTGACGGGCCGGAAAATGTCGGAAATCCTGGGAAAAATTCATTTCTTTTTTTCCCTTATTTTTATTAACGGGGTTTTTATGCCGATGTTCATCATGGGGCTGGCCGGCGTGTCGAGACGGCTTTATGATCCGATGCAATACGCGCACGCCCAGCCCACGCAACCACTCAATGTATTTATTTCCATTTGTGCCTGGTCGCTGGGATTGGCGCAGATTCCCTTTATCCTCAATTTTTTCGGAAGTTTAATCTGGGGCAAAAAAGTGGACCGCAACCCGTGGGAATCCACCACGCTGGAATGGGCCGCTCCTTCGCCTCCGCCGCACGGCAATTTTGACACTGTGCCGCAGGTTTACCGCGGTCCTTATGAATACAGCGTGCCGGGGCAGAAGCATGATTTCTGGCCCCAGGACATGGCGAAAGAGAACTGATATGTCGGACAATTTGATTCGTTACATTTCCAAGCCGCATCCTGTCACCGGCGTCACGAACGCCAAGCTTGGCATCTGGTGCTTTCTGGCGTCGGAAGTGATGCTTTTTGGCGGGCTTTTTTCGGCCTATGTCCTGCTGCGTACGGGTGCGCCTTTATGGCCGCGCGGTTCTGAAATTTTGAATGTGCCGCTGGCCACTTTGAATACTATTATTCTCATCACCTCGAGCGTCACCATGGTGATGGCTTGGGCATCGCTGGCCATGAAGGAATTTTCAAAGTACAAGCGCTATATGGGGATGACCATCCTCCTCGCGCTGGCATTTCTGGTCGTGAAAGCTTTTGAATACGGTCACAAATTTGAGCATCATCATTTTCCGTCCACCAACACGTTTTACGCGATTTATTTTACGCTTACCGGGTTACACGGACTCCACATCGTGGGCGGCGTGGTGGTCAATACCTATTTTCTTTTTCCCGGCAGCCGTATGTGGGAACACGACCCCGAGCAATTCATGGGCCGGATCGAATGCGCCGGGCTTTACTGGCATTTTGTGGATTTGGTGTGGATTTTTCTTTTCCCGGTTCTTTATCTTTTATAAGAGGGAACATCATGGAGCATTCAACGGAAGAAATTAAAAAGCATGTGAAGGTTTATATCGCGGTATTCGCGGCGCTGGCTTTTCTCACCGTCGTCACTGTGGCGATTTCCTATCTTCACCTCCCGATTTTTCAGGCCATTTTAGTGGCGCTTGTGATTGCCACCATCAAGGGTTCGTTGGTGGCCTGCTTTTTCATGCATCTGATTTCTGAAAAGCAGATTATTTTTTCGGTGCTTTTGCTTACCGTGGTTTTTTTTGCAGCCCTCCTGCTTCTTCCGGTGTTTACGAGCGGTCACCCCCATGTCGCTTAAGGCCTTTCACATCTTTTTTATTCTTCTCTCCATTGCGCTGGCTTTCGGGTTTGGTTTCTGGGGCATCAGGGATTACTCTGTGACTGGAAATATTTTGAACCGGGGCATGGGCCTTGCCGCTTTTGCCGGAGGGGTTATTCTGACAGCTTATTTGGCCTGGTTTTTTTCCAAAATGAGAAAGATCGAATCCCTATGAAAAATATGATTCCTTTAGCGTGCTCCGTATGTTTCGGCGATCCCAACTCCAGTATGACCAAAGGCGCCATGATGGGAGTTCTTTTTCTTTTGGGCGTGGTGCTTTTTGTGCTGGGCGCCATTGCCTCGGTGGCCGTAGTTTGGACGCGTAGAGCGCGGCCGGAAGCCCTTGCTTCCGGCACTCCGCGAAAACCCCGATGGTTTTCGCTTCGAAAGCTTGAGCTTTCGGAAAGGGCTGCTTCCTTTCCCGAATGATGAAAGATGCCTTGGCTGTCTTTGTCCTGAGACTGGGATTGGGCGGTGTCTTCTTCTGGTTTGGCGTGGATAAATGCCTGAACCCCGAATCCTGGCAAGGATGGGTGCCGGTTTTTATCCAGAACCGTCTTCCCGTTCCCATGAATCTTTTTCTCATCGGGCAAGGAGCCGCGGAAGCGGTTCTTGGATTGTTCCTTGTGGTGGGATTCCTCACCTGCTTCTCAAGTCTTCTCTGCGCGCTTATTCTGGCCGCCATTATCTACTTTTCAGGATTTAATGAGGTGATGGTGAGAGACCTCGGGCTTTTTGCCGTGGCGGTATCTATTCTCGTTTCCGGCCCCAAAGCGTTGAGCTTCGACCATTGGTTTCATTCCCGCCGTTGAAAAAAAAATACCCCCTGGTCCCTACCGCTTTTTTCCTGCTCTGCCTGGCCGCAGGAACCTTGATCTATTGGAACTACGGTCATGCGATCGTCAAAGCGATCTATGAAAGAAAATCAGGAAGTTTTTTGAATCGAATCATTCAGGGCCAGGCCAGTAACCCGTTGCAAGTTTATCTCGAAAGTGCGGATGGGATGTTTTTTGCTTCTGTGCTTTTGTTATTTGCGGCTCTATTTATTTTTATGGCATCAAATAGTAAAAAGCCAGACTCTGGGGGGCAGTGGATTTTTAGCGGATTGATAATTTTTGGAATGGTCGCGGTAGCTTTTTTCCGGCCCTCGCTGATGGAGAACGAGTGGCTTTATATGGTTAATCCCCGGCGGATTGCGCATCCGGAATTTTTGGCCCATGACTGGACTTGGCAGCAGGGAACCCGCGGCTATTTTGTTTTTGACTGGCTGGTTAGCCCATTCGCCTTTTTTTTAAGCTCCCTGAAACTGGTTCTCCTGGGAAGGGCACTTGTTTGGATCCTTTTGATTGTCGCCTTCCTCAAGTCGGCCAGGACTCTTGGATTAAAATGGTGGCAGGCGGCCCTTGGCTTTGCCTTTTGGTTTTATGCCGGCCAATCTTTCCCGGAGTGGGAATGGGTGTTCGGCGGGTTTGAAGCCAAATGCTTATCCTACTTTTTTTTGTTTCTCGCATTGCATGGAGTCTTGAACCATCAAGAGATTCGGGCGGGAATTTACGCAGGGATTTCCGCTTCATTCCACGGTTTGATCGGCGGATGGGGAAGTCTGGCCCTTTCGGGCACCATGCTCGTTCCATTTCGTTGCAAAAATCCAAACCGGTTCCTTAAATTTTTTTCCATGTTTTTTTTCTTCGCCTTGCCGGGGTTTATTCCCGGCCTTCTTCCTTTTTTTAAAAATTTTTCCATATTCAAGGACGACTATACAGCCCAGCTGCTTTTTAGAGCAACGCATGCCCCTTTTTTATCGATTGCCACTGTGGCTGAGATTGTGCTTTTGGCCGCAGGCACCCTGATTCTTTTGGGAATATCTTTTGATCGGGAATACGCCCGTAAACTCCGTATATTTTTGATTATCCTGACGGGATTTTTTGCGCTGGGGTTGCTCGGAAAGGCCTGGAACCGGGCTTTTTTTCTATCCGCTTATCCCTGCCGACTGGGGCCTGTTTTTTTACTTCTCTTTTTCTCTTTGAGCGTTTTTCGTTTCCTGGGCCGGTCTGTTTTTGTTTCTTTTCTGCTTTTGTCGGCACTGCTTTATTGCCGAATGCCAGAGAAACTATTCAAACACACCGCCTATTTTGGGGTTGATTGGAAAAAGGCGCTCAAGGATTATCCGGAAAATGATTTTTCGCAATTGGCCGGTTGGGTAAAAACCAATACGGCGCTGGATAGCGTATTTGTCGCCCCGCCTTGGGAATACCGGTTTGCCCTTTCAGCCGAGCGGTCGCAAGTGGTTTGCTACAAGTACGAAATAATGGACGTTTCAATTCAAGAATGGATGAGGCGGCTTGCGGATCTTAACGGCGGGAAGGCCTTACAATATAAGCAAGGATTAAGCGCGCTCCGGGAAAATTATTCCCGGTTGACTCCAGCACAGCTTGAAGCAATCAAGCTGAAGTATGGGGCCCGCTATTATCTTGTACCGAAGGAAAGACCCGATCTTCCTTTTCGTCTTGTCTATTCGAACAGTTTATATTTTTTGTACGACCTCGATATTCCCAACGGGCCGCTTTAAGCCGCAAACTTTTCCCTGAAAAAGCGGTAAGCCATCCGCCGCGCAAAAGGGAACGCAAGAATCGAAGTGTAGTGTCCAAAGGGAACAAAAAAAGCCCGAGGCTTGCCCAGTGCTTTCCACAGGCGTCGTGCATATACCGGCCGGACAATGCGGTCAAAGAGACTGATATACATGGCCACGTTCTCGGATTTGACGTATTTGGCAAAGAGAAGAGGCTCGGTTTTGATGTGTCGCAGGATGTCCAGGGCCAGATTCCGGGGCGATTTGGCTTTGCGCCTGGATTCGTGGCGCATGAGTTTCCTGATCGTCCGGTTCCGGGTGCGTGCAATGATGTGGGCCACCGGCGCGCCAGCCAGCGCAATCACGTGACACCGGGGCCGGGTGTCAATGGCTGCGACCACGCTTCCAATGATGGCGCCAAAGCTGATGCCAAAGGTGCCTATTTTTGCGGACTCGGTTTTTTCATGCTGCGCGATCCAGTCCAGGGCTTTTAAATTTTTGATCACAGCCTTTTTTAAATAAAGCTCAATCTGGTCAAAGTTTTTCCGGAAGTCATAGGCCACGGGATCGTGATGCAGAACCACGGCATTGAATCCTTTCCGGGCAAAGTAACGGGCAAAGATTTTTGCGATCCTCTGGCCGCGGAAAATGGGATTGACCAGAATGGTGGGCGCGCGGCCAGGGAGGTGCGGCTCAAAAATAGTAAGTGTAAGATCCTCCTGATCTTCCGCCGGCGAGCGGGGGAAATGAAGGCGGATTTCTTTGGCCGTGAAGCGGCGACTTTTTTTGATCCTAAGGAGCCGCGATTCCGGAGAACCGGAAGTGTAACGGTAATATTGCCTCCAATCCTGAGGGGAGAGGAAAAGCGGTTGTGTCATGATAACTTTAAGTATAACTGATAAAAAATTCAAGGTAACACCTAGCCAAAAAAAAACTTGTCAGGGGGGGGATTCTTCGATAGAATGCCTCTGTTTTTCCTATGTTGATTCGTCCGCTTGAGTTATCTGAGAGACAGCGGGTTTGTTGACTCTCAGGAATACTGGCGCCCGTAGCTCAGTTGGATAGAGCAACTGCCTTCTAAGCAGTGGGTCGCCTGTTCGAATCAGGCCGGGCGCACTCTATAAAAATTCTAAGGAAGATTACGAATTTGTCGATAATTCTAAAAAAGTTACAAATTTGATTCAAAAACAATGTATAGAACGGCTTTTTCCTTTCGTTTTAAGTTCATTTCATGGCCAAACCAGATTGGCATCTTTCTTGCTAAATGTTTATTGTTAATCAACCCAAATGGAGGGAGTTTATGAGGAAAATCATGTCACTATTCACCGCAGTTCTTTTTGTAATGCTCACCCTTTCGCCGGGGATCTTACGGGCCGATGAACCCGTGGCCACGACAAAGGACCTTGAACAGGTCAATAGCCAGTTGCGCGATCAGATTACCGATTTGCAGAACCGGCTCAAGGATTTTGAGAACCGGTTGAGTAATGCGGAAAAGAGGCCCAGCGGAGCGCCTTCCTATATTCCCTCACCGTCCGGAAAAGCAGAGGGCGGCATGATCAAGACTCTCGAGGATATCAATATGAGCGGGTTCCTTGATACCTCGTACAATCTGAACACGAATCGTCCGCAAAAGGCCGGCGCCAATGTGGCGACGAATAATCTGAGAACCTTTGATTCGCGTGACAATAATTTTGACCTCAATGCATTTGAACTCGATTTTGAGAAACTCGCTCCCGCAGAAGGCGGCGTGGGTTTCCGCGCGGATCTTGCCTATGGCTTGAATGCGGCGGTGACCGATGGCGGCGGCATCAATTTTGACGGCGTTGCCGGCATTGGCCCGGATGAATTTGATCTTCAGCAGGCCTATGGAGAATTGAATATTCCCATCAATGGCGGTCCTGTCCTTGGCGACAAGATCAACATCAAAGCTGGTAAGTTTGTGACTATGGCTGGCGCGGAAGTGATTGAGTCCAAGGATAACTGGAACATTTCCCGCTCCACGGCTTTTGGTTTTGGCATTCCTTTCACCCACACGGGAATTCGTTCTTCGGTTGATTTGGATGGGGGAAAGGGTAAGTTGAATTTGGGCCTCAACAATGGCTGGGACGTGGTCCAGGAAACCAATAATTACAAGACATTCGAAGGTGGGTTGTCCTGGAACCTCACGGATAAATTGAGCGCGAGTACCGCCAATTATCTTGGCAAAGAATCCCAGACGGATGCCAATACCGCAGTCATTTCGGATGACATGCGGTTTCTTTCAAGCAATGTTTTAACTTGGAAGACTCCCGTTGAGAAATTGACGCTGATGGGAAACTGGGATATTGGTAATCAGAGAAATGTGAAAGCGATTACGGCCGGTGCGCTTAACAATCCCAAGGTTGGCAATTCAGGGATGTGGCATTCCTATGATTTCTATGCGAAGTACGACCTTTCAGAGAAGATGTATCTTGCCTACCGCGGAGAGCTTTTTGAAGACAATGATTCGTTCCGCACTTATGGGGTGACAACCCCGCGTTCGGCCAGAAGGTTCTGGGGACATACTTTTACGTTGGATTACCGGCCGTACAAGAATTTCATCTCCCGCTTGGAGTATCGTATGGACACTTCGGATGCGGGGATTTTTGATGTAACAACCGGTGGTTCCACAGAAGGCCAGGGAAGCCAGTCAACGTTTGGCACCGAGTTGATTTACTTGTTCTAAATTAATCCTTTTAGCTCCGGGTGCACTTTCTGTGCACCCGGAGCTTCGTTTGAAGCAGTCAGAATCAGAACAAGGGAGTTCGGAAAAGTAGCCATTTAGAAGTGTTTCTGGGTGGGGCCTTCTCGAGAAACTTTTGGTCCCTTCCCTCCTCTCAAAAGGCAGATCATGGAAGGCCTCTAACCCTTTTTATCCCCTCTTATAAAAACGAGGGGTCGTGGTGTCATTAAATCGAAGAGGATCGGATGAATGATATTCATTCGATTTATTCAAATGAAAAGGAGGTTCTCATGTCGACGTTGGTTACAAAAAAAGACAGGGATGAGGAGAGGATAGAAAGAGCCCTTCCCCAGACCCCTGAAGATGTCAGGCGTTACGTGAAGGAAAATGGCATCGAAGTGGTCGACTTCAAATTCAACGATCTTCCGGGCCTGTGGCAGCATTTTTCCATTCCGACCTCGGATTTGGTCGACTATGACGATGTGGAAGAGTCCATCTGGGTGGACGGCATTGGTTTTGACGGATCCAGCATCCGTGGATTCCAGAAGATTCAGGAAAGCGACATGATTTTGATTCCTGATCCTTCCACCGCCATCCTTGATCCGGTTTGCACACGCCCCACTTTGAGTGTCATTTGCGATATTTATGATCCGATCACAAGAAAGCCTTATTCAAGAGACCCTCGCTTTATTGCCAAAAAAGCCGAGGAATATCTGAAGAAGACGAAGATCGCGGACCAGAGTTTCTGGGGTCCGGAAGCGGAGTTTTTCATTTTTGATGACATCCGTTTCGACCAGACGGAAAACAGCGGCTATTATTTCGTGGATTCGATTGAGGGAGCCTGGAATACGGGAAGGGACGAAAAGCCCAATCTCGGCTATAAGCCGCGTTATAAGGAAGGGTATTTTCCGGTTCCTCCGCATGATTCCCTGCAGGATATCCGTACGGAAATCATGCTGACCCTGAGACGGGCCGGTGTTCCTGTCGAAGTACATCACCATGAGGTGGCTACGGCAGGGCAGTGCGAAATCGATATTCGCTACAGCCCTCTTGTGAAAATGGCTGACAATTTGATGATGTACAAATATGTCATTAAGAACGTTGCGCGCCGATACAACAAGGTAGCGACTTTCATGCCGAAGCCGCTTTTCAAGGATAATGGATCAGGCATGCATGTCCATCAGAGTCTCTGGAAAGGTGGCAAGCCGCTATTTTTTGACGCCAAGGGTTATGCGTTGACCAGTCAGCTTTGCCGCTGGTACATTGGCGGGCTCTTGACACATGCCGCTTCGATTCTGGCTTTTGGGGCACCGACAACCAACTCTTATAAAAGATTGGTTCCTGGATACGAAGCACCGGTCAATTTGGTCTATTCTGCAAGGAACCGTTCGGCTGCTTGCCGGATTCCGATGTATAGTTCGAATCCGAAAGCAAAAAGAATTGAGTTCCGTCCACCCGATCCTTCCTGCAATCCGTACCTTACATTTGCTGCGATGTTGTGTGCAGGACTTGACGGCATCCAGAATAAGATCGATCCCGGTGATCCGATCGATAAGAACATTTACGAGCTGGATGAAAAAGAAGCCAAGAAAGTCAAGAGCGTGCCGGGCTCTCTCGAAGAAGCTTTGCAGGCTCTTGAGAATGACAATGAGTACCTTACGAAAGGCGGTGTCTTTACGAAGGATGTCATTGAGACTTGGCTGGAGTACAAGCGGACCGTGGATATTGACCAGGTTCGCCTGAGACCCCATCCTTGGGAGTTCTACCTGTATTTTGATGTGTAAACCCTTGTCATTTGACAAGGCGTTTTAAGCCAAAACCCCCATTCAACGCATAAGTTGAATGGGGGTTTTGCTTTATTGACAACCCTTGGGCCCTATTGTATATTCGCCCCATGGTTAAATCGGATCAGTGGATCAAAAGGATGGCTCTGGAATGCGGCATGATCGAGCCTTTTGAAGAGTCGCAGGTCAGAAAGGGAATTTCTTTTGGCCTCTCCTCCTATGGCTATGACATCCGCATCGCGGATGATTTCAGAGTTTTCAATGCCTCCCGTTGCTCGTTGATGGATCCCAAGAATTTTGACGAAAAGGCGTTTGATCATTTAAAGCAGGATAGTTGTTTTATTCCTCCGCATTCTTTTGTTCTGGCCAGGACTTTGGAATATTTCAAAATCCCCAGGAATGTCATCACGCTTTGCGTCGGCAAGTCCACCTATGCGCGCTCCGGTGTGCTGGTGAATGTGACACCTTTTGAGCCGGAATGGGAAGGCTTTGCAACCCTGCAGATATCCAACACAACCCCTGTTCCAGCAAAGATTTATGCAAATGAAGGAATTGGACAAATCCTTTTTTTTGAAAGCGATGAGGTTTGCCGGATTTCTTACAAGGATAAAAAAGGGAAGTACCAGAAGCAAACGGAAATCACCCCTTCCAGAATTTAGGCGTGGCAGGCTACCCTGAGAAGTATTTTGAATTTGTAGAGCTCTTTAACAAGAAGAACTTTTTTGAGGCCCACGAAGCGCTTGAAGCAGAGTGGCACAAGCAAAACCGGCGGAATGATTTTTACAAAGGCCTTATCCAATTGGCCGCCGTGTTCGTCCATGTACAGAAGCTAAATATTTCCGGCGCAAAAAGCTTAATAAAAACCTCTAAAAAATATTTAGATCCCTGCTTTCCGCGCTATCAAGGCGTTGATCTCAAAAAACTTTTTGAAGAAACAGAACTTATAATGAAAGAATTGGTATCCCGGCAAGAGGTTCGGCGGGATCTGAAATATCCAATGATTGAACTAGGGGATTAAACAAAGGAGATTTTGTCATATGAAATGCTCTGCGGTTCTTAAGACGGAAGCCAAAGGGAAATGGGACGCCCTGGCCATCGGGTTTTTTGAGGGGGAGAAGGAGCCCTTGAATGTTCTCGGGAAACTGGACCGCCCGCTCAAGGGTCTTTTTGACCATGTGTTTCGGGCCAAAAAATTTCAGGGAAAAGACATCGAGATTTTTTTCACTTATGTGCCGGGATTAAAATCCGCCCGCGCGGTTTATCTTGCGGGACTTGGCAAAAAGGAGAAGTACAATGTGGAAAAGCTCAAGGGGCTGGTGAGCCGCCTTTTAAAGCATGCGGAAGCCCAAAAGTTCGGAACGCTTGCGGTGGAACTTAAAACCATGACGCCGCCGAAAAGTTCCTCCTGGGATTTGGGGCGCGCCATTGAAGAGGCGCGGATTCTTTCCACCTTCCGGTTTGACAAATACAAGTCAAAGCCGGAGGAGCGGAAAGAGATCCAGTCCCTGGACCTTCTTTGCAATGAAGGCCTGGAGCGTAAGGAAATTCAGGCCGGTATCCGTTTCGGAAAATGGGTGGCGGAAGCTGCGAATATCGCCAGATCGCTTGCTAGCGAGCCGGCCAATCATCTCACGCCGAGAGCTCTGGCGGCCCGGGCCGAAGAGATTGCCAAGGAAGCGGGGCTTACATGTAAGATTTTAAATGAAAATGAGATTAAAAAACTTAAGATGGGAGGTCTTTTGGGCGTGGCGCAGGGTTCCCATGAGCCGCCGAGATTTATTATTCTTGAAACGAATGTGGAAAATAAGTCGCAGAAACCCGTGGTGCTAGTCGGCAAAGGCATTACCTTTGACAGCGGCGGTATTTCCCTGAAACCAGCCAATGACATGGAAAAAATGAAGTACGACATGTCGGGAGCCGCGGCTGTGATTGCGGCTTTGTCTGTTGCAGCTAAAATGGACTTGCCGTTTAAGGTGATCGGTCTGGCGCCGACTTGTGAAAATCTTCCGAGCGAAAGGCCGCAAAGACCTGGGGACATCGTAACGATCTCAAACGGAAAAACGGTGGAGGTGATTAACACCGATGCTGAGGGCCGGATGATTCTTGCAGACGGCCTGAGTTATGCGACCAAATACAGCCCGCGCTATATCATTGACCTTGCAACGCTGACCGGCTCCTGCCGCGCCACCTTTGGTGAGTATGCCATCGGGATGATGGGCAATAACCGAGCCCTTCTTGACGGACTGAAAGATGCGGGCGAGAAGAGCGGGGAACGCTGCTGGGAACTTCCACTTTGGGACGAATACCGGGAGCACGTCAAAGGTGAATTCGCGGATTTAAAAAATGTCGGCAAGGGTACGGCAGGTGCTATCGTTGGCGGAAAATTTCTAGAAGAATTCGTCAATAAATTGCCCTGGGCGCATCTTGATATCGCAAGCACGGGCTGGTTTGACGAAAATCACGCCTATATTTCACGCGGACCGTCGGGCGCGGGAGTGCGCGTGCTTGCCCAGTTTTTAAAGGATCTCGCCTAGAAATAGTTTCATAGTCATCCTGAGGCCTGAGGATGAAGGTCTCTGTTCGCAGATTCTTCGCTTCGCTCAGAATGACGAAACTGGTTCTAGACTTTTTCGGCGGGAATTTCGTGGTGCTTTTCAAACCGGGAGAGTGCGAGATACGCCGCTGGAACCACGAAAAGAGTCAGAAAAGTTGATACGGTCACTCCGCCGATGACCGCAATGGCCATGGGAATTCTTGTTTCCGCGCCCGGGCCGAGCGCAAGGGCAGGCGGCACGGCCGCCGCGATAGTTGAGATCGAAGTCATCAGAATGGGCCGCAGTCGGATGGGGCAGGCCACGGTCAACGCCTCCTTGATATTCATTCCTCTTTCCCGCATTTGATTGGTGAATTCCACCAGTAGAATCGAATTTTTTTTCACGATTCCCATCAGAAGAATCAGCCCGATCATGCTGAAAATATTGAGCGAATGATGCCCCACCCACAGGGACAGGAATGCGCCGGACAAGCTGAACGGCAGGGCTATCAGCACGGTGACCGGATGAATCAGATGGTTGAATTGAGAAGCAAGAACCATATAGGAAACGATAATCCCGAGCCATAAGGCAAAAGTGAGGCTCTGGAACGATTCCTTGAAGGTCTGGCTGGTCCCGCTGAAAACCGCGCGGTAGCCCTCGGGAAGTATTTTTCGGCTGATTTCATCCGCTTTTTTGATCGCGGCCGCTTGCGACTTGCCGCGCGCCACATTGGCGAAAAGGCCGATGGCCCTTTCACGGCCCCGCCGCGTGATGGCAAGAAGCCCCGGTTTTTGATCCAGGGTGGTGATATCCGCGAGCCGCACCATTTCCCCCCGGTTGTTCCATACCGTGAGTTTCAGGATGTCCTCAGGCCTCAAGCGCTGTTCCCGCACCACCCGCACCCGGACGTCGTAGCGCCTGTCGTCCTTGGTGAATTTCGCGACTCTCTCTCCGCCGATCATGGCGTTGATGGTTTGGGCAAGGGTGTGCACGCTAACACCGCGGTCAAAGGCCTTGTCGCGGTCCGGGACCACGCGCACTTCGGGCATTCCGGAAAGATAATCCGTGTCCACGTCCTCGAAAAGATCGCTTTTTTTCATTTCATCCTGGATGGCCGCCGCGTATTCGGCCAGTTTTTCCCAACTCGGCCCCCGGATGCTGAATTCAACAGGAAAACCGCGCTGGGCCGCAAAGCCGCGCATGGAAAGATCCTGGAGAATGGCCTTCACGTCAGGGATTTTGTTAAAGTCCTCGCGTGAACGGGCCATGATTTCCTGCTGGCCCAGCCGCCGGTGTAAAACCGGATCCACTGGCCTGTCCTTGGGCTGTTTAAGAGTGACGAAAAGCATCCCGGAGTTTACCTCGCCGCCTCCGAACCCGCCGACGGCCGAGTAGTACCGTTTGAATTCAGGGCTTTTCATGGCCAGGGCCTCGACTTGTTTCATTTTTTCATTGGTGAACCCCATGGATGAGCCAATCGGCGTTTTGATGCGTACGAGGAACATACTCTGGTCCTGGGCCGGCACAAATTCCTTTCGAATCAGGGGGATGCATCCGAGCGACAGAAAGAAAAATAGAAGGGAACCGAGCAGGACTTTTTTTTTGTTCGCGAGCGTTACAACCAATATTTTGCGATAGGATTCTGTCCACCGCACCATCCCCTTCTCAAACCAAGAGCCGATTCCTGAGCTGTGGCTCGAAATTTCTAGGAATTGCGAACACCGCATGGGAGCGAGCGTCAATGCTTCAAGAAGGGAAAGCAGCACGGCGGCCGAGATGGTGATGCCGAACTGAAAAAAGAATTTTCCGATAATACCTTTCATGTAAGCCACGGGAAGAAAGATCGCGACAATGGCGATGGTGGCGGCAATGGCGGCAAAGGTGATTTCCCTTGCGCCGCTTAACGCCGCGCCGCGTTGATCTTCGCCCATTTGCCGGTGCCGCACGATATTTTCAAGCACCATAATGGCATCATCTACTACGATGCCGATGGCGAGCGAAAGCCCAAGCAGGGTGAAGGTGTTCAGGGTGAAATGAGCAAATTTTAATACAATGAAGGTTCCCAGGATGGACGTGGGAATGGCAAACAGGATATTCAGCGTGCTGCTCCACGAGCCGAGAAAAATCCAGCAAACAAGTGATGTCAGCAGGGCGGAGAGGATAAGCGTGAAGATCAATTCATGCACTGAATCTTCGATAAACCGTGTGCTGTCAAAATTGACCCCGAGTTGGAATCCTTGGGGAAGAGTTTTTTGGAGTTCTCCCATGCGCTTTTTGACGCGCCGCGCCACATCTACGGAATTGGCACCGCGCTGTTTGCGGATTCCGAGCCCGACCGCGGGCGCGCCAAGCACCCGTGAAATCCGGCGCACATCCGCAAGGCCGTCTTCGATGGCCGCCACTTGTTTCAGAGGAATGGGTTTGTAAATCGGGCGCCCGGCTCTCTCGTAAATCATAATTTTCTCAAACTCTTCAACGGAACGCGCTTCCCCCATGGCGCGGACATTGGACTCATTTTGATCGGTCTCAAGCCGGCCCGCCGGGATCTCGACATGGCCATCCTGGATGGCATGGATTACATCCTCGACTGTGAGCTGATACGCTTCAAGTTTCGCGGAATCCAGCCATACGCGCAGGTTCCGCTCCAGATATCCGCCGAGGAATATTTCACCCACTCCGGCAACGGTTTTAAACTTGTCCTTGAGCTCGCGGTCTACAAATTCCATGAGCTCGCGAAGCGGCCGCGTGCTGGTCACGGAAAGCCACATAATAGGCTGATCCTCGGGATTCACTTTGGTGATCACCGGCGGATCAATTTCTTTCGGCAGGCGGCGCGCAGTCTCGGAAAGTTTGCTCTGGACTTCCTGAAGCGCGATGTCAATGTCCCTTTCCAGTTCAAACTCAAGGGTGATGCTAGCCTGTCCCTGCCGCGTTGAGGAGGAAATATCCTTGAGACCCTGAATTCCCATCACCGCGTCTTCGATCACATCCACCACGTCGGTTTCCATGACCTCGGGCGCCGCGCCCTCCCAGGTCACATCCACGGTTAACACGGGAAAGTCCACGTCAGGCATCTGGCCCACGCCCATGCCCTGAAAACTGATGAATCCGAAAAACATAAGGCCAATCATCAGCATCCAGGCAAAAACCGGATTGCGGATGGAGATTTCAGAGAGATTCACAGGATTTCTCCCATCGCCACTTTGAGATTCCAATAGTTTTCCTTCATTTGATAATGGGCTTGATTGACTTCACGGCGAGTCTCGTGAAGCGACTCGAGAGCCGCCAAAACATCGAGATTACTCACCAGATTGTGGGCATAGTCTTCTTTTTGGAGGACGAAGTTTTCTTCGGAGGACTTCACCGCTTCTTCAAGAGCTTTGAATTGATTTTTTGAAGCCGCCCAATTTTGAAAAGCTTTCTTGATGTCGAGCTCGGCCTGGCGTTTGGCCAGGGAATAGGAAAGCCGGGCTTTCTTCCAGTTGCTTCTGGCGGCTTTAATTTTACCCAAGGTCGCGCCGCCTTTGAAAAGAGGAACGTTGATTTTGAAGAGGAGGTCCCAGTCAATGGGATCCTGAAACCCATCGCGTTTCTGATATTGATTGTTCACAAGAGAAATATTCGGCCATAGGTCACTTTGGGTCACAATGACACCGTTCCATGCAGTTTTCACAGCTTGTTTTGCGGCCTCCACATCCGGGCGTTTTTCAGCCGCGGCCAGATAAGTGTTGAGTTTTTCGGCATCATTTTCAATAATTTCCATATCCTTAAGTTGCTCCGGCTCCGCGGATGTTCCGATGAGGAATTCAAGAATATGCTTTGCAACGGCTAAAGTTCCTTTGGCATGGGCGAGTTCAGACTCAATGATTCTCATCCTTGATTCCGCTGTCACCGTTTCACTATGGCGTGAACGCCCGATTTTTTCGCGTTCCCTCAAGTCGGCCATTCTCTCGGTGAATAAATCATGGATCCCCTGGATGATCTCAACGTCTTTTTGATAGCGCAGGACGTCATAAAAAGCATTGGTCACATCAAGGAAAAGAAGCTGTTCGGCCCGGATTCTCTCACCAACCCGCTGTTTTTTGAGACTCCCTGCGCCCTGGAGGGCACCCAAAGTTTTAAATCCTTGAAAGAGAGGCTGACTTATGACAAATTCCCGGTCTCTTCGGTTGGGGGCGTTAAAGGTGCTGCCCACCGAAGAACCTTCGCTTGTTTTCAAAACTTTTTGCCGATGATAATTCATGACAAAGTCGGCATCCCCGATCGCCTCGCTGGCTGCCGAAAAAAAATCAGCTTGGGTTGCGCTGACAATTTCCTTGCGTATGGCGATTGTTTCGCTTTGTTGCAAAGCCAGCTTGAAGCAATCTTCGAGGTTCAGGAAAGCCGGTTGCTCCCGCCCGGTTTCTTGGCGCGACAATACCGGGGAAGAGTTTTTAAGGGGCGGTTTTTTGGCCATGGCGAATGTCTGTGCAGGAAGAAGCAAACACGCAGCTAGCGGCAACGCGATGCCAAGTAGAACTGTTTTCGAATGTTTCATTATTTGTTTTTCCATTTTGGGGACAAAATTTTTTCAAGTTCCTCAATTAAAATTCTGTAAAACCGTTTGATAATTTCCCTTTCTTCACTGGAGATTCCGGAAATAGTTCGCGTGATGAATTCGACAAAATCCTTTTGAATACTGCGTACCGCCGAATTGCCCCTCGGAGTCAGCTTGATAAGGAGAATCCTCCGGTCCTCCGGATGCGTTTTGCGGGTTAGGAATCTTTCTCTCTCCAGCCGGTCCACCAAGCGGGTAATGGCCGGTTTTGTGATATGGAGCCGTTTGGCGAGCTGGTTCATGGGCATTTCGCCTTCTTGGGACAACGCTGTGAGCAGGTTGTATTGCTGGAAGGTGACTTTCTTGCCGCACAGGACCAGGCCGAAAAACCTGGCAAAACGGGTCTGGACATTGCGCACGAGGTTTTGAAATTCAGGGTCTTCAGAGTGCATGAGATATTAGTTAAGTTAGTTAATAGTTAATCTAGTTAACTATTAACACATCAAGTTGAGGCTGTCAAGCATGCCCGAAGGGGTAATTATTCTTTGCGAATCTTAAAGAAATGGATATAATCCTCCAACCATTCGCGGTGAGCGTAGCTCAACCTGGTTAGAGCCCCAGATTGTGGATCTGGTTGTTGGGGGTTCAAATCCCCTCGCTCACCCCATATGTTCCTCTCCAGCGAACCAACGGCATTCCGTGCCACACGGTGCCGAGAGTTCTGAGGAGACCGAAGCTTTGGATTTCTTCGGCTCCCCCGTGGCCTTGTTGTAATGCCCGGCTAACTCTTGCAGTGCCTGGTTCCAAACTTCGGCATTTCCCCCGCCGACAAAGGGCTTTCCGAAAAGTCCAATATCCAGCCGGCCGATTCCTTTTTTCTTGTCAGCCATGTGGCAAACCACGAAGTTCACAAAGCGGGGAAGGATAGCCTTAGTCTTTTCAGGCCGGTTCTTATTCAAGCGGAATAAATCGCCGAAGAGATTAAGACTCTGAATTTGATGATGCGCGGTTCCCGCCTGGGCTTTTTCAGATCGCATTTCCTGATCCAGTCTTTTTTCTTCCAATACCAACTCTTTTTCTTCCTGATCCAGCCCCTCAAGCTTTGTCTTGACCACTTGCAACTGCGAAACACCTTTGTCTGCGAGAACATCAACGAGATTAGCGGTTTTGGTACGAAGGTCTTTTAATCTTTCCCGTACTTGGTTCAAGTCCTTTTGAAGCTGTCCGAGGCGGGAATAGGTAGCTTGATTTGCCTTGCCTACAACTTTTTCAATAGTTTCGGGCTGCAAACGCAGATTTTTCAAAAACTCAACCACGGCGTTATCCATTGCTTCAGCCGGAAGATAAATTTCCTCGCAATCAATCCCCTCGGTTTTATCCGCTTTTACGCAAAGATAGTAAGCGTAGTTTTTCCCCCCGCGTCCCGTTCCCGATTTGGGAACCATGCTGGAATGACAGCGGTGGCATTTCAACAGTCCCTGAAGCAGATAAACATACCGGATAATCCGGTTAGGACTCCGCCGGTTTTTTCGGTTCCGGGTCAAAGTCTTTTCAATTTTTTCTTGAGTAGATGGAGAACGGAGCGCAGGCCAGTTGCCGTCGTAAACTTCACCGTCATACTCCTGGCGCCCCATGTAGCGAATATTCTGAAGCATCCGCGACACCTGAGGTTTGGAGTACGTTTTAGCGCGAGGGGTTTTATAGCCCTTTTTATGAAGTTCCAGGACTACGCGATCAATACTTTGAAAGGTTAAATAGAGCTTATCGATCAGTTCGACGTGTTTCCTATAAACCGGGTCCGGCACAAGAGTGTGCTTGCCATTGCCGTCTTTCACAACCCGGTATCCCATCGGAGGCGGTCCCAGCGGCCGACCTTGTTGAACATGCCGCTTGGCGGTCTCTAGGCTGTATTGGGCAATGCGTTCAGCTTGCCATTGCGCCAGATTCGCGTGGTTGCGCATGATCATCTGGCCGTCGGGGGTCGAAGTGTCAATGTCGAGATCCAGACAGACAAGCGCCACTTCGGTTTCGTTGAATTCTGCTGAAATTTCAATGTAGTCTTTGACATTTCGCGCGATGCGATCCAGCTTTGTCACCACAATAACATCGATCAAACGCGCCTTCGCAAGTTCCAGTGCTTTCGCCAGCCCAAGCCGTCCCGCCCGTTTCGTTGCCGTGCGACCGCGCTTGGTTCCGTCCCGGTCTTCATTCTCAACGTAAAACTCGACTAATCGCCACTCCTGCGGGGAGTTGATGCTCGCCTTGGCTCTAGCCCAATTCGTTATCACTTCGCGCTGGTGCTCAAGCGATTCACCGTGTTTGGCCTGCTTGTCCGTAGATACCCGGGCAATTCCAAAGACGCGAACCGTCTTCAAATTTTTGAAGTGGTGAATCGTTGTAACCTTATTCCATTTTCGGGACTTTTTGACCATGATCTCCTCCGGAATATTTCGGATGAGTAATATCATATCTATTTTTAATGCCATTGCAACCTAAAATTCCGGTATCGTGATTTGCCGATTCCCCTGCCTTCTTCGATTCTTCGAGACATGTCTCGGCCCAAACAAGCCCCAGCATGTCAGTAAACTCCTCCTGGCGTTCCTCATCACTCATTTGGACAAAGGGATTGGTAGGGTTTTTAGCTAAATCGGGATAAGTCTCGGGCGGGACGATCCTGACTTCAAAATGAATCGGTTTTCGATGCAGCCGTCTTTTTTTCTTCGCTTTTACCGGTTGTGCTATTTTTTCCAAAGTTTCACCGTCCCCGGAAACCCTGAATTGGGCGTCATGTTTAATAGACCTCCTTGTCATGCTCGAAATTTTGAGATTCGTCAGAATCCATGGGTGGATATAAATCGGGATCAGAGGAAGCCCCATGGCCGGTATCGACGTCTGTCTTATCATTGCGCGATTTGCCCCCTCCACCACCATAAGGGACAAAAGGCTTCCGGTTTTTCCATGCCTTCGAATCCTCACGCTGAATGATCTCTTCGAGTTCCTCCCGTTCCAATTCCTCGATTGGACCGTTCCGGGAGTAATAAATCAACCGTTCCACAGGAAGTCCGTCGCATGAGGATAAGAAAGTCGCCTTGGCTTTTTCCTGAAAGAGTGTTTTCTCACTGATGAAGTAAATCTTTTTTTGGATATAGCCGAGCTTCTCGCGCAGTTTCTGAATCCTGGTTTCCGTGGGAAGGATATAGAGCACCGCATCGTATTTTTTGCTGTCATCATAGCGGTCAAATATCCTTTTGTAGCGTTGCGGCTCCTTTGCCGTCAGCTCATACTCAATCGCGTAATTAGTGTCGGCGGTTAAAAGAAGTGCATCCGGGGAGCTTCCACGCGGTTTGATCGAACGAATCACCCGTTCCGGCACCCAGATTCCAAGCCCCAGCTCCAGAGCAAGGACTCGGAGCCGGATTAATCCATAATCATGCTCGTAATTCGTAAAACGCTTGTCTTTGGGAAGGGCGGGGACATACTGAAATCCCACGTTCCTCAAACTGGCCCAACCCAACCTGGTCAGCACATACAAATTCCGTGGATCACTGTAGACCTTCACCGTCTCCACCAGACCGGCTTCCATCAGCTTCAACATTCGCCTGTACGGGGCACGATTTGGATTGCAACCCTTGAAAAAGACATCCCGAATCTCATCCAAATGAGAAAAACTCATATGGTCCAGCCACGCCATAATTTCGTAATCTCTTTCCTGAATCATCATGGGAGGATCACCCCCTCACAAACGACGACTACTGCCTGCCGAGCACAAGGCATTTCCCAACCACTACCTCTCGATTCCATTCCAAATGAATCTATGGAGAGAGGGAGTGGTTGGGAAAGAGAATTGCCGTTTTGTGCGAGGCAGGCAGAGAACTTACGACGAAACGCTTGGGGTCTGGTGAACCCCCAACCTTTTTCCCCAATCTGTGTAGAGGTTAAAAAGTCGGTAGAGCCGGAGTCTCTGGAAGGAAATGCTTTGGATGGTGTTTGAATCATGGTGAATCCCGCTCCTTTCGGTCTGCCCTAATAGGCAGAAAGTTATTCGCCCTAAAGACCCGTACTGCTTCACCATCCTTGTTGGTCTTTATACCCGAGTAAATCCAAGGATGGGGGCTTTCACTTGATCCGAAAGTCGCGAGATCCGCCAAAACAAGCGAACCTCGCCGCCCCTGTACTTAGCGGCTATTGGAAGGGAGGAAAGGCGAAACAACCTTAAAACACTCCCCTTCTATTTGGTCCGTCTGGCGGAATTTGTTCGAGGTTTTTTCTACAGATGAGAGATTTTTTTTCGTGCCTCTTCCCACGGGATATATTCCTCCTGGGAATGGGCATACCCGAGAACGCGGATGGTCTGAATGTTGGAATAGATTGTGGAGAGATTGGAACGAAGGGATTTGGCAACGGCTGCAGGCGGCCAGCCCTTGTCAAAATAGAGGTAAAACACCTTTTTGAGCTTTCTGGCATAAAGGACGCCTTCCAGGATATTCCTCAACTCGCGGCCTTCCTGCCGGCGCAGCTCCACTCTTTCAAGCCGCAGGACCGCCCCGTGAATCCTTGCCCAGGCACTGGAAAGGCTGATTTTAAGCTTTTTGGCCAGTTTTCGGAGGGTCATGCCGGTTCTTTTGGTCATGAAGAATAGTTTGTAGGCCTGTCGCTGTTTTGGGGTGAGATGAGCATATTTGACATAGCGCCTTAACCGCCGCAGTTTTTGGATCGCATGTTTTTGTTCTTCCGAGGCCTTTTCCGCCGCTACCAATTTTTCAAGCGGAGAATCCTTCGTGCTTCGGATTTTGTTGAGGACATCTTTTTCATAAACCGTGAGTCGCGCTTCAGAACTCCCCTCGATATCCTGAAAATGTACGCTCCGGGTTCTAGCACGCTCCGACCGGCTTAAGCCTTTTCCCATGGATTTCATCTTGGATAAAAGATACCACAAAAACAAGACCCAATTTAAGAGCAGGGAAATTAAGAGCAATTCTGAAGGATTCAGAAAGGTATCTCTGGATGTTTTGGGGAGCGTAAGAGCCGCTTGGAAAGTAAGGGCGTATTTATAAATAAGGGCTCACAAGTAAGTCGTTTCTGAATCCAGCTTCCTTTGGTATAATCTAGGCAAGAACTGGATGAGTTTGTGAGAACAAAAATAAAAAAGATAAGCGTGTTTAATAATTTTGCATCTGCGGATCAGTGCGATAATTGGTACACAAGAAACTGTTGCGCACTCGGAGCTGTTGGGTCTGCTGAAAACTTCAATTTGCAGGAGGTAATATGACGTATTCGCTTGACCTTTTATTTTTAGAATCTTCGGAGAAACAAGTTGTTGGCGGGCCTATTGCCCAGCTTTGTGTTAAAACTCATACTAGCGATGGAAAGGGAAATATCTTGATAACACCGCGCTGCGTTTCTTTCGGAGAAGTTGTTGAGCAGTTATTGGTGGACTCAACTGTGGACTGTGCAAACGGAGGAGGGAAAGATGAAGAGATATGTGTTGGGAGATCATCCTAGCATAACCATTTCTCCTGGGGCCTCGCCAAAATTTTTTGGCGCAGGTGACAACAAATTGAATCTGCCAAATCTAGAAGAAAAACTTAAAGAAGTCACCAGGGATAAAAACAAAATGATCGCGATAGGGGACGGTCACACGCGCCTCTCAATAACCGCCCCAGGCAGTATGCTGGAAGGAATCAAAAGAATCTTGGATGATAGGATCGGAATTTCTTTAAACCAGGTCGAAAAGTTAGAAGTCCCGGAATAAGGGTTCGCTGACCCAAATCCGGGATAGGTCATAATGTCCCCGGAATTGTCCCTGGGGAACCGAAGAACCGGCTGGCGTCCCAGGGGGGCAAGATTTGCTGTTCCGCCGGGATGCTGTCTGGTTCTCATTACGATGGAGTTGAATTATGTTTTTTAAACCAAAATGGGCAAGAATGCTCCCCCCTCATTTGCAACCCTCGTCGGATAAGATTAAAGCTTTGGAAGATCTGAGGAGACGGTTTGAACTGCCGCATGAGATTATGATTCAAGGCATCGCCGTATCGAAGTGGGCGGTCATTGAAGCTCAGAAAGCAACTCTAGAGAATTTCAAAAAACAAGCCTCCAAGGGTACTTCGGAACGTGACTTGCTTAAGAGTGTTTTGCTTTCGCGATTGAGGACTAAACTTATGTTTCCGCCTGGACCCTTTGATCAATCTCCGGATGAAATTCAATCGCTTATAGGTAATATTGACGCCATCATGGATAATATCCGGACATTTGATGAGCTGCTTGATTACGTGCTGAAACTTGACGCCGGTCATTTCGGTTTTGATCCATCAGGGATACAAGCTAAAGTTAACGCTATATTGGAAAGTCAACTTCAACCCGAATAGCCGCGCTCCAATCGGGAATTGGTACCGGGGGTTTTATATTATGTGGAATATTGTTGGCTGGATAGTCTGGGGGTTAATTCTTTTTATCGCCATTGGTAATGTTGTGACATGCCGGCTGAACAAATGAATCCGTCAACGAGTGACAAGGGAATATTGGTTGAATTGCCCGCCCAGGCTGGGACGGTTGAAGCAGAAGCACACCGTAAACTCCGCCATCCCACACGATCCAGGAAGCTAAAAAAATCCTTGGACATTTGTCCATTACAGCATGTTGAAGAAGACAAGCAATGTCTTCGGGTACTTATCGGTGATCGACAGGATGGTTTTGTGCAAATATTTTCTGAATGCATTGAAGATGTGTGTGTAAAAAAATGTCACCCTATAATCAAGTCTACAGAATATGCAGATGAACTGCTGGGATTTGCAAAAGAATGTCCGTACGATCTTTTCATACTGATGTTAAATAATATTTATTTTTCTTCGAAAACCGAGGCGGTTTACGAGCGTATTGAAAAATCATGGGATATTATATCGGATCTACGGAATCAATATAAAAAGCCGATCATTGCTTTTACGCTTATTGACGATCCAATAATGCAACGTAAAGCGCGTAAAGCAGGGGTAAGCTATTTTTTATCGGGCCAGCCTCGAATAGAAAAGATCACTGATGCGATAGAAAAGTGTTTGAATATTTAAGTGCCATTCGATGATCCAATATGCTTGGAGAGTGCGGCTTCCCCCATAATTGCTTCAAAAGGACCATTGTGAGTTCGCTATCCAGTGATAACGATTCTTTGACCCACAAGTAAGCAAAAGGAAACCCCAGCGATGAAAACAGTCAGGCTGGAATTAACAAACTTCACTCGTTTGGTTCTTCTTTCATTACTATTCACCACCTTTTCGTCAAACGTATTTGGGTCAACGCTCAATATTGAGAATGGCAATATCTACTATAAACAAGAAACAGGTAAGAAAATGCAACTGACAAGGAGCGGTAAAGACCGCGCAGCCGTTCTCTCTCCCTCCGGTCAGTATGTGGCGTTTATCAGAAAATCATCAAAGCCGGCTGATTACCCCGCTGAAAATCCAAACGGGTACTCGCAGGATGAATTATTAGCAGATCAAATTTGGGTTGTTGATCTGTCGATGCGGAAAGAGCGGTTGCTTGTTGAAGATCAAGCGGCCGACGAGCCTGCGAAAGCCATTTCTCATATTGAGGATAACAGTCTCAAATTCTCACTGGATGGGAAAAAGTTGTATTTTATTATTTCCGCTTGGGTAACGTCGGGCGCTGTCCATGCTGTCAGCTTGGATGGTTCAGGCGAAAGGTTTGTAACCGCAGGAAATTCAGTTGATGTTGTGCCTTCCGGTGGTGAGTATCGAGGCCATTTGATTGTTCGTCAACACCGCTACTTTATTGGCGGTGGTAGCTACGATTGGCTTTGGCTCTTTGACCCCGACGGGAAGGAAATAGCGCCTGTTGGTGAAGAAATCAAGCAATCACAAGCTGGATATTTTGGTTTACCAGTTGAAAAAGCAGTATCCGAAATAGATAACGGTCATGAATCCTTCATGAAAGGAATTCAAGCATATCAGCAGATGGACTATGATGTAGCCATTTCATTTTTCAGAGAAGCTCTCGAAATACTCGATATCGACCCGGTAAAAGCTGGGGAAAGAAATAAAAAGCTTCAGGCCGATATAGCAAAGAATCCGAAAACCAAAGATGGAAAAGACAGAAGCGTTGCTTTTTTTAAGGATTGGCTTGATAGCTATTATTACCTGGGTCTTGCCTACGCCAAAAAAGGCGATGAAAAAGCCGCCTTTGAACAGGTTGCTACGCTGAAGATCATCGGCCGCAGCGATTATGCCGATACACTAGAATCAGAGATCAAACAAATTTCTCTAGGTAGAAAAGTACAGTTTTGATAAGTAAAGTCCCTCAAGAAATTTTAAAAAATTATATCGAAAATTGGGGAGCCTCTTTAATCAATTAAAGAGCCGAAAAAGTGTCTACGCTTTTCCAAGCTCCACCTTATCGATAGATTTTGCATAGATCAAACAATAATCGTGGCTTATTGCAGGTGAATTGTCCATGATATTTTTCCCTGCGGGATTTACTTCGGCACAAACAAAAACTTTGGTCACTTTTTAATCTCCCTCTTGGATTGCATATATTGATCGAAGCCGGAATCACCCATTTCTCTTTCAAGGGTATCTCTTTCCCGATTCCATATGGCCTCGGCATTTTTATCTATCAATTCTCTTCGGCTCTTCCAAATTTCACACATATCAGCAACGACTTTCAGTTGAAGCGTTTCTATCGGATTAAAAATAAAGCGCTGTTTGCAATTCGGGCAGAATCCCCGGGTTATTCCCTTATGGGCATAGAGTTTTAATTTAGCTTTACATTTACTACATGGGATAATGACTTCAAAAATCTCTTCGAAAGTTATGTCGGGTGCGTAATTTTCTAATTGTAGTTTGATAAAAACAAGTCGCATTGTAGGAGATAAATTAGCCGGTCCTGGCGTTGGGAAAAAGGCGGCGGCCAGATCCATTTCAACGCCGCTCACAATTTCGTCAAGAATCACCATTTTTACAATATCATCGCCAATCAGCTTGCCCCGCTCCAAAATTTTTATTTTTAAAGTATAATAGGCTACGAACAATCGGTAAAATATTCCTTCGGCGATGCCGCCAAGTCTTTCCTCGGGAGCTTCATTATAGTATTCTTTTATTTTGGAAGGAGTGTAATAATAATTCCCATTCTTAACGTTATCAAAAAAATTTTTAAATAGGGCGCGAGTAATAATGTTTATGCTTTCTTTTTCTTTATCACTCAAGCCCTTTATTGATTCAGAATCTTGCAATAACAGTTCTTGGTCCTCCTGTGGTAAAGATTCGCCTTCGCTAGCAAGTGCTTCTTTTACATTTTCCAAAAAGGGGTTGCTCATCGCATTGTCTAACCTTGGTTCTTTATCTGGTGGTCCCACGGTTTCTTCACCAAAAGCTGAAGATGTCAGGAATAATATGGCCAGCACGACTAACCCGATTTTCATTTCGCACCTTTTAGGAATTTTTTGAAAACTGTTGACCGGGAGGAAAAATTCTAGGACCATCAGCAAACCCACCATGAACGGTACCAGCGAGCCGCCACATTTCAAACCTCTCATCACGTTTGTACCACATCGAAATCCCGTTATGGGTTTTCCGGTGATAAATGGAAAGCTCTGTGAAATCTTGCCCCTTTGAAATTTCTATTGCGTAAATGTTCCAAAAAACAAGCGTCGTAATAAAAATTGTTCCTCCAATAACAAAAAGTTTATTTTTCATTAAGATTGCCCCTCTCACTTGCTAATCTTCCAAGAGTAGCGTTATCCCTTTCCGTTCCTTTTCCTTTTTAGCCCCTTGGCATGGCTCAATAATTTTTTATCATTAGCCTTTACGCGTCGCTCAAGCTTTTTAATGTCTTCTTCAGGCGGTAGATTTTCAGGCCGGATACCGCTTTTTGCCAGCAGGTCACGGACATCCTTGTTGTTTTTGACGTGCTCAACCGTAATCGGATTCTCCCCCCTCAAATCATTTTTTTTGACGTTGAAGTTGGTGATTTCCGCGGCCAGATCTTTGGCTTTGATGGTGATGGTCGGCAGAAAGTCGGCCAAGGGGCGATTTTCGGGAACGCCCAATTTTTTCTTCATCTGCAAGGTTGTGTGTCCCCCGAATAATGTTTGATCTCCTTTGCTTCTTATCCGTCCGAAGCCCTGCCCGTCGACCCCACGTTCATAAACAAGTCCCGAAAGTTCGGTTTCGGTTGCTATCAGTTTTTGCCTAGCGTGAAGCCTTTCAACAAGGCTGATTCTTTCTTCCAGCAATTCCTGTTTCCGAGTCTGGATGGCAAAATAGCTCTGCGCAAAAGCGATTTGTTCTTTCTTCGGGTCGCCGTTTTGGGCGATTAAGTAGCAGGCATACCGGGTTAACATGATATCGTCGATTTCTCTTTCACTCCCCGACCCCAGCTTAACCATTTTGTTGACGTCAACAAAATGGTTACCAATCGTCTGCCCAGACTTATAACATGCCATTTTGGCCTTTTCGATGACCTGAACAAAATTCCTCCATTCCGTATACTCGAGAAGCTCCTGCAAATCGCGGGCACACCAAAACTCTACGCCTTCCTGCTGAAAAGCAGCCTGCTCAAAATTTTTGTTCAATTTTATGATCAATTCTTTTTCCATCTTTTCGTCCTCGCCATTAGGCTAGCCCTTGTAAAAATGACTCAATCTTTATACCCTTTGATTTTACGGACCAGCTTGTTCAACTTCTCATCAGAACTCTTCGTGCCGCGCAGCGTGCGAAAGAGAATAGGCAGTTTTTCAACTACCTGCTTATCATTCAGGATATCCTGCGGAATTTTTCCCGCCTCGGCTGCTGCTAGGTCAAAAAGCTGGTACCAATCGTCCGTCCCCTCTTTTAGGGCCAAGCGTTTGGCATATTCCTCAAGCTTCTGATGCTGGGGCGGAGGGAAGAGTCCTCTCTCCAGCCGGCTGATATTGCCGGGGTCCAAGCCATTTTCCAGACAAAACTGCCGTAGCGTCTTATCCAGAGCCATCCGTTTGGCTTTTAAAAACTCGCCGAATTGTCCCATGGTCACATTCCTCTTTCCAAGGTACTCAATATACCAAGCGTTGTATTTAAGGTACAACCTTTATTTTGGGTTTTTAAACTGGAGATTCAACCTGAATTCCCTCGATTATTTCCCTAAACCGTAGAAGCTGGGTGGTTTCGTCCTCCAACCGGACAAGTTCCAGAAGGATGCGGAGATGGAAGGACTTAACGATGACGGGTTCTCGGTGGGTATTCAAAAACTCCTGAATCGGGGTAGGGAGATCGAGGGTCTTGAGGACTCTGGCAATGTAGGACCAATCCTCTCCCGTAATTTCAGAAAGACCGCGGACGCTTTTGACGCCGGTCGATTCCTGAAGCTGGCGGTAATAGGCGGCCTTTTTAAGCGGGAAATTCTCGAGACGTTGAAGGTAGGTCTGGTGCTTTTCCCAAATCCTTTGGTCAATGGTTCCGGCTTCGGCAAGGCCCTCCGGCCGCTCGCCGAAAACGATTTGTCGACGTCTGTGATGAAAGATGCTATAAAATGGCTGTTCGTAAACGAAAATGCGATTAAGCGAATCACGGGGGTTCTGGTTCGCCACGAATAAGTGTAATGACCCCATTCCTTTTGTTTCGAACCCATCAGTTTCGCAAGCTCGTCAAAGGGCTTGCGAAACTGATATTTCAGACTTCCGTCACCGAGCCAGCCCTCGGTTAAAATTACTTTGAGAAGGTCCCCCTTGAGGATTTTTTCTTCGTAAGAATCGCCTTTTAGCGCTTTCCAGTAAGCATTTATCTTTTGCGCATACTTCAAGAACAGAACACCCCGGTCATAATAGTTTTTATCCGCATGATCCAAGGACACCAGCCTGCGGTTGATTTCATCCAGCTCCAACTGCCATTCCGAGCGCATTTGCTGATAGAAGTCGCTATCAATGAGCCCGTCCACCTGGTCCAGATAAAGCTTGTGCAGACGGCGCTCATACGTTTTCTTTTGCTGAAGATTGTTTTCCTTCTCCCCCGTCACGGTTTCCTGATGGTCTTCAGCGCTCTTTTTGAGACCACGCCGGATTAATTCAGAAGCCTCTTTATCCACACGCAGGTCCTGAACAATACCGTTCAGAATGGTCTCCAACTCCGCTTCGGTGTAATACTGTTTTTTTGCTTTGCACTTGCCGTAATAATCGGTGCAATGATAGAAAATATATTTTCGCCCCGAGGGCTTCCGTTTGCGCTCGCCCGTAATCGCACAACCGCAGCTGCCGCATTTCAGGAACCCGCGATAAGCCAATAACACACCCCGATGACCGGACAAACCGTTCGCCTTTTTCTTCATGACCTCCTGTACTTTTTCGAAGATCGGGCGCTCAATGATGGCGGGATGATGGCCTTTATAAAGTTTCCCGCCCCAGAGAAAATACCCGTAATAAAAAGGGTCTTTCAAGAGCTTTTCGACGCGGGACTGGTGAATCGGCTTGCCAATACGCGAGCGAACGCCGTGCTTATGCAACAACGCCGCAAGATCGCTGTAGGAGTACCGACCGGTGGCATACAAATTAAAGACTTCGCGCACAAGCGGAACGGCATTCGAATCGGCGGCAACAATCCTTCTTTTTGTATCCTTCGGATCACTGATATTTTTATATCCATAGGGAGCCAGGCCCGGGTAATATCCGCTCTCCGCCTTCTGAGTCAGCCCCTTCTTTGTCTCCTCCGACAGGTTATCAATGAAATGCTTGGCCATCACTGCCCGGATGCCGAACATGAATTTCTCATTCGAGCGCGCATCCTTGTGAATGTCGGCGTTTTCTTTCACAAGAACGATGTGCATGTCCTGCTTGTTCATCAAATCTTCAAGCGTCGCAATATCGCGGAAATTTCTGGAAAGGCGGTCCGTCTTTTCAACTAAAAGATACTTGATCGAAGGATTCTCTTTGAGGTAGAGAAGCATCTCGTTGAAGGCCTTGCGCCCCGATTCCTTGGCTGTCTCTTCATCCTTGAACTCATAGACGATCTTGTAATTCTTTTGCCGGGCATGCTCCCGCAGGAGCTTGGCCTGCGCATCCAGGGAATACCCGCTTTCTGCCTGTTCCTTGCTCGAAACACGGATATAGAGCACCGCGCTCTGCAAAGAAGCCGTCTGCGCCGTCTTTTCTTTTGTCCGCATAGGTCACCTCCCTTCGCGCCCACATTATACTTAAAACTATTTTTCAGAGGGCTTTTTCTGCCTGTGCTTTTGCTTCAAATAGCGGTCCATGCGTTCCATGACATCCACAAATGCGGACAGATTGGCATTAATCTCGTAGACCTCACCAAGACTGATCTCACGTCCATATCGCTTGCTCCATCCCGCAATCAAATATTCATCCGTTGTCTCCTTTGTTTTTGCGGTTTTATGCAAACCGTGATACCTCCTTGTGTAGCGATTACGGAAAAGATTCCGAACTCACTGTGTTCGGAATCTCTCCCCGTTCCTGCCGGTTAGCGTGCTAACCTGCTTACAGTCCGGGACAACTGACTTACAAGATCCGCCACGAAGCGGTTCCGCTCCCGGATAACCCTGTAGTCGTCCCGCTCCTTCTCAACAAGCACTGCAGGCCGTGGAACATAGGCTGGCTCCGCAGCCCTTTGTAGGCCATCCGCGCCCTGGTCAAGTGCCGAAAGGGTGGTGAATGCCACGAAAAGCATCACACCGAGTCCCAATCCTGCCCTAAACCACGATGCGAATTGACTCAAAACTCCGCTGGAAACCATCCTGACGTTTGGAGTAATCTTGCGTCCATTTCTTATTTCCAGTACCTTCATCTTAATCTCCATTTCTTTTGACTTTAGCGTCGTGATAGTCCCAGGTTTTGGACTGGGCTTTTGATTTTTTTATAGGTTCTCTCATGGGAGATGGGTTTACGACATGGGTGTTCACAGAAACTGGACGTTTTTAAGCTGAAAATATTTTTTTAAACCTCCGTCATCTCTTATTTCCAGTGCCCTCAATCTTAATCTCCATTTCTTTTGACTTTAGCGTCGTTATAGATTCCAGGTTTTGGACTGGGCTTTGATTTTTTATAGTGTCTCTCATGGAAGATGGGTTTACGACATGGGCGTTCACAGGAACCGAACATTTCTATGCTGAAAATATTTATTTCCACAATCTGGGAATGACTGGTCATAAGGGAAACCCCGCATCCGGGTATGCCGGACTCTTCGGCTCGACTACGGTCTCGAGGTCAAATTTTATGACGAGAGAGCGTAGTCGAGCGGATGGTAGACCCCGAAACTAGTGTGGAGGGGGCAGAACCACAAGGCATGCCCGGATGCAGGCAGCCGATCTTGCGAACGGTAAGGGCTCCTAGAGGATAAGTGCTTAAGAAAAACTTTCTTAAAGTCTGACTATTTTTTAGTCCGGTAAGAACTCCGGGAAATAAAGGGCTGATAAATCGCTAGCTGGGGCCCAAACTCACTGGTATAATCTGGCAAACGCTGGATGAGGTTCAAATGACCGACAAATGGCTGACAATCGATCAAATCGCGGATTACCTGCAGGTCTCCAAAGAGAAAATTTATAAACTCTGTCAAAAAGGCAAAATGCCTGCTTCTAAGTTTGGCGGGCAGTGGCGGTATAAAAGAACGGAAGTCGACCAGTGGCTCAAAAGACAACGGCCAAAGAATAGAAAGAGTCGCTAAGGGACATCGAAGCATTGGTGATCGTTTACTGGGAGCGGCCCAGCGCTAATGCGCGTGAATTGCGCAGAGCAACGCACAAAAAAAGAGGTCGATTTTAAAGATGGGAGAGAACCAATAGCTTGGTTTAGGGCCATGTGAAAATGGAAGACATTCAAAGATGAATATTTCACTGCTCGCAATAATAATATCAGGGTTAGCATTGATGATTTCCGCGCTAACCGCATGGCTTACGTTGCTCCACCGAGGGACCATTAAAATGACGCAACCCACCATTATTTTCTTTGGGCCTGACGGTAGTTTTGGCCCACCAAAGATATTTTTAAGGACTTTATTATTCAGCACAGCCAGGAAAGGTCAGATTGTTGAAAATATGCATGTGAAGCTTCATAGGGGCGAGACTGCGCAAAATTTTAATATTTGGGTCTATGGCGAGAAGGATACGCTTGCGCGAGGTAGCGGCCTATTTGTCAGCAGAGAAGGCTTAGCATGTAACCATCATTTTTTATTGCCTAAAGATGGTACCCCTTTTGAATTTTTACCCGGTGAGTATAGTCTTAGTGTTTTTGCGTCCTTGTTAGGGAGACGACCCATACGTCTCTTTACTCAAAAAATTACCTTATCAAAAGAGTTTGCTGATGAAATTAACAGTGAAAAGTCCGGTGTTTACTTCGATTGGGGCCCCGATTCAGAAAGCTATCATGCCCATGTGGATAAAAACCCAAATAAAAGCCTTAGCCAATTTCTTAAAAAAGGAACTTTAGAATAGGGGTTGTGTTTAAGAATATTACAATGGCCGAGCAGTTTGAATTTAAAGAATATCGTAGAAGCATTACCGACGAAGAATTGCTTTCAGACCTGCGGCAAGTTGCATCTGCGCTGGGGCTAAAAAAAGTATCTCAAAGCATCTACGGTAATAATGGAAAATATGAATATAGCATTATAATCAACCGTTTTGGTTCGTGGAATGCCGCTTTAAAAAAAGCGGATTTGGAAATCTCTAATGAGATCAATGTTTCTGATGAACGATTGTACAAGAATTTATTGAACTTATGGCAACACTTAGGGCGTCAGCCAAAACGAAGTGATTTGGCCAGAAAATTTTCTGAATTTTCTCAATCGCCATACAAAAGGCGCTTCAAAACGTGGACCAATGCCTTAAAAAGTTTTGTTGCGTATGCAAATACCTCAGGCTCGGATGCTCCCGTTAGCAACAGTAACGTCGATGATAAAAGACGTACGGGCAGAGATCCGTCTTTGAGACTTCGATTTAAGGTGCTAAAGCGTGACAATTTTGGATGTAAACAATGCGGCGCTAGCCCTGCCAAGAAACCATCAGTAGAATTGCATGTGGACCACATCAAAGCTTGGGCGAATGGCGGGGAAACAATTTTAGAAAATCTTCAAACGCTCTGTTCGGTCTGTAATATTGGGAAAAGCAACACGGAATAAAGATAAAGCTATGGACGAGTTATTTCTGGCTCAAAATGCTTAAACACCCGGCGTACGAGGTATCTGCAGTGAGTGCCGGGAAGAGTTTGATTCTTAATCTAGCGCGTCCCTTTTTGGCGGGTTGGGACGGGGTACGGTAAACTGGTAACGTAGAAATTCGAGATCCCAATCATGGAAAAAAAGATCACTAACATTAGAAGAAATATTTTGCGTCAGGCTTTTATGAATGCCGTTTTGGATAAGGGTGATAAGGGCATTCATTATGATGATGTGATCAAGACTATGGAAAAAACTGTCGAGTTCACAGATCGTGAGCTATCGCTTAATCCTAGCGGAGCAGTTCGATGGAAGGTTTTTTTACCATTTGGAATAATCCCGCCTGTGAAATTTGGTTGGTTGAAACGGGACAAGGGTATTTTCTGGATGACGGAGAAGGGCAAGGCAGCGTTATCAATGGATCCTGCCGCGATGAGTGATGAGATTAAGAAGCTATGGCACGAGTGGAAGTTGACGAATTCTGATGGCGACGATGAATCAGAAGATGATAATGAAGTCGAGGCACCAGTCGCCCAAGCATCTGATCCGGAATTCTTCTTGGAAACACCAGCGCACTTAAATAATGAGCGGACCGTATTTAAGAGAGTAGATTATGACCTCGCCGGTCTTCTTCATTATATCGATATTGGGGATATTGGTTTGCCGGATATCCAAAGACCGTTTGTCTGGACCGCTGCAAAAGTGCGGGATCTTTTTGATTCTATGCACAGAGGGTTCCCTGTCGGGTATCTGTTGTTTTGGTCCAACGCGGGTGCCGAAGGTACGAGGTTTATCGGAACAAATGATAAGGCCAGAAAAGTACCTCATCTACTCATTGTCGATGGTCAGCAAAGACTGACGGCGCTCTATGCTGTTTTTCGTGGCATTAAGGTATTGGATCAGGACTATAAAGAAAAGCAGATCGAGATAGCATTCAGACCGAGAGACGGGAAATTTGAAGTCAGTGATGCTGCCATCAAAAAAGACCCTGAGTTTATATCGAATATTTCCGAGCTATGGTCAGCCAATAAATCAAGTTATGCACTGGTTGATGAATTTTTAAAACGACTTAGCGAGAAGCGCGTATTGACTGACAAACAGAAAGAGGTGATCAGCCACAGCCTGGATCGTCTTTTCGATCTTCAGAAATACCCGTTCACCGCACTTGAGATCTCTCCCAGTGTTGATGAAGAACAAGTGGCCGATATTTTTGTAAGAATAAATAGCTTAGGCGTGAAGCTTAACCAAGGCGACTTCATTTTAACGCTTCTGTCGGTCTTTTGGGATGACGGACGTAAAGAGCTTGAGCATTTTTGTCACGATTCAAGAATACCCACGACGGGAGCTAAACCATCATCCTTTAATCACTTTATCCAGCCCGACCCGGACCAATTGCTGCGCGTAGAGGTAGCAACCGGATTTTATAGAGGCCGTCTCAAGATCGTGTATCAGCTCTTGAGAGGTAAGGATCTTGAAACCGGTCAGTTTTCTTCCACCACTCGAGAAGAACAGTTTTCCATATTAAAACAAGCCCAGAAGCTAGTGCTCGACTTGTCCAATTGGCACGGCTTCTTCAATTGCCTTATCGGAGCGGGGTTTAGAAGTAAAGACCTTATCTCGTCCGAGACATGCTTGATCTATTGCTATGTGTTTTATCTCTTAGGTAAGACCAAGTTTAAAATCCCTCAAGAGAAGCTGCAAAGTCTGATCAGTCGTTATTTCTTTAGCGCAAGCATATCAAACCGCTATGCGGGGTCTTTCGAGTCGACGATCGAAGCGGATCTCAATAGGGTCAAGGATCTGACGGCGGCGGACGGTTTTACCTCAGCACTTGAAAAGATCATTGCAGACACGCTCACGAAAGATTTCTGGAACATTGCTCTCCCAAACGCGCTGGACAGCTCATCCGCACAGAATCCAGCGTATTATGCTTATCTTGCCTCACAAAATAAGCTGGGTGTGCTGGTGCTATTCTCCAAGAATAGAAACATCTCGGATATGCTAGACCCTACGGTTCGAGCAAATCGAAAAACATTGGAAAAACACCATTTGTTCCCTAGAGCATGGCTTGAGGAAGAGGGCGTCACTGATCTTAAGCTTATCAATCAGGTAGCCAACTTTGCTCTGATTGACTGGAGTATAAATGCGGAGATCAGCGATACAGCCCCCGAAGAGTATGTTAAGGAGATGAAAGAACATTTTGACGCCCCGCAGTGGATTCGTATGTGCCAGTTCCACGCTCTGCCGGACGGATGGGAAGCTATGCGTTATGAAGATTTCCTGGTCAAGCGCCGCAGTTTGATGGCGCAGATAATCAAGCAGGGTTATGAGTCGATAAAGTAATGCGCATACCAGCCCTGAGTCGGAGGTCTTAGCATGTCCCAAGATTCAATCAAATGCCCCAAGTGTGGAATGGTAATTCCACTTTCCGAAGCCCTATCCCACGACATCGAAGAACGTGCCCGCCAGAAGTACGAGAAACAGGTAGCCGAAGACAAAATAAAACATGATGGTGAGCTTAAAGAACGTGAAAAAGACTTTGATAATCGTCTGCGTAAGCAGCGCGAAGATCTGGAAGTGAAATTAAAAAAACAGGCACAAGAGACCGTTATCACCGAGATCTCAGATTTAAAAGCACGGGCCGAAGAAAGTAATCGCAAGCTTAAGACAGCGCAGGATAATGAACTGGCGCTCCGCAAAAAACAGCGGGAGCTCGAAGACAGGGAAAAGAATCTGGAGCTTGAGACTGCACGGAAAATCGATGAAGAGAAAAGGAAAATCGAAGACGCAGTAAGCTCGCGGTTCGAGGAACAGCATAAGCTCAAAGACGCGGAAAAGGACAAGAAACTCACGGACGCACTGAAACAAGTTGATGAATTAAAGCGAAAGATGGAACAGGGCTCTCAACAGACGCAAGGTGATGTGCTTGAATTAGAGCTAGAGGGGATGTTCAAGCGAGAGTTTCCGTTTGACGTTATTGAAGCAGTTTCAACCGGGGTAAGGGGCGGCGATATCATCCAGACCGTAAAGACGCAATCCGGTCGTACTTGCGGGATAATACTTTGGGAAACGAAGCGCGTCAAAAATTGGAGTGACTCCTGGATAGCGAAGCTGAAAGACGATCAGGGCGATGCCAAGGCTGATCTCGCCGTGCTTGTCTCCGAGGCGCTACCGCCAGGCTTTCACCATTTTCGGCAGATAAACGGTGTTTGGGTAACAGATATTCCGTCCGCATTAAGCTTGGCGCTGGCTCTTCGAATGGCTCTTATCCAGACAGCCAATGCCAAAGAAGTTGAGAGCGGTAAAGACGATAAGAAAGACCTTATCTATCGCTATGTGACGGGTCCTGAATTTCGTAACCGGGTTACCGCTATTATTGAAGGATTTCGCGCTATGAAAGAGGACCTTGAATCGGAAAAAAGAGCGATGCAGAAGATTTGGGGAAGCCGTGAGAAGCAGATAGAACGCATCATCTCCAACACCGCCGGGATGTACGGAGATTTGGAGGGGTTGGCTGGTACGGCTTTGCCACAGATTAAGATTCTTGAATTACCCAGCCAAGATAAAGAAAACCTGACATGAGTTCGGTGCCTATAGAACTTCCTTGGAGCTTACCAACAGATCATTTGATTGATATTTTTATTATTCAGTTTCGTACTCCTGTATTAGAAGAAGCTGGAGCGTGCAAGAGTATAGATTCTGCTTTGGGAGAGAAACGCCAAGAACTCCTATCAAATTTTGGATCACAGTTAATAAAGTATTTAGATAAGAAATCACAACGCCCTCTTTTTATCATTACTCCTGAATTATCTTTGCCCTTTTCATGTCAGAAGATTGTGAAAGAACTTGTTGAGTCTGCCAAGCGCCCTGTTGTTTTCATCGCTGGCTACGAATTTTTAAATCATAAACAGTATTTGGATTTAATCGCATCTTCTGCCTTACCAGAGAAATCTAAATGGACAGAGAGTACTCGAGAGGGAACAAATTTTAATGTGGCAGGAATCTGGTTAGGCGACGGTAATGGAAAAATTGACCACTATATTCAGACAAAAACAAGCCCCTCTCGCCCAGAACACGCTAGTGTCTTTAGTGGATCAAATTTATTGTTTTTCATGACCCCCGACCAAAGTAATGGCAAACGTTTAAACTTTGCTGTTCAGATTTGTAGTGATTTTACATCTGATGAAAAAGTAGAAAATTTTAGGAAATCTTTAGGCGCTACATCTCCGTCACTTGATATTACTTTTTTACTTCAGTGTAACCCTGATCAAGAAGCAATCGCATTTAAAAGTGGCATCAAACATTTGTTTAAACCTCCAAGTGAAAATATGATAGAGACCTCCAACGGTTGTATTGTTTTAGTGAATAACGCAAATGAAGTGCACGGCAGATCCATTGAGTGGGGGCAAAGCAAAGTGTGCGTCAAGTTTACCCAAGGATGGGATGCTCCAACCAAATTCCCCCAGCCAACATACTTTGCAAAAAATCAGGGTGGTTTCGACTACCAAGAGATGGTTTTTAGAGAGTCTGGCCAAGGAATCTATCGGCTAACTTATAAACCGCGTTATATGCAGAACGTTGTTCCAGGTTCTGTTGACGAATTTCCTTTTAATGGAGGTCATGTTGAATACGCAAAAATCGAGGGGAATACGCTCCAACCATTTATTCCACTTCACCCAACCATCCACTGGCTAAATTGTCATTGGTTAGAAGTTCCCAAGGCAATTCATGCTGCAAAAAAAGATCCAGCTGCCAAACAGGCTGTTCTTGATTTCTTGCTAAGCACATTTAGTCAAGTTCACGAAACTATAATGACGAATATAGGTTTTGATGAGTTAAAAGCTAGGCAAATGGTAGGCGGTTATTATATGTGCCACTTTAATTTCGAAGGCTACCCATTTAAGCCTCCGGAACCGAACGATTGGATTGAGACTGTTCAAACAAGCATTTCGAAACTTCTTGAGGCGTATTCTCTTACTTTTTTGGGTACGCAAAAGAAATTGACAGTACATATTGACTCGCTTCAGCATGCGGCCTTCGAAGACATTCTAGTAATTTTCATTTTTGCAGGAGGCCAGACTATTCCGGGGCTGTTACAAAAATTCAGATCAGAAATAACTTCCAAAAAGAAAACCTACGCAGACCGCCAGTATCTTTTAGTCTTGATTGACTCCGAAGGGCAGCCTTCCAAAAATGAAGCAATTAAAATATTTGAAGAAACAGAACTACCAATAACAAAAGCGGAATCCACTTTGAAGATTTCTCCTGGCCATGTTGTGAAACCTCAACCCAAAAATAAAATCCACATTTTGTATAGCAGCGAATTACATGGAAAAAAGCAACTGGCTCCGGATGCTCAAACTCTTGAAACATCTTTAGCGCAGCTAATTTCGGAGCAATTTCAATCATGAAAGAAGCGGCACCAATAGTTGATCTCACACAATGGAAACCGCTAGATCTTAATCAAGCCAAAAAAGATTTAGGATTTTATGGTGTTTATGTTTCATTTTTTGGAGTAGTTGGTGTCGTAGTTACGGATATCCGCCAGGTAATTGCTTGCTGGATGGATTGCCAGGCGGCCATGATCGAATTTAATAAAACTAATCAAAATAAATCCGAAAAGGATAGCTATTTGATTTTTATTGTACCAACTATACACGAAGACTGCGCACAAGACTTAGAAGCAGTTCTGAGCGATACGTATGTTTGCAGGAAAATATGCATTGAGAGAGGATCGCGTTCAATTGCTGATGCAATTCGGGACTGCGGATTAATGGCTTTTCATGAGACACGGCATACGAAAAACGCAGATATTTTAAACGAAATCATTGGGAAAGAATTTCCACAAGATCTGATAAAGGATCTTATTGGAAGATCACCGGAAACAATAATTCAAAAAATAATATCCGGACAGTATAAGTCGAAATGAGAATACAAAAACTGAGCCTTCAAAACTTTAGATTTTTTAAAAAAGCTGAGATTGATCTCTCTGCGGACGTCGTTGCCATATATGGTAGAAATGGCGCCGGAAAAACTTCTCTTTTTGATGCGATCGAATTCGCTCTTATTGGAAATATTGGTCGCTATGAGGATTCGAAATCCCTTGAATATCTACATAATGTTTATTCGGAAAACCCGATGCAAGTGAGAATCGATTTTCAAAATAGTGACCCTCAATGGATTCAAACACGAAAAGAATGTCAATCTTCTGCAATATTATTTTCTGGCAGCAAAAAAACGTGGAAAGAACAGAAAGACTTTCTTTATGATTCTTTGATGAATGAAAACTACCAATCAGGAAGAAAAGAATTGGGCGCTGTTGCTGACTTAATTCGCTCTACGATCTTACTATCCCAAGATACTATAAGAAAGTTTGTGGATGGGCAACCCCACCAGAGAACAAGCGTGATTACCAATATCGCTGGTAATGCTTATTGGCAGCGCTGTCTTTCTAAGGCTGAAGATGTTGTAAAAAAAATTCAGCAAATGGTTCGGGATGCCGAGGCGCTAAAAAGCGCCCATCAATTAAACCTTCAAAATTATCAGGCAGAGGTAAGTAAGGCGGATTCCAAAATTGGAACTTTAGCAGAACAACAAGGCAGTCACGCACGTATTACATTTGCTTCAATCCAAAGACTATTACAGTCCTTAGGATTAGAATCGTTGAATAATGAACCTGTGTCGAGCGATGAATTAGAAACATTTGTTTCCTCAATAAGAAGTTTTTCCTCGTCCCAATTTGATAGATTGGTACAAAAAAGCAATTTGCTAGCAGAGATTGAGGCATTATCCCTTAACCATCCTGCGCGGTTGCAAAGAGTTGAGGAACTTAAGAAGGCACTCCCAAAAATTGCTGAGAAGTTGATTAATACGCAAGCACTTGAGAAAGATAACTCTTCAAATCTAGAGATACGAAAACTCAAACTTTTTGAAATGAGGAAGAAAGTTGAGACACAGGCAAACGTGTTAAAAGCATATCAGGAATTGGTGAGTTTGTGCCTTAATAATAGTCGTGCTCTTAATGGGTTGAATGAAATCAAAGAAAAGCTTGCTAAAAATGATGAGAAAAAAAGAGGGTTCGAAAATATTGTTCTAAATAAACAAAAAACAATCGCCGATCTTTCTAAATCAGAAAAGCTCCTTAAGAGCGCAATTGAGTTAGAAAATAATCGTCTATTGGTGTTAAGAAATGTGAATGAGAGTTATGGGCAATATCTAAAAAATGTTTTGACCTCAGAGCAACTAAATAGTCGTCATAGTGAATTGATCGAAGAAATAGTTTCTCTACAACGCCCGATTCAAGAAACCAAAGAAAAGAAAAGCGGGCTCGAGGTTTTAGTTTCTAACAGTAATCAAAAAATTGAAGTAGTAAAAAGTAACCTCTCAACAATTAAAAGCTTAGTAACGTCTATTAAGCAATTCGCATCTGGAAAAAAATGTCCAGTTTGTGGACATGAACACATTAGTGATGACGAGTTGAAGCGAGCCATCGAAATTCAAATACAGGCTGTTCCCAATGATATACAAATTCTATTTGAAGAAAACCAAAGTCTGAACTCAGCTTTAAAGAATATTGTGGCTGAACTGGCGCATTCTGAGACTCAATTATTATCGTTCCAAAATCTCTTAACAGATAATGACAAACAAAGAGACGAAACGCTTCGTAAAATCATAAATTACGAGCAGCAGTTAAAACTTCACTCTGACGGCTCTATCGATATACTAAAGACTAGAATTAACGATGTGGAAAAAATCATTTCTGAACGACAAACCAGTCTTCAGAAAACTCAGCAGGAGATCCAAAAAGATTCGATATACCTAAGGGACTTAATGGAAGATTTGAAAGCAATTTCCGATAAACAGGAGAAGGAATCAGCCGCTTATAAAATCGCTGTCGGTGACCTTGAAAAAATTGAAGTCAGAATTGCCGAACTTGGTTTAAAAAAGGATGCTAGCCGCTCAAGCGAAGAACTATCTAATAAAATCGAGCAAGAAAGAGAAGCGTTATCTCTATTGGAGCGCAATCGCAAGGATATTGAATTAAAGATTGCCGATCTAGAAAAGACTCAAATAAAGTGTTTGACAGATAGGAAATCCATAGAAGAAGAAATTAAGAAGAATGAAGACGAAAGACGACGCCTGGGTGTAGAGGTCGATACCTATTTAAATAAGTACAAAGAGTTATCCATCGATAATTCAAAAATTTCAAACGCCGTCGAAAAAGAACGTCTCGAGATATCTAAAAAGCAAGATCAAATTAATATCCTTCTCAGAGATTTAGATTCATATAAATTAAATGCATCGATAAAGATAATACAGAATGAGTCTAAGGAAGCGCGAGTCAAATTGATAGAAACTAAAAAATTATCTGATGAATCTCAGATTAAAATTTCAGAACTTGACCAAGCTGGAAACGAAATTAACAAATGGAAAGAAAAGCTAGGCTCTCACGTCAGCAAATCAGTAGAAAAAACGATAAATTATTATTTGCCGGATATATGGCGTTTATTTAAAGTGATGATTCCAATGCCCCATATGTTTGACAGTATAAATATGAGTCGGGCTAAAGAAGGTGGTATAGATCTTAATTTGAAGTATAGCCGAATAAAGAATCAGGTTGGAGAGCCGAAGTATTTCTTAAGTAGTGCGCAGGCAAATATTCTCGCTCTCGCCTTGTTTATTACTCTTGCTTCCCGGCAGCAATGGGCATCTCTTGATTCAATACTATTAGATGATCCGGTGCAGCACTTGGATGATCTGGATGCTGTATCATTTCTTGATACCATACGAAGTTTGGCTTTAGGTTACCTAGGCCCAAAAAGACAAATTATTTTGTCAACCTGTGACCTTAACTTATACCTATTGATGCTTAAGAAATTTTCATTGGTTGAAAAAGCAGGTGTTTCATTTACTGGCATTTCAATAGTTAACGATGGGGTAAATGCTGAAATTCAGTATGATATTCGTTCTTCTATGAAAAAAATATGAGAATATCAGAAAACGAAAAAAGAGATGCGATAAAGCTCCTTCAGGAGGGGAAGGTCATACAGATTCCTTTTGTTTTAGGATGACCAGGAAGTTGAGCTTGTCTGAAACGGCAAGACGCAGGAGGTTTGCAATCTGGTTCTGCCCTTTCAGACTGGCCCTAAGCAGATAGGCGGAAGGTTCAAGGCTAATGAAAAAGACAGGGCGATATCAGGTATCTGAATTAGTCGAGGCTCAGTTTGAACTGGGTTCGCATGGGCGCGTGCTAAAAAATTTAATTGGTATCAAAAGCAAACGCCAGATGGATCAAATTGAGGGCCAAGAACAATTTCGAGCATTTAATGAATTGGTGAAAATGTTTGGGCAAACCCATCGTTTTAATGTGGATGACATTTGTAAAATTCATAAAGTCTGGCTTGGCCGGATTTACCCATGGGCAGGCAAGTATCGTCAGGTCAATTTAAGCAAGAGCGGCTTCCCTTTTGCGGTTGCGAAACAAATCCCTTCCTTGATGATTGATTTTGAAAGAAACCAACTTAATCGCTATACACCGTGTCGACCGAGGCCAATTGATGAAATCGCTCAAGGCATTGCCATTGTTCATACCGAGCTTGTTCTCGCCCATCCTTTTCGTGATGGAAACGGCCGCGTCGCCAGAATGTTAGCCAGCTTAATGGCGCTTCAAGCCGGTCTTCCGCCTTTAAATTTCACTGGTATTGAAGGACGTAAGCGAAGGGAATATTTTGCGGCCGTAAAAGCTGGTTTAGATCGAAATTATAAGCCGATGGGTGAAATATTCAGATACGTGATTCAGAAGAGTATCAAGACTTCCGCGAAGAAATCTTGATTTTTAGAGGTCTTTGTATTTGGTCGGGCTTGATGTGAACACCTTCGATTGCCGTCGAGGTAGAAACAGAGATGAGCAGCAAAGTCTTGCGTTCTTTGGGATCCTTAAGGTAAGGATTCGTTTCTGTTAATGGCTTTCCGTTCATGGCTAAATTATATCATAGATAAGGACAATCTTGGGACGTGGTTAAGGGACAATCCTGTGGAAGGGTCGAAAGGGGCGGCACGGCGTGAATGGCTGGTTTTTTTGGGAATATGAGCGGTCTCCTGGCGATTGGGTTCAGCTTGATGAGCTTCGCAGAAAATAACGTATAATTGTGGAATAGGATAACCGATTTAAAAAAATGAGCAAGCAGCCCAACATTTATATTATTGCCGGGCCCAATGGTGCGGGAAAAACGACCTTTGCGGAAGAATTTCTTCCTCATTATGCTGAATGTCGAACTTTTGTGAACGCGGATACGATTGCGCGCGGCCTCGCTGCTTTTTCTCCGGATGCCGCGGCGTTAAAGGCTGGCCGTCTTTTGCTTGAGCAGATTGAGGCCTACGCAAATAAAAGGATTGATTTTGCTTTTGAAACGACGCTATCCGGCGTGACCTACCTTTCACGGTTAAAAGATCTAAAGAAAGAAGGCTACCGCATTCATCTTTTTTTTCTCTGGATTCCGGATGTCAAACTTTCTCTTGCTCGTGTGGCGTACCGCGTCAAAATGGGTGGTCATGATATCTCCGAGAAGGTAGTCCGTCGCCGCTTTTATAAGGGAATAAAAAATTTCTTCAAATTGTATAAGCCAATTCTTGATTCTTGGATGTTGTTTGACAATTCGGGGAATGCGCCGCATGACATCGCAAAGGAAGAATCTGGAAAGCTCGAGATCTTTGACCGAAAGCTTTATGGCAGAGTGTTAAAATTAACGGAGAAATTATGACCAGAAAAGATATTCAAACCATGCAAGCTAACGCAACAAAAGCCTTGAAGATAGCCGTCAAAAAGGCAATCGCCCGGCATGAAGCGGCTGGTGTTCCTGCTGTGATATGGCAAGATGGAAAAGTTGTGCGTTTGCCTGTTAAGCGCAAACATAAATAGACCAACGGGCCTCAAAGGAGCCAATGGGGCGGTAAAGGAGCGCTAATGGGGTGCCAGTGCTGTACAGACAGAAGGAAGTCTAATCATGGAAACCATTGACCGGGCGGCCGTCATCGTGACTCCCAAGAAGCCGTTTTATGATTGGGCGAACAGCTTGGATCCCCAGAAACCTATCTCCATGGAAGAGCTGGACGAAAAGGAAACAGATACGGATGAAACCTGCTGGCCCGAGAATTTGAGTTACGCCATATTTCAGGAATGGTTTGATATCAAGATTTGTTCGATGGTTTTTGATATGGAAGAAGGCGCTATTTCGAAAGAGTCCGCCTTGGAGGAAGAGTGACCATGCCCTTTAATCCAAAATTCACCATTACCCCGAAAATCAATAAAGCGCTCGTGGAAATTGAGCGCGTACGTGGTTTTCTGGATGCGGTGAAGCTCAAGGGTGAATGGATTGCTGACATGCAGAAGAAGGCGCTTATCCTTGAGTCGCACCATTCCACCCATATTGAAGGCACAGCCCTGAGTCTTGAGCAGGCCCAAGGCATTCTCGAGGGCAAAAAGGTAAAGGGGGTTAACCGGGACGACCAGAGAGAGCTTCTGAATTACAAGAAGGCCATGGACTTTATCGCAAAGTATCTTGGCAAGGAGGATCCGGTCACTGAGGGCATTGTCCGGGAATTGCATAAAATTACTGTTCAAGGGGTCCGAGGCGGTCAGGCGGACCCGGGCAATTACCGGAAGATTCAGAATTACGTTGTGAATTCAAGGACGCGAGATGTGATCTACACACCGCCCGCGCCTTTGGAAGTCCCCCATCTGATGAAAGATTTTATCGCCTGGTTGAAAAGTGCGGATGAGGTATCCCCCATCTTAGCTGCGGCTATCGTGCAATTTCAGTTTGTGCATATTCATCCGTTTATCGACGGCAACGGCCGGACGGCCCGTCTGCTATCCACGCTGATTCTCTACAAGACGGGCTATGATTTTAAGCGGCTCTTTACGATCTCTGAGTATTATGACCGGGACCGGCCCGGCTATTATCAGGCCATTCAATCCGTCCGCGAGAATCATATGGACATGACGGCATGGCTCGAGTATTTCGTCGAGGGCCTCCGGTCGCAGATGAAGGAAATTCAGGAAAGAGGAGAACTTCTGATTAAGGCCGAGAAAATTTCTAAAATCTTCGCTCAGGAAGCGTTGAACAAACGGCAGGAAAAAATCATCCGGCACATCTTTGTCCATAATCGAATCGATAACGAGGAGTGTCAGAGACTTTGCGGGAGTATAAAGCGCACAGCCACCCGGGACCTTACCGGCTTGGTCGAGAAGGACATCTTAGAAAAAAAGGGCGAAAAGAAGGGAACTTATTACGTTTTTTCGCCAAATTCAGCCCCAAAAATAAGGGACATTAAGGGACAAGGATAAGGGACATTTTGGAGGTTGTCTAGTTTTTAGTTGAAATTTGATTTGGACAGTTTGATTTTTTTATTTTTTTGGCCATACTCTGCATCGTCTCGCGTCGAGATCGCGGCTCTAATCGAATTTAAACGCGAAATATTTTTCACTTGACCGCCCTTTTTGCCATTTTTTCGATTTATGCCACCGCAAGTTCAATTTCCCGATTCTGCGCCTGCTTGATCTTTCGAATCACTTTCGGAATTTCCTGGTAACCCTTGACGGTCCTGAAACTCTCTTCGGCATGAATCAGCACCGCCCCGAGCCAACGCTGCGACATCTTGGAGCTTCGGTAACGTTTGATATTGCTCTCGCAATCCCGGACCGTGGCAAACATCGACTCAATGGGATTGGTCGAGTGCAACGTGCGCCTCAGAAGGCCGGGTACTTCGAGCCGGTGGAGCGTCAGGATCTGTTCCTTGGCTTCCCTGAGCGACTCGGCCGCAGATTCGTTGATTTGTCCAAGCCACGTTTCCAGATCATTCAAAGCCTTCCTGGCTTCGGAGTAATCTTTCAGGGCCAAGGCATAAGCAAACCGCCGATGACATTCTTTCCGGTACCTCTTGGGCAGATGCCTTTGGAGATTCCGGTCTTTGTGAATCGTGCAGCGCTGGTGAATCAGATTCTCTCGGAATCGATCCTTGAGGGCCCGAATAATTCCTCCTCCGCCGTCGGTGACAAAAATAATCTCATCGGTTAATCTCAACCCCCGGCTTTCCAGGTCTGAGAAAAGGCTCTTGGCCACTTCCTGATGTTCCGTGGCTCCTTCCCAAAAGCCCAGCACCCGTTTTCCACCCAAAATATCAATGCCCAGGGCGACCACAAAGGCCGACCCTCCCCGGTGCACCGTATCCAGAAAAATGGCGAAGGCCTCAAAATCTTTCAAGTCGCGTTCTCGAAGCTCTCGCAGTTTCCCGGCCGTCGCTTCCACCAGCCGCTTTGAAATGCTGGAGGGAGAAATCCCGAAACCCTGCGAAATCTCTTCCACCGTCTCGCGATACTTGCGCCCTGACAGTCCCCGCATCGCTCGTACCAGCATTTCTTCAGAAAATTCTCCTGGCTTTTTCAGGCGTTCATAAATCGGCAAGGTCATCTCTCCTTCCGAGTTCCGCAAACGAGGATGCTCGACTTTCAGTTTCTGCGACCCGCAATAAACCGATCCTTCCTGCCAGCCCCATTTCTTTAATCCTTCTGCGGCTGGCTCGTAATCCGCGCCTGCTATCTGGACTCTTTGGGCCTGCATCATCACTTCCACAAGCATCCGCCCAACCTCCACCACGCATCCACCTCCTAATAAAGTCGATTATTCCCCCAATGTTAATACGCAAAAACCAGTGGTTTTAGACAAAAAAACTTAAAACTTGCTCCCCAATATATAAAAGGGGTCCGAAACAGGGAGTTCCACAGAAAAATCTTCAAAAATCTTTAAAATACCTCTCACTCTATAATGTGCCGAAATGGGTGGGTTGGTGACAAAACATCTAAAAAAAGAAAAAATCTTTCTCATACTCTCTTCCTCACCGAGCAGGAGTCCAATTGCCTAACTCTCCGACAATAAACATACCTGTCAGATAAAAATGGGAGAGTTAGGCAATTGGACGGGGACCCATCCGGAAGAATCTGCGAGGTGAGGAAGCGGTTGCATATTGGAAGTTACGAAAACGAGGAGGGAAACTGCTTCCCCTGCTACCGGGGTACATGCGGGGACCCTCAAGCGGGGAGTCAAAAACCAAACCAGGAGTTTTGTATCCCGGTGTTAAGCTGAAAGATGTCGCGTTGCTTGTAGATCAATTTTTGATAGAGTGGTCCCCGAAGGAGAAAGGGGGCAGCTGGAGAGTGCCGAGGCGTGCCGGGGCAAGGTCTTTACAGCCGGCGGGCCTATCAGTCGAAATAGGTTACCACGGTAGACTGCAGCAGGAAGTCAATAAGCTCACGCACAAAGCGGGGCATGAATTTGGTGGTTCTGATATTGTGGGAAGCTAATTTCTTTTTCATTTCAACACCCCCCTTTTAAATCCTTCGTAAAAAAATAAAAAACCCATTTCCAAAATCGGCAGATTCCAGAAATGGGTTTAAGATATTCCTTGATACTTGCGGCGGCCCGGCTGTCCTGGTAGCCCCAGGGCCCGCGGCTTTGCCCGCCCCCGCTTTTTTCGCGGGGGCAGCCCTCATTCTTTGCGGAATGAGAGGTCGCATCCTTACGGATGGTTTGCCTTTTTTGGTATACGCTTTATGGCTGTTTTGAGAGAGCAACACTCAGGGGACATTTCATTAGCTTACGACATTTTTATCGTAATATGTTTGACAAAACGTCTAACGTTATGTTATCCTTTCTCATGCAGGAGGCGGAAAATGACACAAGTAACTATTCGACAGTTGACGCATGGGTTTGCTTTATATCTCAAAGCGGTCAAAAGCGGGGAGAGGATCGTGATCCTTGACCGGCGTACGCCAGTAGCCGATTTGATTCCTCACAACGAGAATCTCGCTTCGCCGGGGTGGAAACGGCCTCTTTCAAAAATTAAATTGAAAGGTGAGGGACTCTCGCAGACGGTTGCCCACATGCGGGATGAAGATCGGTGAGGGTGTTTGTTGATACCTCTTCGTTGTTTAAAAAATATGTGAACGAGCAGGGAAGTGACGTTTTTGAAAGTGCTCTCTCTCGAGCCACGGAGGTGGCTGTCTCGCCCGTCACTTGGATAGAGATGAACGCCGCTATCGAACGACGTCTTGCCGGTCGCTCTCTTTCGGTTGAGCAGGCCGATTGGCTGCGTGTAGAAGTCAAAAAAGACTTCGCCTATTTTTTTCAAGTCCTTTGGAATGAAAATCTTGAAAACAAAGCCGTAGAGTTCGTCCGCAAGCATGCCTTGAAAACGATGGATGCTGTGCAGTTGGCCTCAGGTTTTCTCTCCGAATCCGAGCTTTTCTTGACCTCGGATCAGAAATTGTACAAAGAAGCCAAGAAAGTCCTCCGCCACGTCCGTTACGTTTAGAATATTCTCGAAGAGGGATTTGGCGAGACTTGGGAAAGTCAGGGGTCAGTTCTGACCACGCCGGGAGCTGTAATCATAAAATTCAGCCTTTGCCACAAAAAGACGCTAACTCGATAATAATCCTAACTATAGTTTACCCTTTGCGTATGGTATACTTTTCGTGGTTAAAGGGGAGGGGGCTGCCATAATGGTCAACAGTCATGTGATTCATCGCTCACCAGAAATCTTAGGCGGGACGCCGGTGTTTGAAGGGACGCGTGTGCCTGTTCAAGCCCTGATTGATTATCTTGAAGAAGGCAGACCCTTGGGTGAATTTCTAGAGGATTTTCCTACTGTTACCCGCGAGCAGACGACAGAAGCTCTTGAAGACTTAAAGAAAGCGTTGTTAGAATAAGTCGTGAGAGTCTTGCTCGACGAGTGCTTACCGAAAAGAGTCAAGCTTACCTTACAAGACCACACCTTATCGACGGTTCCGGAGATGGGCTGGGCGGGCAAAAAGAACGGTGAATTGCTCAGGCTGGCGAAGGGACAATTTGACGTATTCGTAACTGTCGATCAAAATTTACAAAATTTTGACATCGCCATTATTTTGATCGTTGTCAAAAATAGCCGCTATGAAACTCTTAAACCTCTGATCCAAAAAGTCCAACAAGCTCTTCAGACGACACGAGCGGGACAACTTGTTCGTATTGAAGCTGTTTAAGCCCGTTTTTCAATACCAAACTCTTTACTGTATTTTTTATCTATGCTAAGATTTCTCCGTAAATTGGGGTTAATGTAGCGGCACCTCACCTCTATACGGAGCAAGCGCAAAGCCGGGAGACAAAAAGATCGAGAGGTCCTAGGCCGGCTGGAATCCTTTGCCAAGTATCTCAAAGAACGACAACCGCACACGATCGAGATAAAGGATATTGAGGTGTGATTGTAATAGGCAGCATGAGTCAAGTGCAAAGCGTGGAGGGGCAATGAGGGAGGTGGCCGAATTACTGAATAAAATGCGGGAGGCGGGTGTAATTATGAACTACGCTCTTTTTGGAGCTGCTGCTCAGATGCGTTACACGGAACCCGTTTCGACATTGGATGCCGATGTGCTCATAGCGATCTCATCCTCAAACCGGCTCGACCTCCTCAGCCCCATCTATGAGTTCTGTTCTCGGCGAGGCTTCCAGGCGGAAGGTGAGGCGATTCGCGTTGGAGCCTGGCCTGTTCAATTCATACCGGCATTCAGTCCGCTCACCCAAGAGGCCTTGGAGCAAGCGGACACAGCCGATTTCGAGGGTATTCCCCTTCGCGTAGTGCGTGCCGATTACCTGGCTGTGATTGCCCTGAGTGTCGCGAGACCCAAGGATTTCACACGGATTTTGGCATTGCTTGAATCCGCGAGCGTTAGCCGGGAGGAAATTGCGAGTCTCGCTGCGAAACACAAACTCGCGGAGGCGTGGAAGGAATTTGAAAGGAAATTTTTGAATGGATGACATTCACGAGCTTCTGAAACGGCAGGCCGAATGGCAGAGGGGACGGAAGGCGCTTTCTTGGCCCGAGAAGATTCGTATGTCCGAATCCATTCGAGAATCGGTTTTAAAATTTCACCGTACCGGACCTCACACAAAATCATATAAAAATAAAAATGGGGACTCGTCCTAAAAACAGGGACGGCTCCGCCGCATCGGGCCGGATAAAAGCGGGCATTGGGAAATGGTTAAACGCTAAGTGCGTCCACACTTACCGTTTTCTTGCCTCTTTGACCAATCAAGTGAAAGGCGATTATGGGCGTGCTTTCAACCGGGCACTCGAAATTCGAATGGAGGCCGATTATGAAGCCTTGCGTGAATTCAACAAAGAAGAAGCTGAAGAAATCATCCAAGAGGCCGAACGATTTTTCAACGAAGTTAAACCATTATGCCAAGGATGAAAAACTTGAGAAAAACTAAATCAGAAGTTTCAAGCAAGCAAGCAAGCAAGCAAGCAAGCAAGCAAGCAAGCAAGCAAGCAAGCAAGCAAGCAAGCAAGCAAGCAAGCAAGCAAGCAAGC
>Ga0209726_10000726_pt1 | contig 59351 bp, 37 predicted proteins | sample Subgrocontami54m_FD_187453 | JGI IMG/M metagenome (GOLD analysis project Ga0209726, IMG submission 187453) | Subsurface groundwater microbial communities from S. Glens Falls, New York, USA - GMW46 contaminated, 5.4 m (SPAdes) (version 3) | ecosystem: Environmental > Aquatic > Deep subsurface >...
CGGCAACAGGCACAGTGGATAGTGCCGCGGCCATTAATATTGATGCAAATTACAATACCGGAGCCGGAGCCATTACCAACAACTACGGCCTAAAAGTCGCCGACCAAACCGCCGGGACGAATAATTGGAATATATGGAGCGGCCCGGCCAGTTCCACTTTAAATTCCGACATCCAACGGGCGGCTGGCGTAGTCAAAAATTTCTTTGTAACTAAAGACATTCCAACAGACGGTGGAGTTGTGCTTCTGGGAGCGTTGCAAGATTCAACCTTGCTTAACGGAAACGCTTTGGGTGGTTATGCAGAATCAACTAATGGGGCTGGCACTACAAAAGCCTCTATTACTGGTACTTATGGTTATGCTGTCCATAGTGGCGCGGGTATTGTTACAGATTCTTATGCTCTTTATGGCCAGGCACAGAATATTTCATCTGGGACAACTACCAATGCTTATGGCACTTATATTGATAGCGCAGTTAAATCTGCGGGGGTAATAGCCAATAATTATGGCATCAACGTCCAAGACCAAACCGCCGGGACGAATAATTGGAATATATATAGTGGACCACCAACTTCCGAGTTTAATAATGATAATACAAGTTGGGTGCTGACATATAAAAATGCTTTCGGCGCCAAGAACGATGGTTTAGGCGTGCTTAGTGAGGTTAACGCGGCTACCGGTAATTTCGCCGGGACTACGCTTGCCGTGGGCACTATACATGGCTCCGGAAATGTTAGTACCTCGGCATCTCTATATTTACTTAATGATCATTCCGGTGCGGGGACAGTCGGAGGACAGCAGGCATTAGGTATTGAATCATATCAAGATTCTGGCGCGGGTGTGGTTACTAATATGTATGGCATCAACGTACTGAACCAGAAAGATTCTAATAATACCACCGATGGAGTATACGGGGTAAATATTCGTTCTACGGTTAAGTCCACAGGAACAATCACAAATCTGTACGGCATCAATGTCCAAGACCAAACTGTTGGAACAAACAATTACTCTATTTACACCAATCAAACCGCCGGAGCAAACAATTACGCTTACTATGGAGCGGGAACGGGTAAAAGTTATTTTGGGGGCAACGTCGGCATTGGCACTTCTTCCCCGCCTCACTTAATCACGCTTTCCGGCGGGGCGTTTTCCGACGGAGCAACATGGAGCAATGCTTCGGACAGGAACATCAAAGAGAATTTTGCCACGGTTACTCCTGCTGATATTTTGCAAAAGATAGACGCCCTTGATATCCAACAGTGGAATTACAAGACAGACAGCGCTTCCACCACCCACATAGGCCCCACGGCCCAGGATTTTTACACGGCCTTTCGTACCGGCGGGGACTCCGGGCAAACCTCCATCTCCACTATTGACCCCAGCGGTGTTGCCCTCTTAGGCATTCAGGCCTTAGACCAGAAGATCACGGCCCTCCAAGGCAGCCTGACCGCCAACGCCACCACGAGCAACCTGACCGTCTACAACCCCGGCAATTTCAGTGGCGACAGTGTCGGCGAAGCCAAAATCCTCACCGGCCAAACCTCTGTCCGCGTGATTTTCAGTCAGCCGTACCAATACCAGCCCATCGTAACGATAACGGCCGAGGACCAAGCGACCCCCTCTTTCATCACCCACAAAGACTCAAACGGATTCACCATCGAAGTCCCCACCCCCGTCACTTCAGACACCATCTTTGATTGGCATTCCTTTGCCAGCCAGAGCGAAAAGCTGTTTGTTTCCGATGGCAGCACCCAAACGATCCAGATGGTTATATCAGCGGCAAATTCCTCTGGCGTCAGCTTGCCCTTGTCGGACCCGACGAGTTCGGATCAAACAGCAACCTCAACTCCAGACGCTTCTTCGACTCCGGTCAGCGATCTGCCAACAGCCACCAGCACCCCGTCCCAAGTGCTTGGCACGAGCACCACGATTTCTGAGTCACCGCTCCCGGCCACACCGGAAGCTCCGCCCAGCACAGATGGTGCGAGTAGCTCTACGACTTCGGTGCCAGCGAGTTCCACACCAGACGCCCCAAATTAATAAGGAAAATATCAGGCAGGATTTGAAAATAACGGGCATTGCGTTAACGCGTTGCCTGTTTTTTTATTTTCTACACTCGTGAATTTTCGCGGCAAGCGACTGGGGATTCGGCCCTGAGCTAGACCTTTATTGAAACTTGAGGATTTGGCATCCTCAATTTTAACTACACCCGATTTTTGAAGGCGGCCAAAAATGGCCGCATCTGATTGAAAGAATTGGTCGGGGCGATAGGATTTGAACCTACGACCCCCTGCGCCCAAGGCAGGTGCGCTACCAGGCTGCGCTACGCCCCGACTTCATTGCATTCCCATTGTAGAACACTTCTATCCGCACTGCCATTATTCCGCAGCGCCTGCTTCATCCCTGAGCGATTCAAGGATTCGAGCAGCTACAGTTTCGACTACCCGAGTTGTGCTGTCGCTCGCAAACAACGCAGATCAACTTGCAATAAATCAATCTCGCAGTACAATGACAATTCAGCGAACGGAGATTTGCATTTTGACTGGATTGTCTCAGCCCACTGGGCCACTACAGCTTTTGCTGGCCTCAAGCCCTGATCCATTTGATCTTATAGAAGACCCCGCGAACTCCGCTGTGCCGAATCCCGCGAACCGGAGATAAATCGATGCCCATTTCTGAGCTTTTCTTACAACGGCGAGTCGAATTTCACGAGACGGATCAAGCCGGAATCATTCATTTTTCGAACTACTTCAAGTATATGGATACGGCGGTGGCTGAGTTCTTTCGAGCCTTGGGACTTCCGGGACCGCTGACGAAGTATTGGGGTGGAATTCGGGAGGATGAAATCGACTGGCCGTATGTGCGCACTACCTGTGAGTTTAGGAAACCCGCGCGGTTTGACGACCTTTTGCAAATTCATATCTGGGTCAAGAAGATCGGCACCAAAAGCATGGCTTTCGAAATCTCCTTTCGAAAGGGAGATGAGGAACTGGCCCGCGGAGAATTGATTGTGGTCTGCTGCAAGACGGTGGGCGGCCAGCCAATGGGGCAAGAGATTCCGCACAATATCCGGGAGAAGATTGCGGTAGCTTCTGGAAGCGTTTCCGGAACCGATGCGGCACAATAATCAATCCAGGCAGCAATGGTCCCGCCGGCAGTCCTAAAGTTTCGTAGCTTCTGCGTCGCTAATCGACCCGATAGCGTCGTTAGCGGCCAGCCTCCCCACCGCGTCGGCTGGGCTGATGCCCAAAGCGTTTGCTTCTTACACGAGTTTGCGAAACTGTTCCATCAGAGCCAGCCACTGCTCCAGAGTCTGTGCGCCGGCGTAGAATACGGGGTCAAAGAACAGTTCGTGCGCTCCAATTCTCCGGGTGTTGTCGATGTCTTCCCGGATTTCGTCGAGTGTGCCGGTGAAAATCGTGCGTTTTTTCCCTAGCGGCTCCAGTGTGATATCGATGTTTGCGCGGACGATCATTGCCAAGGACGACGGATCGCGTCCCGCTTCCTTCGCCATTTCCTTAATTCCATCGAACATCTGCGCCATGCGCTCCACGGGAACAGCGACGGGATTCCACCCATCGGCGATGGTCGCCAAACGCTTGAGCGCGGCGGGAGCGAACGCAGCCATATAGACGGGCGGATGTGGTTTCTGCACGGGCTTGCGATTGATATAGGACTTCGGCACCCTGAAAAACTTTCCGTGAAACTCGACCGGGTTGGTGGTCCAGATGGCCTTGAGTACCTGGAGAAATTCATCTGCCACCGCGCCGCGCTGCTTCATGTCGGCACCCGTTGCATCCATCTCGTCCTTCAGCCAGCCCAGTCCGAATGACACGCGCAGCCGGCCGTTTGAAAGATAGTCGATGGTGGTCAGCCGGCGCGCCAGCATGGCCGGATTGTAGTATGGAATGTCGAGCACACTGACTCCCAAACCAATCGACTTCGTACGCGCCGCGGCAAACGTCAAGGTGTCTAGCGGATCGAGACTGTATTTGTAGGGTTCCGGGAGAGACCCATCGGGCGTCCCGGGATAGGGCGACTGCGGCTTCACCGGCCAAAGCAAACGTTCCACCGTCCAGAGGCTGTCGTAGCCCAGTAATTCGGCACGTTCGGCCACTTTCGATATCGAATCGGCCGAGCCAAGCGGGCCGATATTGGGAAGAGCAAAACCAATTTTCATCGCACAAACAATCCTTTCTTCGAAATGGCTAATCGAAATTTGAAACCTTCACAGGGCCGCTGTTGCTTCCAGCTCCAGCTTGGCGCCGTCTTCCACCAGCCCTTTCACTTCGACCAAAGTCATCGCCGGATAGTGCTTGCCCATCAGTTCCCGATAGGCTTCGCCAACGGCTTTTGTGCTTGCCAGATATTCGCGCTTGTCCACAACATAAATCGTCAGCCGCACGATACTCTCTGGTTTACCACCCGCGGCGCGAGTTACCGTGAGCAGGTTGGACAGGGCCTTGGCGAACTGGGCGGCAAAGTCGGCGCTTACCATCTGTCCTCGCTCGTCCCACCCGACTTGTCCGGCGATAAAGAGAAATGAGCCGCCAGTCACCTTCACTCCTTGACTATAGCCGGGATGCTTCCCCAATTCCGGCGGGTTGATCATCTCCAATTGGTTTCCCACGGTTTCACCTCCGCAATCGAAAAAATCTGAACGTTTATTCTTGCATAAAGTGGGACACAACACGCAACCGGTCCCGTCGCTCCGACGCGACCAATGAATATTGGAACAACCTGAGAACAAGGCGCTTGACTTCCCAGGTATCTCCGAGCAGACTTTGCAAAAGGCTTTTTTGGCGGAGTGGCATCTGCTAAGCTTTGGATTCGCATTCCGCCGTATCGGCAAGGAACTTGAATGTTGCGTCGAATCGTTTCTGGACTGGCGCTGTTTGTCCTGACCGTGCTTTATGTTCCATGCGCGCGGCCGGCCAATCCCGCCGCAGACATTATACTGTTCAACGGAAAGATCGTCACCGTAGACAAAGATTTCAGCTATGGCCAGGCGATTGCTATAGCTGGCGGAAAAGTGCTGGCTGTGGGATCGAACGCGGAGGTCCGGAAACTCGCGGGTCCCGAGACCCAACAGATTGATTTGCACGGCAGGACGGTCATTCCCGGATTGATGGACAACCATCTCCATGCAGCAGGCGGCGGCTCCGGCGTGGATATCTCCAGGGTCCGCACTCTCCAGGAGTTGTTGGATGCCATTGCCAAACGCGTCAAGGAAAGCGGGCCGGAAGACCTCATCGTCACCAACGGCGACTGGCATGAAGCGCAATTGAGGGAACAGCGGTTGCCGCTGCGCCGCGATTTGGACAAGGTAGCGCCCCACAATCCAGTAGTGGTAGTGCGCGGGGGACATGAGTACATCCTGAACAGCGCGGCCTTGGCGAACTGGAACATCACCAAGGAGACGGCCGTGCCGCTTGGCGGCGGAATCTCCCGGTATCCAGATGGCGAGCTGAACGGTGAACTGGTGGACCGCGCCAAGGGCCTTGTGAAAATGCCCGAGGCGCAGCCCAAGGATTTCGAAGCGCGCATCCGCGAACAACAGGAAGAGTACCGCAAGCTCAATGCTGCGGGACTTACCACGGTGCGGCATCCCGGAGCGCCGGTCGAGCAGTACCGGCTGTTGCAGGAGATGGAGAAACGCGGGCTGCTGACCATGCGCGTCAGCTTCCTGGTGCGGCTTTTCGAAGGCCGCGACGCCGAGGGCGTCCGAAAGACGGCGGCATCCTGGAACCTTCAACAGGACGAGGGCGACGACTGGCTGCGCTTCTGGGGCGTGAAGCTCGGAGTGGACGGCGGATTCGAAGGCGGCTGGATGACGCAGCCCTATGCTGAGCCTTTCGGCCAGGGCGGAAAGTTCTTCGGCCTGCAAACGATCCCGCGAGACAACTACATCACCGTTGTGAAAGAACTGAACCGGCTGGGTTATCGCGTGGCGACGCATGCGGTGGGCGATGCGGCCATGGACCTTGTCCTCGATGCTTACGAGTCCGCGAACAACGAAAAGTCGATCGTCGATCGGCGCTGGTCGATCGAGCACGGCTTCATCCCGCGCGAGGATCAGATTCCGCGCATCAAGCGGCTGGGACTCCTGCTCTCGGCTCAGGATCATCTGTACCTGGCCGCTCCGAGCATGAAAAAATACTGGGGCGAGAAGCGCGCGGCTTGGGTCACTCCGATGCGGTTTTATTTGGACAATGGCGTGAATGTTTCGGCCGGAACGGATTCCGCCGTAATCCCTTATCCGCCTCTGTGGACGATCTACCATTTTGTGACACGCAACACGATCAGCGACGGCGTCTACGGCAAAGGTCAGCGGATCACCCGCCAGGAGGCGCTGCGGCTCAGCACCATTAACAACGCCTATTTGACCTTTGAGGAAAAGACCAAAGGGTCGCTGGAGGCTGGGAAGCTGGCTGACCTAGTCGTGCTTTCCGACGACATCATGACCTGCCCGGAAGCCAGGATCAGGGACATGACCGTGCTGCTGACGATGGTCAACGGAAAGATTGTTTTTCAGCACAAAGATTTCCGTCCGTAAGAAGAATGAGTGCGCGCATGAACCGTGATGCTGAGTCCTTTTTTCTCCGGTGAAGCATGCAGCAGAGATTGCCTCCGGGTTGTTTACCCCGCCCCGATTTATTGCCAGGACTCGTTTTTACCATTCCTGAGTTGCAGTTTCCCGCACAGTTGAATGCTTGCCGGGAACTCCTGGACCGCAACTTGACCGAGAACGGGGGCGGCCGGCCAGCAGTTTTCTTTCGAGACCGGGTCATCTCGTTCCAGGAGCTTTCCGAGTCGGTCGAGAATTTGGCTGCTGCGCTGCTGGATTTGGGATTGGTTCCCGGCGACCGTGTACTTCTGCGCTTTCAGAACGGGCCTGAGTTTGTAATTAGCTGGCTGGCGGTGCTGCGAGTCGGCGGAATCGTCGTAGCGACCATGCCGCTGCTGCGGGCTCGGGAGTTGGGCGGCATCGTAGCCGACTCCGCCCCATCCTTCTTTCTTACACAGGAGGAGCTTTGGGAGGAAGCTGCCAAAGTGCTGGCTGGGAATCCGGACTGCAAGGTGATTCTGTGCGGCGGTCCCAAGCAGGGCACGATTGCGTGGGAGGAACTGCTCTCGCGGCCGCAGCGATGTCCCGCAAGCGAAACAGCGGCGGAAGACTTGGCGCTCCTTGCTTATACCTCCGGGAGCACCGGCGAGCCGAAAGGAACCATTCACACCCACCGGGACATTCTCGCCATTGCCGAGGGTTACGCCCGTCAAGTGCTGACTCCGGCTTCGCTAGATGTTTTCGGAGGACCGCCTACCATGGCGTTCACCTTCGGCCTCGGCGGGCTGTTGGTTTTCCCATTCCGATTTGGAGCGGCAACCTCGCTGATGGAACGCTTCACTCCGCAAGGACTGATCGAGGTCATTCGAAATACAAAGATGACGATTCTATTTGCGAGCGCCACAACCTACAACGTTCTTCTCAAGGCGGATCTGCCGGACTTCGTGGAGTCGTTGCGCAGTCTCCGGCTTTGCGTCAGCGCCGGTGAGACTTTGCCGCGCGCCGTTTACGCCGCATGGAAAGAAAAGACCGGGGTGGAGATTCTCGACGGCATCGGAAGCACGGAGATGCTGCACATTTTTGTTTCCAATCGTCCCGGAGCCGTAAAGCCGGGCGCCACCGGAAAGCCTGTACCCGGATATCAGGCGCGGATCGTGGACGAGCAACTTCGGGATCTTCCCACGGGAACGCCCGGACTGCTGGCGGTAAAGGGACCTACGGGTTGCCGGTACTGGAACAGGCCGGAGCGGCAGAAGGAATACGTCCGAGGCGGCTGGAATATCCCCGGGGATATCTTTGTTCAGGACGAAGATGGTTTTTTTGTCTACCAATGTAGGGCCGACGACATGATTATTTGCGGCGGCTATAATATTGCCGGCCCCGAGGTGGAGGCCGTGCTGCTGGAGCATCCCAGCGTCCAGGAGTGCGCTGTCGTGGCCAGCCCCGACGCGACACGCGGCGCGATACCCAAAGCGTTCGTCGTTTTGCGCGGCGATGCGTCGCCCAGCCCTGCATTAGCCGCCGAGCTGCAATCCTTTGCCAAAGAACGGCTGGCGCCATACAAGTATCCGCGGGTCGTGGAGTTTGTTTCCGGCTTACCGAAAACCGAAACCGGCAAGATACGGCGCGTGGAGCTTCGCGGCAGGTGACTATAGTTTCGATCTAATTGAGAAGAGGTGGGGATCATGACACAGAGGATGAAGATTATCGCCTATTTAATTGTAAGCATTACGGTTGTCTGGATTGGCCGTGCTCGCGCAGCGGGTATCCCGGCCGATTGGGTGCTCTATAACGGCAAGATTCTGACGGCGAACACCGACGATCCCAACGGTTTTAGAACGGCGCAGGCCGTGGCGATTTACGACGGCAAGTATGTTGCGGTCGGAACCAACCAGGAGGCTTTGGACCTGGCCGGTCCCGCCACCAAGAAGATCGACCTCGGCAGTAGGATGGTCCTTCCCGGTTTGGTCGAAACCCACTTGCACGTCCATGGGATGGCGCTGTCTCATTACCTGGGACGAAGCCTCAACGCAACCGATCCTCCGATCCAATGGAAGCGCAAATCGGAAGGGCTGGCGCAGCTTCGCACTCTGGCGCTCCAGAAGAAGCCCGGCGAATGGATTATCGTGGAAGTTCGTGGCGCACCGCCGGGAATGAGGCTGGGAGTGCCCACGCCGGAGACGCCAACGTTGGCCGAACTGGATGCCGCGGCGCCCAATAATCCCATCACGGTCGGCGGCGGCGAGTACTTCCCCGCCCTCGTGAACAGCAAGACGCTGGAACTGCTCTACAAAAAATATCCGCAGGGAGTTCCTGGAATCATCAAAGGCCCCGACGGCAAACCCACTGGAACATTGAAGGTCACCGCCGCCATGGTGCTGAGCGAACTTTGGCCGGAACTGACTCAAAAAAGAGTGCAGGATCTGGCGCCGCTATTCAAAAAGGAACTCGAAGAAGCGGCGGCGCGGGGATTGACGACGCTCGCGACGCGCGTGGATTGGGATTCACTTCGCATCTTCGAATATCTGGACGAACAAGAGGAACTTCCGATTCGATTCGCTTACGCCACGCAGATGGCCGCTTACACTCCGTATTCGGATCTCCTGTTCCGCCGCGTCCCGATGCTCAGCGGACACGGAACTCCTTGGCTCTGGTTATCGGGGGCTACCACCGGAACGTTAGAATACGGCAACGGCCCCGCCAACCAGGATGCCTGCCTGCATAAGGACTATCCGCGCGAAGCCGAGAAGTTTCCCATTTGGAAGGATCAGCCGTTTGGGCCTCACGGAGAATGCCGCTTGACAGAAGGAGAGGATTCCACCATCTTGCGGAATTTCTTCCTCAATGCCGCGAAAAACGGATGGGCCGTGACGAACCTCCACGTAAAGGGAGACCGCGCGCTGGACGATTATCTGGACCTGCTGGAGGAGGCCAACCAGAAATATGGCATCGCCAACCTCCGTTTCTCGGCGGATCACTGCGGCTTTATCGCCGACGAGCAGGCCAAGCGCGCCAAAGCCTTGGGGATGACGCTGACCTGCCAGTTCCCCAGTCCCACCGGCGATGATGGACAACGAGGCACGCTGGGTGCGTACCGCGCGATCTATGGCGTGGAAAAAGCCGGCGACGTGGTCGCGCCTTATAAGCGCTTGATTACCGCCGGGCTGAAGCCCTCCGCCCACTGCGAGTCTCACAAGGGTTGGGCGTTTGCCTGCATGCAATATGAGATCACCAGGAAAGACGACATGGACGGCCACATCTGGGGACCGCAGCAGCGGATCACCCGTCAGGAGGCGCTCTACACTTACACCCGCTGGGCATCCTGGCACGTTTGGAAGGAGAAGAATATTGGCTCCATCGAACCCGGCAAGTGGGGTGATCTGGTGGTGATCGATAAGGATTTCCTGACGGTCCCGGAAGATGAAATCACGGATATCAATCCGCTGCTGACCATCGCGGGTGGAAAGATTACGTATAGCGAACCGAAGTTCGCTTCGAGCGTCGGGCTGCCCACGACTGGCTTCCAGGCTCCGCCAAATTGGTGGGAGCGTAAGGGACCGAAAACTGGCGAGGGAATGTAGCCGAGAGATTTGTGACCTTGGCTAGAAACCAGATCAAACGGAAATATCCATGATGCAGAGATCGGCGCGGCTGGCAGCGATGACTGTGTTGATCTGATCCGTCAACGTGAGGTGTCCTCCAGCCATGGTGGGAATCTGCGCCTCGTTCCGAATACGGTCGCTCATGGCGGTGAGAAATCCCGGACCATAAGAAGGCTTTGCGTCGACGGTGGTCTGCCCGGCCAAAACGGTAATCAGATCGCAGCGGTGTTCTTTGAAGGCCTGAGCAATGAGCACGGCACCATCCAAGTCCATGCCGCCCCGAACCCAGTCCGTCGCGGAGATCGCGACCGAGACCGGTTTGCCGTCCGGCCAGACGGCCTGCACAGCATCGAACACTTCCAAAGGAAAACGCAGCCGGTTCTCCATCGATCCGCCATACTCGTCGGTGCGCCGGTTTGTGAGCGGCGAAAGAAAACTCGCCAGCAGATACCCGTGAGCGAATTCGAGCTGCAACAGATCAAAACCAGCTTGTACAGCCATCTGAGCGGCGCGAGCAAAATCCTCGCGAACCTTCGCCATGTCCCTTTCATCCATTTCCCTGGGAACTTGAACTGAAGCGGAATATGGAATTGGCGAGGCGGAAATCAGCGGCCAGTTGCCCTCACGCAGCGGTCTGTCGAGACCTTCCCATCGTGGGCGCGTTGAGCCTCGTCTGCCTGCGTGTCCCAACTGAATCGCCACTTTCGTATCCGAACTTGCGTGAATGGTATCCACGATTTGTTTCCATGCGTCGCGATGTTCCGACCGGTACATGCCGGCGCAGCCCGGTGTAATGCGGCCTTCGGCCGATACCGCGGCGATTTCGGTCAGGACCATCGCGGACCCTCCCTGCGCCAGTTTGACGAGTTGCTCTCTGTGCTGCTCCTTGGGCAAGCCGTCCACGGCGAGACAGCTCGAAGTCGCGCGGAGCACAGCACGGTTAGATAACGTAAGGCCGCGCAGCCGGAAGGGAGCAAACAGGGGAGGAGGAGTAACCAGAACCGCGGTGGTGCATGGCGACGCTTGCACGATTCGTTTCCAGAACCAGCGGTCCATGGCGTCCATAAAGTGCGAGTCCCGGAGGCGCAGGTCGTTGTACGTAATTTTCCCGCTGCGGGTCAGCAATTGGAAAGCGAACTGCATCGGCTCAAAGCCGAGATATCGCCGCGTATTCTCAAAATACGTCCGGCTATCGTCGGCGACTCGTTGCAAGGCCTCAACCACGGGCCTGCGGGCGAGCTCATATTCGTTGAGGGCGGCTTCCACTTCCTTATGTTGTTCAAACGCATTCGCCAGAGCGATGGCGTCTTCCATCGCCAATTTCGTTCCCGATCCGATCGTAAAATGCGCGGTGTGTGCGGCATCGCCCAGCAGAACGATATTGTTATGCTTCCATGTTTTGTTCCGCACGGTTGGAAAGTTGATCCAAAGCGAGCGGTTCGGGAGCAAACGGCCGCCGCGCAGGGCGTCCGCAAATAGCGTCTCGCAATACGCAATCGTATCCGATTCGGTGGCCGTATCCAGGCCGGCCGCACGCCACACCTCTTCCGAACATTCGACGATAAAGGTGCTGGTCTCACCGTCAAACGGATAAGCGTGAACCTGAAAGAGGCCGTGCTCGTTCTCGCTGAAGATGTAAGTAAAGGAATCGAACGCTCTGGTTGCGCCGAGCCAAACAAACTTGGCTTTCCCCATCGAGACGCTGGGCTGGAAAACACTCGAGTGTGCCGCACGGACAACGCTGTTCACGCCGTCGGCCGCGATGAGGAGATCGCAGTTCTGGAGCTTCGAGACGTCGTTCACCTCGCAACCGAACTCCATCCGAACACCCACCTCCGAGCAGCGCCGTTGCAGAACCTGCAACAGCACTTTGCGGGACATACCCGCAAAGACGTGGCCTCCGGAACGGATCACGGTTCCTCGGTAGAGCACATCGATGGCGTCCCAGAGCACGAAATGGTCCGTGATGTCCTTGTAAGACCGGTAGTCGGCTTCGCGCAGGGAGGTCAGGGTTCTGTCAGAGAAGACGATTCCCCAGCCGTAGGTTGCGTCGGCCGGATTGCGTTCGATCACGGTGATATCGTGGGAAGAATTTGCCTTTTTTAGCAGCAGCCCGCTATACAAACCGGCAGGCCCTCCGCCAAGAATCAGAATCTTCAAGTTCTTCTCCTGGACATACGCCCTTGCAAAACTGCGAAGCGATCAGCGTCAGCCCACCACATCGGCCAGGCGTTTGAGCTGCGAGATGTGACTCACGGTAGGAAACAGTATCAATTCATCGCAGCCGGCTTCCTGGTAACCTCTCACAAATTGCGCCACGGCCTGGGGAGTCGTCAGCAGGCCGCTCGCGATCTTTTCCGCAAAAGGCCCGGTGAATGCGTAATAATCCTTCAGATAACGAGCGCCGGTTTCCACGGCTTCATCACCAAGGGCGTAATAGGCCATGCCCCACAGGAGCAACTTGTCGGGACGGCCCGCATCAGTCCAGGCAGCGCGAGCCTTTTGTGCGGCGTTCGAAAACGCGTGCGGAGGACCGCCGCCGTGTATGTATCCGTTCGCGTATCGCGCCGCCCGGACAAAAGCCTGATCGCTCATGCCGCCCGTCAGAAGAAGCGGTCCAGCTTGCGTTGATCGAGGCGTTACTTTAGGTCCGATCGTACCTTCTTCCCAATGTGAACGCAGCGCAGCCAACTGCTCCGACAGACGGGTCCCACGAGTGCGATGCTCAATACCGGCCGCAGTGTAATCCGACTCTCGTGCACCCACCGCCAAGCCGACGACAAGACGCCCGCCTGAAAGAGCATCCAGAGAGGCAGTCGCTTTCGCAAGCAAGGCGGTGTTATATAGAGGACCCGTCAAAATCGTGGTTGCAAGGCGCACCCGCTCGGTGACCGCGGCAGCGGCAGTCAGACTAATCAGAGGATCGTAGCTGTCATATAGCAGCCGATCAAAGACACCCAACGTCGAGAATGGACCCAAGTCCGCCGCGCGCGCCCATTCCAAGAGAAGCCCGCGATCCGCACCGGGCGTGGTGGTAGGCAGTCCGATCCCCACCTGCATGCATTTCTCCTTTGTAAGCCGGGCCGGTAGCCCGACCGGCGTGGCGTGAACGAGCGGCTTAGATCCGTATACCGGTCAGATAACCGTCGCGAATCGCGTTGTGCACCGAGCGCGGTTTCACCGCGTCGCCGATGGCGTAAAGCTCGTCGGAAACAAACTCCAGGTCGTTGATCAACTGCTGGCGCGATTTGCGGGGTATCGCCAGAATGATGGTATCGGCGGGAACAACCCTTTCGGCCCCGTCTTCCTCGACCAACACGCCTTCCTTCGTGACCGCGACGGCCCGGGTATTCAACAAGCTCTTGATTTGAAATTCCTTTACCCAGGCAGCATGTCGCCATTTGAAGGTGGCGATCACGTCCTCACCCAATCTCTTTCCCAACTCGACGAGAGTCACGTCCTTGCCGCGAGACGCCAGATACTCCGCGGCCACCAGGCCGATACGTTCGCCGCCCAGCACCACGACGCGGTCGCCGCACGGCGAGCCTTCTTCCAGAATGTCGTGCGCGATCACAACGTGATTCAACTCCATTCCCGGAATTGCCACGCTGTCAATTTCCGATCCGGTGGCGACGACGGTTGCGTCGGGAGCGATTTGCGCGCAAAGCTTCGGCGTGACCTCGGTGCTCAATCGGACATCCACATTCCATTTTTTCATCTGCGTTTCATAGTAGCGAACCAGATCGAGGAAAATATGCCCGCCGCCAATTTCTCTGGAAGCGGGAATCAATTGGCCGCCGAGGCGGTCGGACTTGTCGCATAGAACCACGGAGTGGCCGCGCTGTGCGGAAGCTAACGCGCACTCCAGGCCGCCGGGACCGCCGCCGATTATCAGCACTTTCTTGTGAACGCGCGCGGGACGCAATTCATATTCGGGTTCCACTTCATGGCCCAGTCGCGGATTCACGGCGCAGATGTAGGGAAGATTGCGGAACATTCGCGACAGGCAAAGCAATCCACCCACGCAGGGACGCACCTCCGGAACGCGATCCGAGGCTACCTTGTGCAGCAGTTGCGGGTCGGCCAGAAACGGGCGGCAAACCTCCCACATTCCGAAGTCCCCTCGGGCCAGCGCTTCTTCCGCTTTGATGGGATCGCAGAAGCGCGGACCAAACGCGACCGGGATGCGGAGCGCTTTGGAGGCGCTCTGCGCCAGCGGCAGCCAGTGGTCGCTATGAACGTCGCGGCCGAGGGCCCCCCGCGTCGATTCATGCCACCCGACCACGATGCTGATCAGATCGGCCCCGGCCGTCTCGGCCATCTTCATGAACTCGATGCAATCCGCGCGGCTGTTTCCCCCGAGTTCCTCCATCAATTCGTCGCCGTTCAAGCGGATGATGAGGAGCCTTTCTTTTCCGATGACGTCCCGCATCTCGCTCAGCAGCTCCACCATGAAGCGGCCGCGGTTTTCGAGTGAGCCGCCGTAAGCGTCCTTGCGGCGATTGGTAAAGCCCGATAAAAAATTGGCGAGCAGGTAACCCATGAAAGCGGTGATTTCCACGCCCTCAAATCCCGCCTCCATGGCGCGCCGCCCGGCGTCACAATGGTCCCGGATGCATTTCTGAATCTCTTCCACGCTCATTTGCTGCGGGGGCCGGAAATGGCGCAGCGTTTGGGGAACGTCCGAGGGCTGGATACAGTGGTCGAGATCGATCCCACCGTAGCGTCCCGCGTGCAGGACCTGCTGGATCGCAATCGCGCCGGCGGCGTGAATCATATCGGCGGTCTTGCGAAGTCCCGGTATATATTTATCGTCCGCGATGCTCAATTGCCGGAAGTATGCCTTGCCGGCTCTTTCCTGATCCGGATACGCTCCCTGGTTGGTGATCATGGCCGCGCCGGTTTGGGAAATCACCTCCATCCGGGCGTACTCCCGATCGGTGATGAAACCGTCGACGGTGTTGAAGTTCGAAACCGAACAGGCGGCATATTTCACGCGGTTCGAACAAGTGAAATTGCGGATCTGAAGCTTGCTGAAAATGTTGGCATACTTTGCGATTCCAGGACCTTCCATTACCATTGCGACTCCTTGAAGGCGGCATTATTAATGATTATGACGGACGTCTTGTATTCTAAACCTGTTTTCAGGTTCCAAGCTGTGTCATCAATGGACTTTTTGCGGCAACCGTAAGGGCACGGCTTCAGCCGTGCCGCTAGAATGCCCTGGATATAAGGGCTTCAGCCCCTGAGGTTGGTCTCGATTTTGCCGGTTGCAATATTTCTCGCATTGATGAGACAGCTTGTAGTGCAGACCGAATCGTTGCCCGCAAAAGGAAAGTTGTCATTCTGATCCATCTTGGCGGGAGAAGAATCTGCTGCCTGCACGTGGCGTTTCAGATCGAAGCCGGTTCTCCGGACCGGCGGAAACCGCCGGCCTGAAGAAGGACATCCGTGAGAGATTTTCAACAATCCCTCAGAACGCCAGCTTCAAATTGAACTGGAATGTCCGAGGGTCCACGGTGGTGTCGGTGATTCTTCCCGTGGTTCCCAGCGGCCTGCCGTTGGTTCCGAATACAGTCCGGTTTGGAATCCCAAAGTTGGATCGATTCGTGACATTAAATGCTTCCACCCGGAACTGCAGACCCAGCTTTTCCGTCAGCGGAAAAGTCTTCTGCAACGAGGCATCCAGGGAGCCAATTCCCGGCCCGATTCCGGTCAGGCGCCCGATGTTGCCGAGCTGATAGGGTCCGGGAAAAAGAAAACCATTCGGATCATAGTAGCTGAGGCACGGCCGGCCGTCGCAGGTCTGATTTGGCTTGCCGAGGATTGTACCCGAAACCGGAGAGCCCGGCTTCGCGATCGGCCGAACCTGCGAGAACGTCATGCCAACCAGCGTCCCTGGGGCCGTCACTTCATAGGTGAACGGCGAGCCGCTCTTGAGCGTCAGTATCCCTCCGAGTTGCCATCCGCCTAATACGCGGGAAGCAATTCCGTTGCTGAGCCAATGCCGCGACGGACCGAAAGGCAGATCATAGACATAGTTGAATTTCGCAACGTGACGGCTATCCCACGGAGAGAGCGATTTATCCGCATCGATGTGAGCCGGGTCCAGGAAATAACCGCTCACGCGGTTGAACGTAAGTTGGGCCCGGGAAGTCTGGTCCGCCGTGGAGATAGATTTGGACCAGGTATATGCTAACTGGAACTGCAAGCCCGCGGCGAGCCGGCGGCGGAGATCGACGGTCATTCCGTTGTACCAGGAATCGCCTTGCGACGAGGTGTAGTCCATCGTCTCCAGCCTGGGATTCCTTCGCGTGGCGCCGGTCGGGACGGTCAGAATGCCATTCACAAAGAACGACTCCGGAGTATTGAAGTTTGCGATGCTGATCAAGTCATTGCCCCTGTTGCCCGAGTAACCGACCGATAGAACGGTGCTTTGACTGAGCTGTTGCTGCACATTCAGCGACCACTGGTAGTCGTGTGGCGTGTGGATGTGGTAGTCGGTGTTGAACACCTGTGTGGTGTTAGCCGAGGAATTCTCCAGCGTGGCATCGGGGAAGTGACTCGGCGAGGCCACAGCCAGAACTTTGGAGATCAAGCCGTCACGATTAGCCCAGTAATCGCGAATGTCCAGGCGCGCATAGAACAGCCCCGCGCCTCCTCGCACACTCGTCTTCCCCTTTCCAAACGGGTCCCAGACGAAACCGAACCGCGGCTGGAAGTTCTTTTTCGTAGGGTTCTGCCACAGCGGATCGCCAACCACCCATTGTCCCGTGGCGGCAAGATCTCCGCCGGGAACGGTAGTTCGGAAATTGGAAATTTTCCCATTCACCTCCGTGGGAACGGAATCGAAGTCGTAGCGGACGCCCAGGTTCAGGGTCAGGTTCGGCCTCACTCTCCAATCGTCCTGAACGTAGCCGCTCAGATACCACAGGCGGATGCCCCGGATCGTATCGGTTCCCGTCAGCGGCGTCCCGCGGAACTGCCCGAGATCGCTGGAGCGATTTAACAAAAAGCCCTCCCAGGTCCGGAAGTTATATTGTCCGTTTGGAATATTCGGAAAATTCTGGTATTCCTGCGCCCGCTGAAAATTCGCACCCAGTTGTATGGAATGATTCCCGCGCGTCAGCGTCAGGTCGTCCATGACCTCGAAGCGGTTCGTATTGGCGGCAAAATACGGCCACAGTCCGATCGAGAACGACAAGCTGATTCCCGTGACGCTGAAGTTGCCCGGCCAGAGCGAGTCGGGGAAAAACTTGAGCGGAGGAATGTTCGGCGCGATCAGAGTCTCCGGCAGCGTGTTCCGGTTGAACGCGGCGCGGAAAGTATTCAGATCGCGGGCGGAAATGATCCTCGTCTCCGACAGGGTGAAGAAACGGCTGCCGGTTTCGGTCACCGTCCCGTAACCCGGAGGCGCGTTGGCGCGGACTTGGTTTTGGGACAGGTCCAGGAAAGTGAATCGCCCGAAAAGCGAATCCCGATCCGAGATCTGGTGGTCCAGGCGAGTCTGGAAAAAATCGCTTCCGACCGTGGTGGGGTTCGCAATAATGTATTCGGCGGTTCCGTCGGAAAAGGTCTGTCCTCCCGGCGTCGGTAAAGGATAGTAAGGAATGATCGCAGCCGCAACCGGTGTGATGGGAACCGAATGACCGTCCGGAAAGATCCCGTTTCTTAAGTTGATCCCCGGCACATTGGGCCGGGAGGTGAGGGACTTGGTCTGGCGCGATCCTTCATACGAAAGGTGGAAAAACGTCTTGTTCTTGACGATCGGTCCGCCCAGGCCGCCGCCAAACTGGTTGCGCCGGAAGGGGGGAATGATCGCGGGATCGAAGAAATTGCGGGCATCCATGGCGCTGTTTCGCAGCGACTCGAATGCTTCTCCCGTGAAGCTGTTCGTTCCCGACTTGCTCACGGAATTGAAGACGCCCCCCATCGTCCGGCCATACTGAGCGCTAATATTGCTGGTCTGCACCTGGAACTCGCGAATGCTCCCGGCCCCGAACATGATCCCGTTCGGTCCCACCGGAGCGTTGTTCTGATAGTCGGCGATGTCCGTCCCGTCCAGCAGGAAGAGATTGTCGTCCGAGCGGGCGCCGGAGATATTGATTTGAGTGCCATAGCCGCGATGCGTAGCGACCGCCGCGTTCTCGAGCTTCGACACGCCGGGCTGCAATAAGACGAGTTCCGAAAGATTCCTTCCGTTGATGGGCAGCTCGTTGATGGTGGCGCTGCTGACCAGGGCGGTCACGGCAGACTGCGTCGTTTCGACGAGCGGCGCTTCCCCGCTCACTTCCACGGATTGCGACACCGCCCCGACCGTGAGCTGGAAATCCACGACCGCGATTCGACCGACCGTCAGTGAAATTCCGCTGCGCACCTGCGTCTGGAAGCCTTCCAGGTTGGCGGTGACCTTGTAATTGCCTAGCGTCAGAGACGGTGCGGTATATCGTCCGCCGGTGTCCGCCTGCACCGCACGGGAGATGCCAGTGTCTTCGTTCAAGATGACTATCTTTGCCCCAGGGACCACGGCGCCGGTCGAGTCGGTAACCGTTCCGGAGATGGTCCCGTTGGTGACTTGGGCATGGACGGACAACGTTGCACAGAATAACAAGGCCACTGCAAAACTGACGGCTTGCCTCATGGTCGTCTCCTTTAGCTGATTCGTCACTAAGCCACTTTCGCGGTTGCTGTGTAGCTCACATACGGTGTCATCCCGAACGGAGTGAGGGATCTGCACTGTGTTCTGTTCCTCTCGCAGAGGAATACACCGATTGCCAAACGCCTCTAGTTAGTCCCGCTCCCAAACTTTGCGGCCAGATAGGAAATGATGGTTTGCACCTGTTCCGGAGCCGCTTGAGGGCCACGGGAGTTCATGTTTCTTACGATGCGCTCCCAATCCGCTTTGCTTCTGCGGGTAGCGACGACGCGCCCGAGGTCGTGGCAAAGCTGGCAGCGGGACTCCACCAGGTCCTTGCCGTCTCCGGAGGGAAGTGCCACCGTATCTCCCGATCCCGAGCTGCTGCTTCGGGCCAGCGCGGTCTTCGGGAGTGGCTTCGTTACCATCGGGTTTGTACCGGGGCCGAAGTTCCGGGACAGATAGTTGACTACGGTCTCGGATTCCTCCGGCGACAATTGCGCTCCGCGGACGATCATCCGCTCCACCATCGTTTTCCATCCCTGGGGCCCATTCCGCAGCCGCAGGGGAATCTGCAACGAATGGCATTGTGAGCACGCCACGGAAAACAAATCCTTGCCGTCGCCATCGGGTAACGGAACGGCAGCCGGCGCTTGCCCCTGAGCGAATCCGCCGAACGAAAGCAGCAAAACGGCGAGACAGCTCCCATTCAGGAAGTAACGCCGCATGAGGCAATCCACTCTTGGCATCTTCATACCTTTCTCTTCCGCAAAGCATCCACGGAGTAAGGAGGATACCAGCTTGAAGTGCTTCCAATTCCGGTGCGCGCGACATGGACATCGAGTAGATACGGTCGCCCTTCAACGTTGGCGCGTTTCGCCCGCTCGACCGCCGCACGGAACGACGACGACTCTTGTACGGCCTCGCCTTCCACGCCCATTCCGCCAGCCAGCTTGGTATAGTCGATGTCGGGATCGCCCAGGTAGCAAGCCATGTCCATCCCCGTTTGGAACATCCTTCCGCCGTTGGTCCACATGCGGTTCCGTTCGGTGTTATAGCTTCGATTGTTCACAACAATAATGGTCACCGGAATGCGATAGCGCGCGAAGGTCCAGAGCGGCTGTGGGCCGCCGAATAAGAATCCGCCGTCTCCCGAGATACCCACGACGGGGCGGTCCGGCAGGGCCAGCTTCACGCCGCCCGTGGCGCCAACGCCCCAGCCCAGCGCGATTCCCGCGTTGCTGAACCATTGCTTGTCGTCGCCGCCGAACTCCATCTGGTTATGCATGGAGTCCCGGCCCGGCTCCGGATCGGAGATAATGCAGGTGTCTTTGTCCAGAATTTCCTCGAGTTCCATTCCCATGCGATCCAGTGTGATGGGGGATTGGTCCCAAAGGCTGCGCCCAATCGACTTTCGGTAAGCACGCATTTTCGACGTATACGCTTGCGTCTTGGAGTATCGGGAATCGCGGATTTGTTGCAGCCGCGCGGAGGTAGCCATGCTTCGGATCGCGCTCAGCAACGCGGCGGTGGTCAGCTTCACATTCGCCAGGATGGCTACTTCGGCCGGGAAGCCGGCATCGCGCTGGGCGGGGTCCATTCCCACATGAATCAGCTTCACCCCCTTGGATCGCGCCGTAGCGAGAGCATTCGGAAAATCCCCGCCCAGGTTCAGGAACACGTCCACTTTCCCCGGATAACGGAGTTCATTTTGATACTCACCGAGATATAACGGATTTCGGGTGGGAAACGGCCGCGACCATCCCGCGGTAAAATACCATTTGACGACCGGCAACGCCAGCAATTCGGCTAGCTCCAGCATCTCCTTCTGAGCGCCCGAGAGCGTGATCTCATCGCCCACGAACAGCAGCGGATTACGCGCCTCCAGCAGCAGACGCGCCGCCTGCTCTACCTGAGCTTTGTCGGGCTGGATCTCCACCGGCTTATTGAACTGGGTGTGATCCATCACGTCCGCTTCGGCTTCCTGATTGAGCGCGCTTCCCGGCATCCCCAGAAACACTGGACCGCACGGCGGTGTGGTCGCAAACTTAAAGGCGCGGCGAGTCACCTCCGGGACGGTTGCGGCGCGGTCTGCCATCCAATGCCATTTGGTATAGGGCTGCAATACGTCGCGGTCGGAGTTGCCCGAAATCACAATCATGGGAATATTGTCGAGGAAGGCGTTCCGCATACAGGTCATGAAATTCGATAGACCCTGTGGCGCCACCGACGTGACCGCGACTTTCCCTGAGGCTCTGGCGTAGCCGTCCGCCATCGACGCGATGGAGCCTTCCTGCAAGACCTTGATCGGGTGTATGTCGGGTTCATCGACGAGAGCATCGTAGATGGGAGCTTCGCCGGTTCCTGGATTGCAGATGAAGTGCTGCACGCCAGCCGCCTTCAGTTGAGCGATAAGCAGAGCGCCGCCGGTCCCCTTCACGCGCCGCAGCCAGGGGGGCGAGTCCTTCGCTTCCGCCTCCGCCGCTCCCGCCTGAAACGGAGCCAGCGAACTTGCGATCGAATTCGCTGATACCGAGGAAATCCCAAGGACGCCCAGCCCGGATAAGAAACCTCTCCTTGAGATTTCACCATCCAAGTATTGCTTCATCAGATCTTTCATCTCGGATGCCCTCCACGAACAATAGTGACTCCGGCGCGTCGAAAACCGCGCTGTAGCTCATCCACGCCCGATTAGCAAAAAGACGTTGATCAACCGCGAAGAAACCTGCCGGGAGTTTTCTCGGGAACGACTGGAAAACCCGCTGACCGCTAGCTCGTCGGATGAACCGCTGCAGCCCGGAAGGAATCAGTCTGTTTTTACCTTAGAACAATCACATCGTCAAGAGGGAACCTTGCATCCGGTAGGACGAGCGGAACTCACCACGGAGCACACAGAGAACACCGAGAAAAACAGAATGCCTTCTTGAGCCACGATTTCTCCGTGACCTCTGTGGTAAATCTTCTCTACTTTTGTTTTGGACGTTTGCCGGCCGTCCGCTTCAGATCCGCATGGAATTATGAACAACGCCTTCCGGCATGTGGTATGCCTCGGAGGGCTGGGACTTGGAATCCATCCGGAACAGGTTCAGCACTTTGGAATCGAACGACCACATATAGTGCTCTGTAGCTCCAGCGAATTCCGCATACCGGGCGCGCAATTCTTCGGGATCGAAACGGAAGTTGCGCAGGTCGATGCTCTCGACGAAGGCGCGATTGGCGAGGACGCTTTCATCCTGAAGCACCATCGAGGAGATGTGCGCCACGATGAAGCGAGCTAGCTCCTTCAGATTGGTAAGCTGCATATCGAGAACGTCGAATGCCTCGTCGGGAGAGACTCCCACCTTGTAAAACGAGCCCTCGGCCGTCTTCAGAGGAGGGACGCTGATGAAATCAAAGAAGCGGCGCTCAGTAGATGCGGTGTGCGCTTGCTGCTTCTTCCACTGGTAGTAAGCGCTGAGGTAGGACTGCATGTTCCGGTTGATGGGGCCGAGCCGCGCAAACTTGCTGAGGAACGGTAGAATGAACCGGCGGTTGGCGATGAGGTCGTTGATGAACGGAAAAACGTAGAACGCAAAATAAATGGTCAGCTCCCAGACATACTTCAGCGTAAACACTTCCTGATCGCCGAGCGTATCGTAGCTGACGGCATAACTGGGCACATAGGCTTCGTACAGCGCCTTCATCATGTTTTCGAAAAGTGCGATTTTCTCTGCCAGTTCTCCTTTCTCCGACAGAATCGCTTCGATGATCATCGTATTGTGGAAGGCGATGAGATCGCTTCCAGGACTATAGAGAGGATCGGAGAACCGTCCGGCTTCCCCGGACAAAGCCCAGCGGGACGGGCTGATAGTCTGGGCGCAATCGTAGGAATAATCCTTGAACGAACCGTGATCCAAAATCTTGCGATGAGGGAAGTCGCGCTGAAACAGCGGAAATTCGCGGCACACCCACTCCATTAGCTTTTTCGGGGTATCGACTTGCTTCGCATCAAAGAGCGCCGAGTCGTAGACCACGCCCAGGCTGGTCTTTCCATGGATCGGAATGATCCAGAACCAAAACCCTTCGCCGACAAAATGGTTGGTGGCCAGCCAGAAGGGGAAATGGCCGAGCGTGCAGCGGTCCTTATTTAGGCGGGTCTCGGACCAGGACCGGTCTGTCAGCTTCTCGACGTTCACCAGTCCATCGACCCACAAAAAAGACGATCCGTGGCGGATGGGGTTCGGCCGGCCGAGGTCCATGCGGCGCGAGAGGAACTTGGAGCGTCCCGTGGTATCCACCACCCATTCGGCCGTGACGGATTTTTGACGGCCCTTGTGCTGAAACTTCAACGTGTGCGGGCCCGTTTCGCTGAGCGTGACGTCCAAGTTGGTCGCCGGAGCGCAGAAGGTGCAGTTCGGATTCTCGGTGACCACCCGGAGTATCTCCGCTTCGAGCGTGTTGCGATCCACCTGATAGCCGGCGATGTTGGACACCAGCCGGATATAGGACTGGCTGTAGTCTTCCAGGACCTTGTTGTCCCGCGCTGGATTCTTCCAATGAAAGCGCAGGTTGTACTTTATAGTTTGCTCGCGATGAAGGTAGTCCTCGAGATCGAGCACTTTGGATATGTAATACGCTCCCACTTGCACGGTGGATTCTCCGTACTTTTGCTTTGGGCCGGGGACTTCCGCGCGCTTCTCCAGCAGGAGAATGCGCTTGTTCGAGGCGAGTTGGAGTTGCCGCGCCAGCGCCAGGCCGGCCAATCCAGCTCCGATGATCGCGAGGTCGTAGTGATTTTTTTTCATGGCGAATTCATCCCATCCTATTCAAGATAAAAACTGCTGTGGAAGCTCGCGTGCAAACGCTGCCTCAGTGGAAGGCGCGCGATAGGCCCTTTCCGAAGTTCAAATGCGTCGAACAGCAGAAAGGCGGCTTCGTCTGTCAGTGCGTTGAGGTGCTGCACGATCACAACGCCTTCGTGCGGCTCCTTGGGATTGCCCACAAACACCGGCTCGCCGCCCAAATATTCCCCGGGCGGCAACTGATAGAGATCGCCGACGGCGCCCTCCGCCCAAGAGCCATGCGCCACGTGATCGAAGAATTTGGGTCCCGGACTTCCGCTCGCCGATATGCCCAGCATCCAGAAATCGTTGTATTTCCGGGCCAGGAGCCGGGTGTCGATGGCCGGGAAATCGGAGCAAAGATCGTACGACATCGCGCTGCGGTCCAGCAATCGCCGCTTCTCCAGATCCACCACGTAACGCACGGGGCGGCAGCGCGGCGCCGTCTGAAACAACTCCGGCACCGGCTGATACTCCGGATAAACCGGCGATTCCAGCTCCAGAATATCCACCGTCAGACGCCCACCTTCTTCAAATGAACTGATCAGATGCAGGCAATAGCCCGGCCCGCACTTCACCACGAACGGCTCGTCGGACTTCGACTCGCGCGGCACCACGTGGATGCGGCTGCCCCGCTCCGGCTCCCATCGAAGTGATTCCATCACACTCACGCGGTCGCGCCAGAAGCGCTCGAAATCCATGATCAGAGGGCTGAGGAAGAACACCACGTGGCGATCGGTAAACGAAAAATCGTGGTTCGAATGTTGCAGCTCGATCGGAAAACGCCGCCGGCGCACCAAGCCCTTGGTTGGCGAGAACTCGTACACGTTCATCATCGGCTGTTTCGCCGAAAACGAAACGCCGAAGTTCAGCAGGTTCCCGTTCGCTGGATCGACCTTGGCGTGCGCTGAAAATGGGCTGACTTCGTTCAGCTTCCCATCGAAATCGTATTCGCCTACCGTCTGGAGCGTTTCGTGGTTCAACTCGAACGGAAGCGACTGTTCTCCAAACGCCAGGAGTTTTCCGCCCCACTCGTAGACGCTGACGTTCACCGGAGGCTCCAGCATCAGCCCGCGCCGAAGCCGGTCGCCCGGGAACGCCGTTCCGAATCCGCGATAGAGAAACTCACCGGCGGCTTCTTCGTCCACTAGCTTCCGCGTCCGGACAAAGCGGCTCGCAAAGCGGACGCCGTCTTCTCCGATGCGAAGGGAGCAGACCATCCCGTCGCCATCGAGCCAATGCGTGTAGCGGCGTCCCGCGCGCTCGAAGCGGGCCGGCCCGTTGACGTAATAGGACCCGCGGAGCCACTCCGGAATCCTGCCTGTAATGCCGGAGATCTCATAAGAACCTTCGGTGGCGTCGAAGAAAAATAAGCGCTCCAGTTGGGGCGCAACGTTCGCAGTCGGGTTCGCGGTAGTCATCGGTCACGCTCCCGCCGGTGTTGCCGCCGGCTTAAAAGATGGAATGGAAGGCGAAGACCCGTCGAGGATGTGTCCCCAAAGGACGCTCTTCCTGCGAGACACCATCTGATCGATATTCTTTTGCATGATGTCTTGCACATAACGGCTGAACTCTCTCACCAGTTTTTCGTTCTCGGCGTCCTCCGGCTTCAGTCCTTCGAGCGTCACCGGCTTCAAAATCCGCACGTGCCACTTGGTGGGGTTCGGGACCACGGGCAGGAACGGAAACGGCGGCGCGATCGGAAAATACGGCCAGTCGAACTCCTTGGTGACATAACTCCAGTTGATCCGGCCGATGATCGGAAAAATCTCCGAGTGTCCGATGACGGCGGCTGGAATGATGGGCGCCTGGTTCTCGATCGCCATTTTCGCAAAAGCACTCTTGGTGAAACTTCGCAGCCGGTAAGTGGACTTATACGGCTGGAAGGTTCCCCGGATTCCCTCCGGAAAGGTGCCCACGATATTCCCCTGGGCGAACAACAGATTGGCGTTGCGCTGGCTGGCGACCACGCCGCCGAGCTTGGTCAGAAAATTACAAAGAAACGGAAACTTCAACAGGCCCGGAATGATGATGAACCGGACGACCCGGTGCGCGTGCGTCAGGACCAGCGACAGGTGCATCACCGCGTCGAGCGGCATGAAACCACGGTGATTGCTGATGAACAACGCACGGCCCGCCGGCGGGATGTTCTCCATTCCTTCAAAGTCGATTCGCCAATACACCCTCCGCAAAAACGCCAGCCAGGGACCCCAGGCGCGGATATAGTCCAGGTCGAGTCCCCAATCGTCGTACGGCTTTTCGAGTAACTCCAGTTGCGCACCGGGTTTATTCTTCACGAAACCGGCGAGCGCCTGAATCGTCGAAAGCTCCGGCTTGAACCCGAGTTCGCGCTCGGCCCGCTCGCCCGAGACCGTCCAGTTATATTGCAGCTCCTCGATGCTCGACCCGTCGCGAATCCTGCTTTGGAAGGGCTTCAGCAACGGAATGCGCGTCGTTCCCGAAGCCCGAAACGCTTTCTTGAGCGGGATTGCGCCGCTTCCGGCCGCGTTGAAGATCCCCGTCGCATCCGATTCGGCGGCAATGACCAGGGCGCGCGCCGCATCGCGCAGGCTGATGAACTGCACGTTCGGATCGTGACCAGCCAGCGGCATGGCCACCCCGGCCGATAGCTGCCGCACCAACAGGTCGCCTTCTTCCAAGGCGAGCACGTTGGTCAGCCGCACGGCCGCCCAGTTTGGAAACCGCGACGCTACCTGTTCGGCCCGCAGCCAGCTCTGCTCGGGCGCATCGTCCGGCAGGAGCGAGACGCGATCCTCGGTCATCAGGCCGGGATTCTTGGCGCTCGATCCATAGACAAAGGCGTGGCTGCGAACGACCAGCCGCGCGAAGCCGCCCCGCTCCACGATCTTCGCGAGTTCGTCCGGCGATGGATCGACGCGTCCCGGCAGATAGATCACGCGCTCCGCGCCGTCTTCCGCGATCCGATGCCCGCGGCGGGCGATCTCTTCGCGTGTTTCCCGCGCCAGCGGACCTTGGAAACCAAGCACCGCGATCCTCATCGTTTCAGGATCCCATTCAAGACAATATCGGACATCTCGCGCACGACGCGCTCTTCATCCAACGGCTCGACGTACTTTCCTCCGAACAGCTCGACCACCAGCAGAATACCGTTGAGCGCCGCGAGAAACAGCGCCGCCGCGGCCTCCACATCCACGTCGTCGCGGAGTTCACCGCGCTGCTTCCGTATGTTCAAAAACTCCGTGAACAGGAGCCGGCCCTGGAGGATGAACTTGGTGTAAAAGAGCGCGCCCACTTCGGGATTCGACATCGTCTCAGTGAGGATCTTACCCATGAAGGGAATACGGCTGCGGTACTCCTGCAACATGATCTTCGCGATCACTTGAAGTTCGTCGCGTAGCGTTTCGCTGGGAAACCGCAGCTCCGGCGAGGGCACCGCACCCGCGATCATCTCAAGTTCCCGCTCGAGCACCGCCGCCAGAATGTTCTCCTTGCTGTGATAGTGCCTCACGATGTCGAAGGCGGGAATCCCGCAGTCCTTTGTCAGTTGCTCCAGAGTGATTTCGGAGAGGTTGTAGGTGGCCATCAGTTTCGTCGCCGAGTCGAGCAACAGGCGCTGCTGTTCCGGAGTTAGTGCAGTCGAATTCATAAATTCTCACTTTGCACCGGGGTGCCCGGCTGCGATGAATGGGGCGACCGGAACGCGAAGTACTCCGCCGCCAATGCGGCCTGGTCGTCTTTGCCTTTTAGAATAGTCTGCGCCACGCGCTGCGCGGAAATGATGACCGGAGTAATGCCGCCGCCCGGCTGAGTCCAGTGACCGGTGAGGTGAAGGTTTTCGAAGGGCGTGGAAGTCGGCAGGCGCGCCGAGCCGAGCTGCCCCGGCGACATTTCCCATCCCAGCATGGCGCCCTGCCAGTTGTTGGTGTAACGGTAGGAGGTCATCGCGGAAGCACCCAGACGGACCACGACGTGATCGTCGATTCCGGGAAGGACTTCGCGCAAGCGTCCAAAAATGCGGCCTTCCACCGACGCCTTGTGCGCCTGCCAGTCGGTGATATCCTCCAAACGCACGGGCGAGAGCGTCTGCGTGATGATCATCTGGCAACCGGGCGGAGCGAGCGACGGATCGAAGCGGGTGGGAAGAAAAATTTTGAAGACGTTTCGGACACAGTCTTGCGGGTCGAGCGAATACCAGTAGTAGCCCTCCGCATCCAGCAACTTCTGCGGGTCCATGCCGCGCAGGCCGATGTGCATCAGAAAGCAGGGGTAGCTGGGCCGCAGCGACTGCACGTAGTCGATCAGCCACTGGCCGCAATGCTCGGGGCCGATCAGGTCGCGGTAAGTGTGCAACGAATCGGCGTTTGAAACCACGACCGGGGCGCGAAACTCAAACTCCTCCGGCGCTCGCTTCGACACGGTGCGAATCCGCACGCCCTGCGCTTTTCCGTTTTCAATCAGGATGCGATCGACCGCGGCGCATTTCAAAATTTTACCGCCGCGCCGCTCGATCGCCTTTCCGAGGTCGTTGGCAAATGCCTGCGAGCTTCCGAGCGGATAATAATTGCCCAAAAAATACGAAAGCCGGAGCATGGCGTCGAACAGATACGAAGTCCGGTCCGGGGTGGAGCCCCAGTGCGGCGCGTCTCCCATCAGGATGATCCGGAGGCGCGGATCGCGGAAGTGCTCGCTCAGTTTGTCCCACATGGAAAACTTTTCCAAGCGGCGCGCCTGCTCGTTGTCCACGCCCTTGAAGTAATAGAGGAGACCATACAGATAGGCCTGGCGCAGTTCGCCGAAGTAGCGGTCGAGATTTTCCGCCTCCGCCGGAAACCAGCTTTTCAACCTGGCAAGGTATTCCCCGAAATCGGCGGGAACGGCGAACGTCGGCATCCCCGGCAGATGAAACTGGTCGACCGGGTCCATCTTCACCCACTGGGTGGGAATGTCGAGTTGCTTCAGCAATTTTCCGGTGAGCGTGGCCGGGTTTCCCAGCAGCGGATAGAAGTGCGTGGCGGCGTCGAAGAGAAAGCCGTTGCGGCGGAACGTGGAACAAAAGCCGCCCAGCACCGAGTGCCGCTCGAGCAGCAACACCTTCAGCCGGGCATCGGCCAGGAAGTTGGCGCAGAACAACCCCGCAATGCCGCTGCCGATGATGATAGCGTCATATTGCTCCGGATATTCGCGGCCAAAGATGGTGTGAGCCATATCTCGTTCCGGGTTTACGATGTAACTATTTTTTCCGCGCTAGCTCAATCCGCCGTCGATGGTGAAGACCTGGCCGGTGATGTAGCTTGCGTCGGCGCCTGCCAGATACAAAGCCAGCTTCGCCACCTGCCGCGCATCGCCCACTCGCCCGGCGGGGACTTGCGCGTAGAGCTTCTTCCGCGCTGCCTCGTCCATCGTCGCGGTCATGTCGGTTTCAATCACGCCGGGGACCACCGCGTTCACGCGGACACCGAACCGCGCCACCTCGCGCGAAAGCGCTTTCGTGAAGCCGATGATGCCGGCCTTCGACGCGCTGTAGTTGGTCTGACCGGCGATGCCCATCAGTCCGCTCACGCTCGAAAGGTTCAGGATCACGCCGCCGCGCCGGATCATTCCTCCCACAACGGCCCGCGCATAGTTGAACGTGCCGGTGAGGTTGGTGCCGATCACTTCGTTCCAGTCGGCGGGGTCCATGTTGTGCAGGGCGCGGTCGCGCCGGATGCCGGCGTTGTTCACCAGCACGTCGACGGGGCCGAGCGACTCCTGCGTCTCCTTCACGACGTCCAGCGCCCGGCTGTAATCCTTGACGTCGGCCTGGAAAGCCAAAACCTTGTGACCTGCATCGGCGAGTGAGCGAACCTGAGCCTCGGCCGCATCGCGGTTCTGCGAGTATGTGTACGCCACCGCGAAACCGGCGCACGCAAATTCCTCGACGATCGCGCGTCCGATTCCCCGGCTGCCTCCTGTCACCAGCGCCACGCTCATTTCGGCCGGTTCCTCCCGTAGTGTTCGTGCGCCGCAACAAATTCACCGGAGGCAATCGCCGCGCCCATCGACACCTCGCCGCCGAGCACCGCCGCGGCGACTACTTCGGCCAGCTTCTTTGCCTTTCCGGTCCCATAGCAGCCCATCAACTCCAGTGACTCACGCTGGGTGGGTAGCCCGGTGCCCCCGCCCACGGTGGCGACCGATAGCGCCATCAGCGTGGCGCTGATATAAAGCCCCTCCGGCACGACTTCCATCACCGTCAATCCGCAGGACGAGTTGACCACGTTGGCCACGTCCTGTCCGGTGGCGATGAAAATGGCCGTAAGCCCGTTGGCATAATGTGCGTTGTAGCCAATGGAGGCGGCCTGCAAGTGCCCGATGACGGTCGAGTGCCAGACGCGGAAAATTCCATCGGCGGTGGTGTGCAGGTACATTTTTAGAACGTCGTGGGGCAGGAGCGCGCCGGCGGTGACTCGCTTTCCCTTGCCGCGCGTCATCAGGAAACCGCTCGCTCTTTTTTCCGACGACATCCCGCTGAAGATCAGGTAACTTGAAATCGGGAAGTGTTCCTTGATCCAGCGGCAGGCGGCGTCGGCGGCCTTGACGATCATGTTCATGCCTTGCGCGTCGCCGGTAGAAAATCCAAAATTAACGAGGACCTGCCGCCCCACCTGATAACACTTGAGATTCTTGAGCTTTCCGTGGCGGCTGGTTTCGGACGCAGCGGCCTGCATCTCGGCGAGATGATGCGGCGCCCATTCGCTGAATTCCAGGGCCGATGCAACGTCCTTGAAAAAGAACGTCGGCGAGATCTGATTCTCGTCCTCGAGCAGCGCCACCTGTACTCCGCCCGAGCGCGTCAGAGCCACCATGCCGCGCTCGTAACTGCGGATGAGAGCGCCTTCGCTGGTGGCCATCGGAATATAGAAAAGGCCCTGGGCGTGCTTGCCGTGGACCAGGACCGGCCCGGCGACTCCCAGCGGAACTTGCGCGACGCCGATGGGATTCTCGATGTTGCCGCGCAACAACTCGGTGTCGAAGGAGTGGCTTCCCGTGTGGTGAAGAGAAGCGCCGGTTTTTTCTTCCACCCAGCGGCGGCGGCGGGCGACGCGCTCGGCGTCGTAGCCCTGAGCCTGGAGCCGCGGAAGCAGGTCCGAGAAGATGAACTCTTCCGACACCTCGGCATGACCCGTGTGGCTGGCCCCTTTGAGCTTGATCGCTGGTTTCTTCTTGCTCTTCATAACGACCTAAATTGGGGAGTAGGGAGTGGGGAAAACTTCCAGGAACTGTGCGAACCTTTTTCCAGGTTTTGGAAGGGCACGGTTTTAACCGTGCCGGCAGCGAGTAGTGAAGCAAGCGGCTTCAGCCGCTGAGGTCCCAACGACGCACCTCAGGGGCTAAAGCCCCCTCCTTACCACTCTGCGATCGGCACGACTGAAGTCGTGCCCTTACGGCGTACCCTAGAGGTTTTACACCAAATTTTATCTTCTATTCCCTTCTCTTATTCCCTTCTCTCTGTTCCCTCTTCCCTACTCCCCACTCCCTACTCCCCGTTTCCGTTCTCACTCGCTCCACTTCCGCAGGACCAGCGAGGCGTTGTTGCCGTCGCAGCCGAAAGCGTTCACCAGGGCGTACTCCCCTTCGAATGGCTGGGGGCTCGCCGCCAGACGCAGCGTGGTTTCCGATCCCGTGAATCCGGAGGTTGGCGGCGCGCTCTGTTTGCCGAGCGCCAGGACTCCAACCAACGCAGCCAGTGCGCCGGAAGCGCCCATCGTTTCTCCCAGCGCTGCCTTCGGCGCGCAGACGGGGATTTGACTCAGGCGGTCCTTGAAAATATTCTGGAGCGCCCGCGCTTCCATCTCGTCTCCCGCGCGGCTGCCGCTGGCCGACGATACAATGCAGCCAATTCGGTCGGGAGCGATCCCCGCCGTTTCGAGCGCATCTTCGATCGCAGCCGTGGCGCCTTCGGCCCGCAGGCGGAAGGAGGTGATGCTTTCGGCGTCGTGCGCGCACCCGAAGCCCGAGACTTCGACCAATGGTTTCGCGCCGCGCGCGGCGGCTGTTTCGGCCGACTCGACGACCAGCATGGCGGCGCCTTCGCCGAGCACGGCTCCGTCGCGGTCCTTGCTAAACGGCCGCGGACATCCGGAAGGCGAGATTGCGCCCGATTTGCGAAAGCCCAGGACGGATTCCTCGCAAAGCTCATCGACGCCGCCCGCGAGCAGTATGCGCGCCCGTCCGAAGCGCAGAAACTCCGCCGCGCAGTTCATGGCGTACAGGCCGGAGGTGAGCGCTGCGCAGACAGTTGAGTTGATGCCGCGCAGCTTGTAACGGATCGCGGCCTGACCGGCGGGAGAGTTGATGACGGTGTTGGGAAACTCCATCGGGTTGACGTAGTTCGGCCCGTCCTCTAATCCGCTCCAGTCGAAAGAGGTGATGCTGTGCAGCCCGCCGAACATGGTGCCGCAGACCATGCCCAGGCCGGGATCGCCCTCGGTGCCTTCGGCATGCAGCAGATCCGATCCGGAGAGAGCCATGTAGGCCGCCACGCACAGCAGCCGGGCGCTGCGGTCGAGCATGCGGATGCCCTTGTTCCCGAGCCACTGTTGCGGCTTAAAGTCGGGCACTTCGGCGGTGATGGTCTGCTCACCGAACAGGGTGCTGGGACGCACGCCCGAAAGGCCCGCGTAAAGCCCGCGCTCGAACTCCTCGATTCCGGCGCCGAGCGGCGAGATGACACCCGCGCCGGTGATTACAATTCGTTCACTCATAGAATCGGCTCAATTTGCGTCGTAACGGGCCAGGCACAGCGAAGCGTTGTTGCCTCCGAATGCGTACGCGTTGTTGAGAACGACGCGGGGATGGGTCTCCCGCGCGCAGTTCGGGACGTAGTCGAGATCGCATTCCGGGTCCGGTTCTTCGTAGTTGATGGTTGGGGGAATCATGCCGGTCTTCAGCGCCAGGGCGCAGGCCACGGCCTCGATGGCGCTGGCGGCGCCCATGGTGTGGCCCAGCATGGATTTGATGGAGCTCATGGGAACCCGGGCGGCTCGCTCGCCGAACAGCGCCTTCATGGCAATCGATTCGGCCCGGTCGTTGGTCGGCGTGCCGGTGCCATGGGCGCTGATATAGTTGATGTCTTCCAGACTCACGCCGCTTTCCTTCACGGCCATGGCCATGGCCCGGACCGCGCCGTCACCCTGCGGATGGGCCGCCGTCATGTGATGCGCATCGCAGCTCAGACCGTATCCGAGCACTTCGGCGTAGATCGTCGCACCGCGCGCCAGCGCCGCATCGAGCGGCTCGAGGACGAGGATTGCCGAACCTTCGCCCGGCACCATGCCCTGGCGGTTCTTATCGAACGGCTGGCAGCGCTCTTTCGCAATGGCACCGAGCCTCGCAAAACCCATGTAGGTGATGCGGGAAAAAGCGTCGGCCCCGCCGGCGAGCATCAGATCGGCGCGCCCGGTGCGGATGAGGTCGTAGCCGAATCCGATGGCGTAATTGCCGGCGGCGCAGGCCGTGGGAATCATCAGGCAGGGACCACGCAACTCGAACTCGATGGCGAGGTGGCTGGGAATCACGTTGCACGGATACTTCTGCACCATCTCGCCCTGAATGGCTTCGAGGCCCTCGGCCTTGCGAATGTCGTTGTAGCGTTCGACGAACAGGGGCTCGCCCGAGGTGGTTCCCATCGAAACGCCGACGCGGCGGCGGTTGTAGAGGTTCAGGTCCGCCCCCGAATCGCCGATCGCCATCCGTGCAGCGGCCACGGCGAGCTGCGACGCCCTTCCGAGAGCGCCGGGCGACTGGCGGCGGACATGCTGCTCGGGAACAAAGTCCTTCACCTCGGCTCCAATGTGCACCGGGAACGGAGAGGTGTCAAACGACGTGACCGGGCCGATGCCGGACCGGCCGCCCAGCAGCGCCTTCCAAAAATTCTGCCGCCCCGCGCCGATCGGCGTGACCAGACCCACACCTGTGATGACTACGCGCTTCATAGCTTCCTCGCCAAAGAACGCGGCCTCGCGGCTCGCGAGGCGAAATCAATTCGCTTTGGACGCCGCTGCCGCCAGGTGCTGCTGCACGAGCTCGACGGCGTCGTTTACGTTCTTGATCTTCCCGAACTCTTCTTCGGTGATTTCAATCTTATACTTTTTGTCCACGGCGACGAGCATTTCAATCGCCATGAGAGAGTCGATGCCGAGCTCTTCGATGAAATTCGCGGTGTCGGAGACCTCTTCGGGCTCGCGCTCCGTGATCTCCGCTACCAGTTTCTTTACTTCGCTTCGGATTGAATCCGCCGTCCACTGTTGGTTTGCCATAGTCCTTTCATCCACCGTATGAGATTAGCAGTCTGTGTGTTTGAGGTTCTAGCCCGGATTATTCACGAAATTTTGCCCTTCGAGCCCCGGAGGGGCGGTAGAGTTTAGCCCACGGCGTGAGCCGTGGGTACACAAACCCAATCCAGCTAAGCCCCGGAAGGGGCGACAGAACATCATCGTGTGCCTTTATGAATGTGCCAGTTCAGTTTTCTGTCGCCCCTCCGGGGCTAGGCTCGGTTCGCTAATGCCTGGACCCAGGGCTTGCGCCCTGGGCTACTATCTGTCGCCCCTCCGGGGCTTGTGTACCCAATCCTTCTTGTTACCCAATTCTTCATGAATAAGCCCGGCTCGACTTTCTGACCCGGCGGCGGGCCGGGCCGTTCGCTTCCCCGGATGTTACGACTTCGCGGCGGGCTTCGGCGCTGCGGGCTTCGGTCCCGCGTTGGGGGGCGCCGGGTCCCACTTGGATACGATTCCTTTGCCTTCTTCCACCGTGATGCATTGGTTCGCCGGAACGTTGGCGAGCGACTGCTTCACACCGCTGGGCCATTCAATTTCGAGCGACTTGACGGAAGTGTCCTGGCCCAATCCGAAGGTTACCGCGAGGTCGCTTTGCGAGCAATAGCTCGAACCGCTCCGCACCGTATTCCACTGTTTTCCCGAAGCGCTTTCCACGCGCACCACGGCGCCGATGCCATCCCGGTTCGACTTGGTTCCCACGGTCTTCACGCACAGCCAGTGATTGCGGTTGCCGCCGTCGTTGCGGAACAGATAGGCCGGGCCGTTGTTGGTGGTGATCAGGAGATCGAGGTCGCCATCGTGGTCGATGTCGCCGTAAGCCGCGCCGCGCGCCACAATGGGACGGCGGAACGCGGGAGTCATCGAAGCCGAAACTTCGTCGAACTTTCCCTTGCCCTGGTTACGGAACAACAACGGAGGCTCCTGATAAGAAACCTTCGGTTGCACGCGTCCGATCTCGTTTTCGATGTGCCCGTTGGCGACGAATATATCGAACAGGCCGTCGAGATTGTAGTCGAAGAAAAAGACGCCGAAAGCCAAGGTCAGCAGGCTGGCGCGGCCGACCGTGGACATGGGCGCTTCGTCCACAAACAGCCCGGTGCCCTCGTTGTGATAAAGGCCCAGCATCTGGTTCGAGAAGTTGCCGACGACCAGCGATGCCTTGCCGGAGCGGTCGTAATCGGCCGCGTCCACGCCCATCGCGCCGCGCGCCACGCCGTCCTCTCCGAAGGCCACGCCGGCCTCCATGCCGGACTCGGTGAAGGTTCCGTTCTTGTTGTTGCGGTAAAGCTTGTTGGGCTGCGTGTCGTTGGCCACGAAAATGTCGGGCCAGCCATCGGCGTTGTAATCGAAGACGGTGACTCCCAGCGATTTCGAGGTCGGGTCGCCCACGCCCGCCTTCTGGCTTGCGTCTTCAAACTTCCCTCCGCCCAGATTGTGGTAGAGCTTCGAGGAGGTCCCTTTATAAGACTCCGGCGTGCAGTAGGACTTGGTGGTGCCGTCGAGCGAGCACCAGAGATCCCCTTTGGGGGTCCACTGAACGTAGTTGGCTACGAACAGGTCGAGCTTGCCGTCGTGGTCGTAATCGAGCCAGGCCACGCTGGTTCCGAAAACGGCATTGTCGATCCCCGAGCCCTTGGTAACGTCGCGGAACTTGCCTCCGCCTTCATTGTGAAACAGGCGGTCACCGTCGAGCGCGGTGATATAAACGTCGTCCTTGCCGTCGTTATCGTAGTCGCCGACGGCAATGCCCATGCCGTGCGCTTCAATGTCCAGGCCGCTTCCGGCGGTGATGTCGGTGAACGTTCCGTTTTTATTGTTGCGATAGAAAGCAGTGAGCGAGCGCTGGCCCTTCGGCACCCAGTCCTTGCCGTTGACCAGAACGATGTCGGGCCATCCGTCGCCGTCGGCGTCGATAAATGCGCCACCCGATCCCAGCGTGTCGGGAAGATATTTTTTTCCGGAGCGGCCGTTGTTATGGACGAACTTGATTCCGGCGGCCGTGGTGATGTCGGTGAAGGTCGCAGCCGGACTGGCGTCGGGAGCGGCCAGGACGGAGACGCGTCCCCAGGCGATGCAAAGGATCGCGATCGCCAGAGACAGAGCCGCGATGGTAAGCAAGCGGGAGCGGTTCATAAACAGGTGTTTTTTTCTATTCATTGGAAGCTGTTGCATAACCTATTTCAACGAATTGTAAGGGCACGGTTTTAACCGTGCCGAACGGAGGTCCTCTGGAACCGCGGCTTCAGCCGCTGAGGGCCAAGGACGCATCCCACCCCTGCGGGAGGCTAAAGCCCCCTCTTTATCATCCCGTGATCGGCACGACTGAAGTCGTGCCCTGACGTAAATCTGAAGTCGTGCCCTTACGGAGTTCCGAAAAACTTTTGCAATTGCTTCTAGCACGTTCTCACCACCGGAAGACATGTTATTGAACGCTCAATTTCGCAACGGGTCCCGCGTCGCTGTTCGTTTTTTCCTTCACCACGGCAGGGGGCTTTGCGGGAATCGAGGCCGGGCGGGAAGCGCCCAGAGGAACGCTTTCATGATCGTGAATGTTCTGCCGCTCATTGTTGTCCTCGGGACTAATCAAGCGCCGCTTGGCGGTAATCGACTGTGAAGACTCTTCGGCCTTGAAGCGCAGGAAGAGCTTCTGCTCACGGGCGGCGTTCTCCTTGTCCTGAAGTCCCTGATAGCACAGCATCCTCGTATAGTGCATCTGGAGGTCTTCCGGGTCAACCAGGGAAACGCGGTCGAGAGCCTGGAGGGCCTCGGCGTACTGGCGCTTGAGGAACAGAATGCGGGCCAACTGGTTCAGGACTACGCGGTCGCGCGGATAGCCGGCCGCAACGATGCGGAGCGAAGCCAATGCGCCGTCGTAATCGCCGTCGGCCTTCTGGATGAGCGCCTTGAAATAATGGATGCGACCGAATTTGGAATTGACGGCGAGCGCTTTTTCAATGAAGGGTTTCGCGGCGTCCGTCTCGCCTTCCTGAATCAGAGCGCGCGCCACGTTCAGCCAGCCGTCGGCGTACCCCGGCTCGGCCTCGGTGACTCGCGTGAAGGCGTACTCGGCGCCCTTCAGGTCGCCCTGGTTGAGCAACCCGATGCCCCAGTCGTTCCATCGCTCGCGGTCCGCCTTCGCCACGACCGGCTTCCACTCGGTTTCGGTCTTGGCGTCGCCCAGTTCGAGCTTGGCCTGGGCCTTGGCCAGCGTCATGATGGGAACGTCCGGAATGCGGTCCTTGATTTCACCGGAGACGTTCTTGGGAATATTGGCTTTGTCGAAGCTGTATTCCAAGCTGTTGTGGTCGGGACCGAGCAGGGACGGATCCTGACCCGGCTTGGGCTGGCCGGCGTAAACGAATTGAGTGTAAAAGTGGGAGAACTTGCGGTAATTGAGCTTGGCGTTCAGGGTAATCGGTCCCTTGGCGTCCTTGGGAATCGGAACGCGGAAGTGGACCGTGTCGGCCGCGCCGGGCGGGATCAGCCGGACGTAGAGAGTGCTGCGGGTCTGGAACGCGTTGCGCTTGTTGATGGGGTTGCCGTCGCCATCGAGCTGGTACGACTTGTAGAAATGCGCTCCCGCCTCGACCGGTCCCTTGCCGTCGTCTTCCACTCTCCCGCTCCAGTAAATGACTTTCCCTTCGGCGTCGGTGCCTTGCAGCTCCAGCCAAACGTCGAAGGCGTCCACGGTGCCTCCGGGAAAGAAGTGACCGATCTTGCGCGTGCGGACGACCACATCGACTCGCGCGGTGGTGCCGGGGCGGAACTTCAGACCGGCTTTGTCGATGGGAGCCGCGAGTTTCCCCACTTCGCGAATGACGCCTTGGGTGGATTGCTCGGCCTCTTCGCCCACGGCGAAACTGGACATCGCCTGGGGACCTTCGGCGCTGCGGCGCACCATCTGAGTGCCGCCCGATCCGGCGTCAACGGGACTGGCCGAGAAAATATCGACGGTGATGAAACCGGAGGTCAGGAAATCCGTTTCGGCCTTCATCTGCTGTAGGTCCTGGTTGGCGTAGGCCACGGCCATGTTGGCGGCGGGGAAGCGGTGAGAATGCACCTTGCCGCTGTGGTTGCCGGGATCGCGCGAGGGTACCAGCGGCATGTGGCAGTCCACGCAGACCATGCTCTTGTCGGGATAGTAGAAGGAGCGCGCGCCCTGACCGGAAATGCCGCTCGCCTGCCAGTTATCGTAATCGTTGAAGCCGCGGAACCAGCGGTAATCATTGACCGGAACGTCGAGGTGCACCTTGTGGCAGGCGGAACAGAATTCGGCGGAATCCTCGCGCATAAAGGGCTTGAGGAAGGTCCGCTTGTGCGGTCCGGGATTGAGGAAGGTCAGGAACCGGTCCGCGGCCCGGATGAATTTGTTCTTGCTGCTAGCCAGGTCGTGCAACGGAGGATATTCGATCAGGAAGTCGCCGTTGCCCATCGAACTCGAAACGTGAATCACGGAATGGCAGGAGGTGCAAGCCAAGCCGGCGTGCGCTTCGGGGGTGTCTACCTGTTCCTTCATGGGCCGGTCGAAACGGCCATTGAAGAAGACGGCGTGATCGTGGCACCCGGCGCACCATTTGCTGGGCTTGGTGCCCACGACGTCCTGCATGTATTCGATGGACTTGCGGTAGAACTGGTTGTTGAAGGAGGCAAAGTGGTGCGAGGAGCTGTTCCACTGGTTATAGATGTCCACGTGGCACGTTCCGCAAAGTTCCGAATCCATGAAGAAGGGCGACGGGATGATGTGGTTCACGTCGGTGTTGGCCGAAGAGGGGAAAAACGGCGACTGGGGTCCCGCGCCTTCGCCTTCCATCGTCATAGGCGAAATGAGCGGATTGACGATGCGGTCGGACGGATTCGGAAACACCCTGCGATAAAGGTTTGCCGATGCCGGCAACAGAACCAGGAGCGCCACCGCCGCCACGAAGGCGTTCTTGAACCGGAGCCATTCCCCGCCCTGGCGCGCCGCCTGCTTCCAGATAAAAGGAACCAGCGCCACGACGCCGATCGACGCCGCAACGATGTGCGCCAACAAAGCCCAGCGGTGATCCGTGGTATTGCCCCATCCGGCAAGATAGACCGCCAATCCTAAAGCTACCGCAAAAAATCCAGTTGCGACCGCAGTTCCGCCGCGCAGTTGCGGATTGCGCTGCAACAATAGCACCAGCGCGACGGCGAGCGCCAAGCCCAGTCCCAGATGGAGCAGGACGTTGGTCATATAAAAGAGGCTCGCGACGTTGAACGCCGCGACGTAGGCGGTGTTCACCAGCAATACGATGAAAAAGATTCCCGTCCATTTCGCGAGATTTTTCATGGTTGTATTTTCCTCTCGGAAATATATTCGGTGAGCGGCCGCAGAAGGCGGAGCGCGGGCCGGGTGTTGTACTGCTTTTGATATTGGCTGTGCGCTTCGTCGCCGGGGAAATGCTCGGTCGCGGGATAGGGATAAGCGCTCATGCCATGAAACGGCAGAGGCTCGACCGACTGCGAATAGGCGGTGTTCGGGTCCTGGTCCTTGGCCCAGCCATCGACCAGAAGCAGGAAGTCGCGCTGCCAGCCCGGACGGAGGGCCGGAAGTTTCGAGGGTGAATACAACAGGCGCATTTCGTCGCCGGAACCCATGAGGACCAATTGATCGTCCGCCGATTCGAGCAGCGATTTCACGTCGCCGTAGCGCGTGTAATTCCCCGGCGTGGGGTTCCACATCGTGAAGGCCATCCACTTCTGGTAGTCGAAAGATTCGGGCTGTTTCCGCTGCGGGTGGATGGTTGGCTTGGAAAAACCCCGGAAGCTGAGATCGGCCGAATCATTCTCCAAGGTGTTCATCACGACCTCGGGCGGTGCGTTTTCCTCGCCGAGAAAAATCTCATCCCAATAGAGGCAGAGATCCGTCACGATGCGAACCTGACGCGACGACGATAGGAATTTTCCGGTGAGGTCCACGACGATGGTCTTCGGCTTTCCGGCCGGAATGCCCATGTCGTCGATCACGGTCTGCCAGCGGCCCTGAGCGTCCTTCACTTGCACGTAGGGCATGAGCAGGCCGCCTTTGCGCTCCTGCGAGACCGCGCGATAGGTGCTGCCGTCGGCCCAGTCGAGCCAGCCGTTGAGGACGAGCACGGCGCGGTTCTCGGGAGCGGCGCTGCCAAAGTCCAGGTCGAGAACATGTTTTACCGCTACGCCGGAATAGTCGCGGGCGAAACCGTCCGGATAGCGGCCGTCGCGCCGCAGGAGTTGCGGCAGCACGTCGCGGCCTTGGTCGTCGTGCGCGGAGACGGGATAAATACGCTGCTTCACTCCGAAGAGACGGGAATCCGGGTACGGGGGAGACTTGAATTTTGAGTTGGTGAAGATTTCAACGCCCGCCGGATGGTCCACGGCCATCAAATGGACGGCGTCCATATAGGATACTTCCTTCAACTCCTCGGTGATGCGGACTTCGTAGCGGCCGTCTTTCAGCGCGAGCGACGAGCCGGGAATCTGGATGTATTCCTGGTGATCGACGGGGAAAAACTCTCCGTCGCCGGAGCTGGCGCCGAGCGGCGCGACGCCCAGAACATCGGTAATAAATTCGAACCGCTTTCCGTTCCAGGTGAAGATCATGGGGCAGGAGCCGGAGAGGCGCTGCGCTTCCTTGTAGGCCGTCGCCTTGCCAGCGGGCTGTTTCATCTCATTTTGCACCAAGCCGTTCGGCCACGTGATACGCACGGTGTCGGCTGCGGTGTGCGCCGCCAAGCCAAAGGCGAGCGGCAGGCCGCTATAGGTCTGCTTGAAGTACGCGGTCCCGGCCTTTACCTCGACGCGCGCGCCGGGCGCAAGCTTCAAGTTTTTTATACCGGCGAGCGAAACTTCGAGCCAGGAATTTTTTGTCTCGGTCTGATTGCGGAGCAGATGCAGGCTGCCATCGGAGTAGATGGCCGCGAGGTCCGCTTTGCCGTCGGCGTCGAAGTCGGCCGAGTCGAGCGCGACCGCGGACCCGATGGCGGCCGCGTTGCCGGGCTGGAACTTCGCCTGTCCCATATTGCGGAAAACCTTGCCTCCGGCGAGCAGATCGGCGAACCCACGATTTTCAAAGTCCGCGAGCGCCGCCGGACCGCTCGCCGATTGCGGCGGAGCCCCGGCTTGCAGCTTGGCGTCGCGGTTGAGAAGCAGCATCAGTCCCGAAGGGCCACTTGCGATTATGTCCGTCCACCCGTCGTTGTTAACGTCGCGGGCGAGGAGCGCCTTGGTTCCGGCAGCGAGCGCTTCGAGCGGCTGGGCCTCATACTTCCCCAGCAACCGGTCGCGATAGACCACACCGCTGCGGTCCGCGTAAGAGACCACCAGATCCATGCCGTTGCCGTAGGCATCGAGGTCCGTGACGACACCATCGATAGCATTGCCCGCGACGAAGGGGAACGACGTGGTTTCATTGCTGAATCCGGCCGTGCCGTTGTTGCGCATCAAGACGGATTTTTCTCCCAACAGGAACAGATCGAGATCGTAGTCGTGATCGTAGTCGAGCCAGACGGCCTTCGAATATTTCCCTGCGGGCAGTTGCACGGCGGACTTCTTGAAGACGCCCTTCTGGTTCTCGTAGAGCGTGGCGCCCGACTCCGTGATTACGCAGAGGTCGGGGAAGCCGTCGTTGTTGAAGTCGCCGGGGGCAATCGAGGTGACGCCCTTCAGATCGCTGAGACCGGAATCGTCCACAGCGACCGCGCCGTTCTTATAGATATTGACGCCCTGCGAGGACCATGCAATGACGGCGGGATGCGCGTCGCCATTGACATCGAGCACGGCAAGACCGGCGGACTTGGGATCGAAACCCTCGCCGACCTTTTTATCTTCAAACTTGACGTCGGCTCGCGCCTCGGCGCCGCCGGCTGCGCTCGCGGGGTCGATTGGATCGTAGACTTCGGCGTAGCCGCTCCAGTCGAGGTCCTCCGGGATGACGGCTCCGGCCTGGAGCTTTTTGATTTCGTTGAAGAGCTTCAACTCGCGGGCGGCATCTTCGGTGCGGCCCGCCGCGCGATAGGCGTTATAGAGCTGGAAGTGCGGACCGGCGAGGCTGGGGTCGAGCTTGGCTGCCGTCTCGAAGGATTTCAGCGAAAGATCCGGTTTGGCTCCAAGTTTATAAAGGTATCCCAGGTTGTAGTGCGAGACAGGCTCATCGGGCACGAGCTTCACCATCTGCTCGAACTGCTGGATGGCGTGGTCGTAGTCCGACTCCTTTTTGAATGCGATGCCGAGATTGAACCAAGTGTGAGGGAGCTTGGGGTCCTGCTGCTGGACTTTTTGAAGCTCCGCCACGCCCTCCTTGGTCTTTCCATCGCGGAGCAGGGACAACGCGTAATTGAGGCGCTCGCGCGAGGAGTCGGGCGCGAGGTCGAGAGCTTTCTTGAACTCCTCGACGGCCTGCGCATGCGTGGTGGGATTTTCGTAGAACGCTTTGCCGAGGTTGCGATGAACGAAAAGCGCATCGGCGCCTTCGGCGGGAGCCTGGGCGCGGACCGGCGAGAGGTCCGTGAAATGGACCCGCAATACGCCCACGGCCAGGGCCGTGAGAATCAATAATGAAGCGATTCGCTTCACTTTACGATCTCGCCCCCTTCGCGAATTTTTGTAATCTGATTGACCGGGACCGTCAGCTTATCGACGGCGCCGCTCGGCCAGCGGATTTCGATCGGAACGGTTTTCGCCGCCGCTGCGCCCAGGCCGAAGTGAACGCGTTTGGAACTTTGGCCGGCATATCCGTTGCCTCCGTCCACCATGCGCAGCATGCTCAGATCGCCGATCTTCATCGTGATGCGCGCGCCGATAGCGTCGCGGTTCGATTTGGTTCCGGTCAGCTTCAACTCGACCCAGTTGCCCGCGTTTTCCGTTACGTTGTGGTAGAGCAGAGCCGGCTGCTCGGCGTTAACCTGGTAAAAATCGAGGCGGCCGTCGTTGTCGAAATCGCCGACGCCGATACCGCGGCCGTCCATGGGATTGTCAACGCCGGCTTCGGCCGAGATCTCCTTGAAGGCCTGGCCGCCCAGGTTGCGGAACATTTTTTTCTTCTGATAGCCGCTCCAGGACATTTTCCCGATGGCGGGCCAGTTGTTGACGTCGGAGAAATCGACGCCCGGAGTCACCATCATCTTGAATAGCTCGGGAATGTAGTTTTCCTTCTCCGCCGAGCGGAGGCCATTGACGGCGAAAAGATCGAGCCAGCCATCGTTGTCAAAGTCGCCAAACTTGGCGCCCCAGCCCCACAGCGTGTCGCAAGTGCCGGTTTCCTTGGAGACATCGGTAAATGTTCCGTCACCGTTGTTATGCCAGAGCATGTTGCACTCTTTCATGTACTCGTCGGTGATGTTGGTGACGTAAACGTCGAACCAGCCGTCGTTGTCATAGTCGGCAACCTCGGCGTTCATTCCCTTTTTGGTGTCGAAACCGCCCAAAGCTTTTTCGGTGACCTCGCGGAAGGTGCCGTCGCCGTTGTTGAAAAAAATGCGGTCGGTGCCATAGTCGCAAGCGAGGTAGATGTCCTGAAAACCGTCGTTGTTGAAGTCGCCGTGGCCCAGATCGAGCGTCCAGCCGGTGTGCTTCGAGAAGCCGGCTTTTTCCGTCACATCGGTAAAGCTGCCGTCGCCGTTGTTGTGCCAGAGCGTGGCGCCGCCGCCGTTGATGGCGTTATCCAGATCGTTCGGGAGCACGTTGGGCGTTTTGAGATCGATCAGATTGACCGGCTTGAAATAGTTGCCGAACATGACATCGAGGCGGCCGTCGTTGTCGTAATCGAAGGCGATGGCCGAAATGGTGTTGCCGAATTTGTTGAGGCCGGATTTTGCCGTCACGTCCTTGAAAGTGCCGTTGTGCTCGTTGTGATAAAGGATCGGCGTGCCGAAACGCGCGACCAGCAGATCGTCCCAGCCGTCGTTGTCGTAGTCGAACCAGAGGGCGTCGGCGACAATCGAAAGCGGATCGTTGCCTCCTCCAACACCGGCCTTGTCGGTGACATCCGTAAAAGTGAGGTCGTGATTGTTGTGGTAGAGAATGCTCTTGGTGCCGTTGTCGGAGTCGGTGACAAAGAGGTCGTCATAACCGTCGTTGTCATAGTCCCCAACCGCGACCGACGAGCCACCGGAGGTGAACATTCCCACCACGTCGCCATTCTTCCCGCTGAACTTGCGGGTGTGGTGGAGATGACGGACGCCGGCCTTGGCGCCGATCTCGTCAAAGCGGATCTTGGCCGCGGGACCATCGGCGGCGCGCAGCATGTACGGCGCAGCGAAGAGGAAAAGAAGCAATCCGAGCCGCGACAGTGATGGAGCGGTTCTTCGTGCTGCTATCCAACGCCGGCGCGAAGATTGGGCATCCGATTTCATTTCCATTGTCCTCCCCGAAAGGACCGCTCCCTCTCGGTCGCGGCTCGGTTTGGGTTGAGATTGGCCAACCAGTTTCATTTTCCGTGTTCCATCCGGGGGAACCGCTCCCTCTCGGTCGCGGCTCGGTTTGGATTGGCGGCCTGATCTCATTTCGCAGCTACCCCCTGTCCGTTTTGCGAGGGGAACAATTCGACGAGCGACGTGTCGATGCGTTTGGTGATGTCGTAGAAATCATCGATGACGGCCTTCAGCTCGTCGCCTTGCTTGGCGAGGCGGGCCTTCAACGGCTGACTATCGGGGAACTGTGCCAGACCTTCTTTCCAGGCAGCCGTGGCCTTGTCAAGCTCGTCCATTTTCCAGTAGCCGTCGCCGAGCGCGATATAGGTACGCACGTGATAGGCCTGCTTCTTGTCGGCCTTCTGAATCTTAATGGCCTGCTCGATGTCGGCGAGCGCCATGGGCGTCTTGCCGAAAATCTTGGGCCAGAAGAGATAGCTGTTGCCGCGCGAGTAATACGCGATCCAGCTCGCCCTTAGCTCGATGGACTTCGAAAACTGAGCCAGAGCGTTGTTGGCAAGCAGGACCTGCGTGATGGAGCCGGCCACCGGAATCTTATCCACGTATTCAAAGCCGTAGTTCAGGTGCGCGTTGGAAGAGCCGTCGTGCTCGGCCACGAGCTTCTCAAAGAACTTGAGACCGCGGTCGTACTGGTTGGTCTGTATGACCATCTGGCGGTAGTTGGCGCCGAGGCGCAGATTATCCGGGTCCTTCTCGAGCGACGCCTCCAGATTCCCGAGCGCCGAGACGGCGTCTTCGGCATGGGCCAGCGGAAGGATCGCGCGAGGAGCAAGGGTGGCGCACGCCAAAAAGAGCGCCGCAAGAACTCTTAGCCGGAACCTGTTACTCGCTCGATCCGGGCGAAAAGCAGGTTCTTCGCTTCGCTCAGAATGACAACCTTTGTTGTTTTGGTTTCTCATTTTTTATTTGCCTTTGCAACGAGGACGCCGGGCTTTTGGCCGCCCTCGCGTATGGTGTAAATCTTATCGGTAGCGAGTTTCTCAAAGACCTGTTTCGAGCCGGAGGGCCAGCGCACCTCGACACGGTCGATGGTCGAGGACTTGGCCAGGCCAAAGTGAACTCGCTGCGTACTTTGGGCGGCAAAGCCGTTGCCGCCGTTCACAAAGCTCAAATGCGTTTCTCCGTTCGAGGTGACGCGGACCTGCGCGCCGACGGCCATGCGGTTGGACTTGGTGCCTTCCAGCAGGAACTCCACCCAATGCGCGCCGCCCGGCGCGATGTTGTGATATAAGAACGGCTCGGAGTTGGCATTGGTGACGAAGAGGTCGAGCCGTCCGTCGTTGTCGAAGTCGGCCACGGCGATGCCGCGCCCGTCTCGAACGGAGTCCATGCCGTGGCGGGCGGCGTCCTCCTTGAAGACCTGGCCGTGCTCGTTGTGAAACAGCTTTTTCTTCTCATAGCCGCTGAGGGACTTGTTGCCCATCGGCGGCCAGTTGCGCAAGTCGGCGAAGTCCACGTTGGGACGCGTGACCATGGCGAAGATGTCCGGAACGTAGTTTTCCTTGCCGGCCGAAACCCATCCGTTCACGACATAAAGGTCGAGCCAGCCGTCGTTGTCATAGTCGAAAAACTTGCCGCCCCATCCCCATCCGGTGTCGTAGGTGCCGGTCTCACGCGAGAGATCGGTGAAGGTGAGGTCGCCGTTGTTGTGCCAGAGGAAGTTGCCCTCTTTCATGTAATCGTCGGTGATGTTGGTGACGAAAACGTCGAGGAAGCCGTCGTTGTCGTAGTCGCCCCAGTCGGAGTTCATGCCCTTTTTGGTATCGAGACCGCCGAGGGCTTTCTCGGTCATCTCTCGAAAGGTGCCATTGCCGTTGTTGACGAAGAAGCGGTCGGGGCCGAAATCGTTGGCGACGTAAAGGTCGTCCCAGCCGTCGTTGTTGGCGTCGGCGTGCCCCAGATCAAGCACCCAGCCGCTTGTCTTCAGGCCGACTTTTTCGGTCACGTCGGAAAAGGCGCCGTTACCGTTGTTGTGAAAAACGGTGACGCCGCCGCCGTTGTTGGCGGTCTCGAAACTTTCCGGGAAAAAGCGCGGCGTGTCCGGATTGAACAGGCTGGTCGCCTGAAAATAGCTGCCGACGAAGAGGTCCTGATATCCGTCATGGTCGTAATCGAAAGCCACCGCGGTGATCGAGTTCAGGTAGCGGTCGATGCCCGAAGCTTTGGTGACATCCTTGAACTTGCCGCCGCCAAGGTTTTCAAAAAGCTGATTGTGGCCGAAGCGGACCACAAAAAGGTCGGGGCGTCCGTCGTTATTGAAATCGAACCACAGAGCGTCGGCGGAGGCATTCTCCGCGTCGTTGCCGTTGGCCAAACTCGCTTGCTCCGCAACGTCGGTGAACGTGAGATCGCCGTTGTTGTGAAACAGATGGTTCTTTCCGTCCACCTTGGAATCGGTGACGTAAACATCGTCGAAGCCGTCGCCGTCGTAATCGGCCACGGCGGCGGAAGCGCCCAGCGCCGTGTAGCCTTCCATGATCGCGGAGTACTCGTTCTTGAAGGAGCGGTTGGTGTGCTTGACGGCGACACCGGCCTTCTGGGTGATGTCCTCGAACCAGCGGCCGGCCGTATCGCCGTCGGCAATCACCTCGGCCAGGACGGCTCCCCCGGCCAGCATCGGTACCAGCAACAGAAATGCCACGTAGATCTTCTTCATTGGACCTTGCTCTCGTATTGCTTCTCGACGCTTTCGTAGTGCTTCTCGACCAGCGAGTCTTGGCCTTCGGTAATCTCGATGATTCGGTTTCCGGGAACATTGCGGAAGGTCTGGACGATGCCGGAGCGCGGCCAGCGCACTGTCAGCTCATCTACCTTGGAGGCTTTGTCGAGTCCGAAATACTGGCGCAGCGAGTTCTGCGAGCCGTATCCATCGCCGAGGATCACTTCCCGCATCTGGAGTAAACCATTCACCCGGGCGGTGACGCGGGCGCCCACGGCATCGCGATTGGATTTCGTGCCGACCAGTTCGACGCCGAGCCAGTTGCGCTGGAGGCCGATTTCGTTTCGGAGCAGCGCGTGGCGGTCGGTCGAGGCGGAGACGGCGATGTCCAGGACACCGCGGTTCCAGAAGTCGGCGACGGCTACACCGCGGCTGTTGAGCAGCAGATCGGTGCCGGCGGCGCGGCCGATTTCCGTGAACGTACCATCTCCATTGTTGCGGAGATGGCGGTTGCGCTCATGCCCGTGCCAGGACCTTCTGCCGAAATGCGAGGGGCTGAAAAAGATTCCGGTCTTATATTCCTTCTGCTTACTGACCACGTTATTGAGGAACTCCAGCTCGATCTCCGTACCAGGGTCGCCATAGACCCAGCCGTTGGCCATGTAGGCGTCGAGCCATCCGTCGTTGTCGAAGTCGGCGAAGGAGGCGCTCCAGAACCAGCCAAGCGGATTGGCGCTGGCTTTCCAGGTGACATCTTCGAAAGTACCGTCGCCCCGGTTCACCAGCATGGTGTTGCCGGAGGCCATCTGCTGGAAGACGCCCACGAAGCCGAAACCGGACTGGCGAAAGATTTCCATGTAGAGCGGCATGTCGGTCTTCCAAACGCCCTGGCGGAAGGAGTTCAAGATGTAGCGCGCCACTGTGGGCGCTTCGGCGAACCAGGCCTCGTCCGACCGGATGTTGGTGACGTAGATATCGAGCTTACCGTCGTTGTTATAGTCGGCGAACGAGGCGCTCATTCCGGCGCCATAAGCGAGGGTGCCGCTTTTCTTGGTGACATCGGTAAAAGTGCCGTTGCCGTTGTTATGGTAGAGCGTATTGCGGCCGAAATCGTTGACGACGTATAGGTCGGGATAGCCGTCGTCGTCGTAGTCGCCCCAGACGGTTCCCAGGCACAGGCCCATTTCTCCCACGCCGGCTTTTTTCGTCACGTTCGTAAACGTACCGTCACCGTTATTGTGATAGAGCTGGTTGGGCAAGCCGTTGCGGGCGTAAAACGTTGTCGGGATCCCCTCACGGGGATCGAGATAGCGTCCCACGTAGAGATCGAGGAAGCCGTCGTTGTCGTAGTCGGCCCAGGAGGCAACCGTTGTGCAACAATCTTCGCCGATGCCGGACTTGGCGGTTACGTCGGTAAACGTTCCGTCGCCGTTATTGTGAAAAAGCTGGTTCGGGCGGAAGGTGCGGCTGACGAAGATGTCCTTGAATCCGTCGTTGTCGTAATCGGCGAAAACAGCCACGCTGACGCCATCGAGACCCGCCAGTCCGGCCTTTTCCGTTACGTCCTCGAAGGTGCCGTCGCGGCGGTTGCGAAAGAGTTTCGATTCGACGCCGTCCGGAATGAACAGGTCGTAATAGCCATCGTTGTCATAATCGACGGCGGCGATCCCGCCGGGACCGTAGCGGATCATGCCAAAGGGAAGGGCCTCGTTCATAAAACCGGGATAATACTGGTTTTGGAAGTCAATGCCGGCTTCGCGCGAGACGTCCGTGAATTGGAGCTGCTGATTGATGTGGCGGTCGCCTTCCATCAGAGACGCGCCGGTGATCTGCAGTTGGCCATCGCGAAGGTCGAACTCGAAGAGGAATAAGGCGCGGTCGATGCCGAAGCGGGCCGAGCCGTTGGGCTTCCCGATCGCCTCAAACCGGATGCTGGCGGCGCGCTTATCCGGCGACTTCCAGTTTTGGAGGCGGTGAATGTGAAAGCCGATCTCCTCGATGGACTCGAAGGAGGAAAGGTAGGCTCGCCACTCGGCCAGAGCCTCTTCGCGATTCTGGCTGCGTTTTTCCGTCACAAGGCGCAGATGCTGAATTCCGTCGCGCTCGCCGGTCAAGTGGAGTTTCGTCAGCCCCAGCGAGGTTCCCTGGAACCGGGAAGAAAAGAAATCCCGGATGCGGGACTCGTCCCGGTCCATCATGGCGCGGGAAAGCTGATTCAAATAATTAACGATTTCTGAACCGGCGTTATAGAAACGCAGGCCCGTCTGGTCAATGCGCTTTATCATAGTTTAGTTATCGTCAAACCACAAATCTGGAACCTGTTTCGGGGAGGGGTGCCCGCCAAGCAAGTTTGTGCAGAACCAATACCTCATTCTGTAGCCGCCAAAATTCCCGCCAAAAGATCCTCATGATTCTACCACGTCCCTTTTTATTTCGGAAGGGGTTTGATACAGAAATTTACTCTTTAGCGAAGATAGGAGAAGATTTCGCGGCCACGGCCGGATTATGCGTCAAATGAACCAATTGACGGTTTGTAGTTCACTAAGACTCACTGCCGCCGGTCCCGTCAATTCACGGAAGCGTTTCGACAGTCGGCAGATTCCTCGTCATCCTCCCGTGGCTGCGCTCACGCGCGAGGTTTGAAATTGATTGTTGATTTGGCAACGGTGCAGTTGGGCTACAGCAGCGACGACATCATGGTCGCATCCAGCCACAGGATGAGATCGTCAATGCCTTCCGGCTCTTCCAGAAAGCGGATCGCCGCCGTTCCAGCACTATTGCGAAGAACTTGACCGTTGGCGTGCAGCTCGGCGTTGTAGCCTTCAACCGTAAAACGGAAGCTGAGTTCCGATCCGATAGCGGGCAGAGCGCCAGAGAGAACCATGATTCCTCCGCGGCCCACATTGAGCAATTCCAGCGACGGCTGTTCCGATTTTTCGGGAGCCGGCAAAATACTCGCCGTTCCGTTGACAAGGTATCGTTTGAAATGACGGCGGTCGTTGTGGATCATTCGCGACTTCCTGAAGATAACGATACACCGCCGGGGGAAAAACCTATAGTTGGTTCTTGTCTTTTCGCAAAGTTTCGGGGACAGTACCAAGTCGTGCAACCCGCTGGCAGGATACCGGGCGATCCGATGCTCGGACGAAGCAACCTCATGATTATTTAGCTTCTCCCGCCATGGCATGGTGTTTCTTACTGGCCGATCTCTGGTGGCGAGGAACGCGTTTGATATGGGGCTTGCTGGGAATGACGCAGCCTTCCAGTTCGCAATCGTGCTCATAGGCAGCCAAGGCCCCGGCTTCGATCCGGCTCTGGATGCGCTCGCGGCGGAAATCGAGCATTCCGGGCAGGCCGCCAAGATCGATCTCGGGGTGGTAGCGATGGACGGTAATCGCGCGGTAACTCCCGCCGTCGTCCTTAGGAGGCGCCGCCGCCAGAACCTTATTGATAAACCGGGCGGTCTCGATGTCGCCCTCCACGGTAGCTGCAACCGCCAGGTTGAGGAAGCGCTCGAAGGTATCCATCGTGTTGGGTGGTCCTCCAGCCAGGGGGGTATTCCGGGCATCCGCGTCCATACAGATCACATGAATCACGTTTGCACCGGCCTTAATGGCCGGCCTCATGGGAGTATTCGCCACCACGCCGCCGTCCACGTGGGGGTTCCCGCCGATGTGGACTACCGGAAAGATGCCAGGGATAGCGGTGGAAGCCATCACGGCGAGAGGCCAGGTATCCTCCGTCACGCCCTCTTCCTCCTCTTGTTGCCAGACGTGCTCCTTCCTGTCCGGGTCGTGGACGAAGACGCGAAGCTCGCCGGTTTTCCAATTGGTGGCGGCAATCTTCAGCATCCGGCTCGACTTGCGGAGATCGGCGAGCGATGTCGTCTCACGCAGCAGCTTTTCGAGGGGTTCCGTGGAAATGAGGGTTCCGATATCGAACATCTCCATGGCGCGGTGCACCAGCGTATCCTTGGAGCTGACGAAATGCTTCAGACGTCTTCCCGCATCGATGGAGAGATAGGATAGGTCCGCCGATGCTTCCTTGAGAACGCGCCAATCGTCGCGGAACAACTGCAGCGGGTCGAAGAGAACCGCCGGGTTGCCACGAATGCGCAACACGCCATTGTCGGCCAGGCTTCCGGCGATGCGATTCAACCAGAGATCTTCCAGATGAGCCACGGCGGCTTTAGTGTCAGGATCGCTGCGCGAGGCCATCACGGCCGCGTTATATGCTCCGACCGATGTGCCGATGAAGATCTCGGCTTCCAACGGCTCGCCGTCCGTCGCGGGAGACCGGCCCGTGGCTAGCGCCCGCAGAACACCCACCTCAAACGCTCCGAAGCCGCCCCCGCCGGAAAGAACCACGGCGTGTTTATCGTTTTTGTTTTGCATGTTGAAATTCCCCCGCGTCTTTCAAGATTCTCAAACCGCGCGGCAACATCTAAAGTGAAGAATTTCTGGCGTCGGCTCCACACAATGTGAAATTGGCGTTCAGGGCTGTCCGCCAGATTGCTTTCACGACTCCTCGCGATCCCCGGAGAAAACGCGACCAGAGTACACGAAAATCATAATATTAGCGCGCCCGGAAGTTGCGTGCTATGGATTACTTGGTCCTGCGCGGTTTTGGAAGAGACACTTGGATTGGAAGCGGTCCCTGGGGGAAAGGGAACGAATTTAGCTGCCGATGACGAGGGAGGCTATTGGCTATTGGGAAGGCTCGTTTCCTGGAGCGATATCAATTGCGCCCGATTAAGTACCCGGGGGCGCCTTCCACAATCCGGATGGTCTGGTTGACTGCCGGGTTCTCCACGCGCTGACGCAGTCCACTCGGCCATTGGATTTCGAGAGCATCGATCTTGGTGCCTTTGCCGAGTCCGAAGTGCTGCTCCGTGGGAAGGCATCCGAAGCTCGTCCCGTGGGAGATCTCCTTCATTTGCCGGTGGTCGCCGCTGATCAGCGTAATCCGCGCGCCAATCGCGTCCCGATTGCTCTTGGTGCCCCGCAGCCGCACGTTCAAATAATTTCCGGGCAGCTCCTTCGGGCAGTGAACCATCATCGGAAGCAGATCGCCCGGATAGCCTCCGCCGGAGGCGATCAGAATCGACATGCGCCCGTCTCCAAACAGGTCGGCGCAATTTACACCGTGGCTCTTGCCAAAGAACGGCAGACCCGCCGCGAATGTCGTATCGTGGAAACTCGCGCCGTCGCTTTCGAGCAGGATGAACGGCTCCAGCCGCTCCATGCGCGGGCTGCCGTTTCCCAGCAGCAGGTCGATGAAGCCATCGTTGTTCACGTCGCCGAAATTGCCGCTCATGGTGCCCCAGCAGCCGTCGATTCCGATTTCGCGATTCAGCATCGTGAACGTGCCGTCGTGATTGTTGTGGTAAACGCGCAGCGGAGACCCGTCGTCCGGACCGCGGCCGTTCTTCATGGTATAGATCGCGTCCTCGTGATCCGACCAGGTGTATTGGACGATATCGAGCCAGCCGTCATTGTCGTAATCGCACCAGAAGCACGTCGTCGCGACCGCGTTATCGGTAAATCCGGCTTGTATGCTGACGTCGGTGAAGGTTCCGTCGCCGTTGTTGCGGAACAACTGCGGCCGGCCCAAGCCGCTGCTCAGGAACAGGTCGGAGTAACCGTCGTTATTGTAATCCCCCCACGCCGAGCCGATGGTGGTGAAGTTGTTGTGCAGACCGGACGCTTCGGTGACCTCCGTGAAGGTTCCGTCGCCGTTGTTGTGGAACAGACGGTTCTGCCGGAGCCGATCCATCATGCCGCCCAGGTTGTTGCCGATGAAAAGGTCGAGATAGCCGTCGTTGTCGTAGTCGACGAAGTGCGCCGTGTACGCCGGACCCCAGTTCTGAACGCCGGCCTTTTGGGTGACGTTCGTGAAGGTGCCGTCCCCGTTGTTGTGGTACAGCGCGCAATCGCCGTAGTAGAACCCCTGGCGCGTCACGAACAGATCGACGAAGCCGTCGTTGTCGTAATCGCCCGCGATGACCACGAACGCGTTGATGCACTCGTCGAGCCCCGAGCCGACCGAGACGTCGGTGAACGTTCCGTCACCGTTGTTGCGATAGAGCGTGCAGCCGGCGTGGGCCGCCGCGATCACGATGTCGGGCAAACCGTCGTTGTTATAATCGAACACGGCGGTACCGCGGCCGGCGCAAACTTTGTCCATCCCGATCTTCTTGGCGATATTCTCGAAGCGCACGCGCGAAGGCGCGTATCCGGTCTTCATCTCCATGCGATGCTCGGCCGGCACGCTCGCCGGATAGCCGCCGTTCGACTTCGCGCTAAGCCACAGGCATACGCGGGCCCGCTCATTAGCCGGGTTGGCGGCCAAGGCCGCGGAGCCGTCCCTCACGGCCTCCTCGAGGCGTCCAGCCCGATAGTGCGCGATCGCCGATTCGTGCATGGCGCGGCCCAGCGTTTTGGGATTGCGCCCGGCGAGAGCCAGCTCGCGAGCGGCGTCGTCGTTGCGTCCGCACTTAATGTATATGCGGCCCAGCTCAAGCCTCGTCTCGGCATCGTCCGGATTTTTTGCGAGTTGCTCTTTGTAGCGTTCGATCAATTCCTTGTATTCGAGACCGAGGAAGATGGCAGTCTCGACGTAGACTTCGGCGGCGTTGTGCAGAAACCCCGGCAGCCGCTTCGGTCCCACCACCGAGTAGACCGCCATGAGCCGCAACAGGCCTTCGGCGAGTATGCCGCCGGCCGCGAACGGCAACTCGAATGGCAGCGCCAGCAGGCGCGGATCGCGAAAATCGAGATTACCGAAGCTCCGGCGCGCCGACTCCAGTACGCTATCGATCAGCTTCCGCGAACTCAACGCTTCGCGACTATTGATCCAGCCTTTGCGGATCAGTTGGTTGCCGAAGTGTGCCAGTGCAGTGTCGAGATCTCGCGGTCCATTGACGGGGGGAGAGTTCGGCAGCACGAGCGGCCTCGCTCCGGCGAGCGACTCCACTCCCGTCCTGATGGCGCGCGTTCCGCTATCGATGACGGTCAGTCCCGTCTCAACAAAGATCGCGGGGATTTTTAGTAGGGTGTTCCAGGGAACTTTCATTCGAAATTGTACTACGGGGGAAAGCGGGGCTATCCCAGTAAAGTCATGCGAAGCTCAAGATTTCGGGCAACCATCCTGTACCCAGTCTTCCCAGACCTTGGCCGCGCCGTCCGCCAGCGACTGGTGCACGCGGCCGTGCATCCGCATCATCTCTCCGTCGACCGTGTCGTGGACCTTTTCCTTGTTTAATAATCCGAGGGTCATCAGGTGCGCCAGTTCGGCGCTGCCGTAAACCGGATCGGGAATGAACTTGCCGAAGTCGAGGACTTTGGCGGGCCGACGGCCCGCCACGAAGTCCATAGTCATGATGATTTCGTTCTTGTCTGTCAAAATGAAGGAAAAGAGCTTGACAGCCCAGTCGAATTTGCCCGGCCCGAAACCGAAGTAATTAGGGATCGGGGCAAAGGCGATGAAGGGATAGCCGATCGCGATCTCGAGCTTGTGGCCCGGCCTCGGATTTTCCATGATGTGAATGAAATCCCGATGGAGCACCACGGCGACAGCCTCGTCGAGCTGCTTGATCCAGGGCCCGATGCCGACCACGAAATCGTAAAGCCGGATGGTGACGAGCTGCCAGTCGTACACAGTTCCGAGGTCCCGCCAATCGATGGCACCCTGTTTGGCGGTCGGCGGAGTGACGCCGTATTCGCCCTTGGTGGTGCGGTAGAGCATGGGCTTGATGGTGAAGCCGCCGGCCCGGCCGTCGTCGTATTTCCAATGCGCCCGCGGCATGAATTCGCCAAAGACGAAATCGCGCAGGCGCTCCTCGGGATTGGGCGGACAAACATTGCTGAACTGAATATCCTGGTACAGGCCGACGGCGGGCAGAGTCTGGTTGCCAATCTTGACGTCGCCGAAATAGCCCCACGCTTTGTTGGCGAGAGTGAACGGCTCCTTGAAGGGACGGTAGAGCAGCAGCGCGAATTTCTTGATATTACGGTGCGGGTCGCGAGCCCATCGCTCGAGTTGGATTCCGTCACGAAGTGCATCTTCACTGGCTTTCACCAGAAAGCGCTCGTGTTCGGAAAGCGATTCCAGAACAGGTGCAGAAGTCGATTGCGGATTCGCCATGGCTTTTCGTCCCCATTGTTGTTGTGATCGCGCCTTAAGACAAAGTCAACTTTGCCATTATACACACAGCACTACAATTTGTGCAGGTATTCGCAGCAAATGCTCAAATTGTCACCAGCATTGCCACAGTTTGGTTCGGATTGGTTCACAGTTTGATCGTGACCGTCTTCACCTCGGTATACTGATCGAGGCCGTACTCGCCGAGCTCCCGTCCAAAACCGGACTGCTTGAAGCCCCCCATGGGCGCGGCTGCGTCAAAAACATCGTAACAGTTGACCCAGACGGTTCCGGCTCGGACACCGTTCGAGACGGCGAGAGCCTTGCCGATGTCGCGGGTCCAAACCGCCGCCGCCAGACCGTAGGCGGTGGTGTTGGCGCGCTCGATCACCTCGTGGAGGCCCTTAAATTTGATGATGCACATCACGGGTCCGAAAATTTCCTCCTGCGCGATGCGCATGGAGTCTTCGGCGGCGAAGACAGTGGGTTGAAGGAAAAAGCCGCGCTCGCCGATGCGGTTTCCTCCCGTGAGGAGCTGCGCTCCCTCGCTCTGGCCGGATGCGACGTACGCTAACACCTTGTCTAGCTGGGCTTGGTCGATCTGGGGTCCTTGCTCGGTAGCCGAAGCAAAGGGGTTGCCGACCACACGGCGGCGTGCGCGCTCCACGCTCTTTTCCACAAATTCGTCGTAGCACTTCTCTTCGACATAGAGGCGGGAGCCGGCCGTGCAGCACTGTCCCTGATTGAAAAACAGAGCCGTGTGCGAGCCTTCGACGGCCTGGTTCATGTCGGCGTCGGCAAAGACGATGTTGGGACTCTTGCCGCCGAGCTCGAGCGTGACACGCTTCAGGTTCGACTGCGACGCCGCTTCCATAATGAGCCGCCCCACTTCGGTCGAGCCGGTGAATGCGATCTTATCCACGTTCATGTGCCGCGCAAGCGCCGCTCCCGCCGTGGGGCCAAAACCGGGAAGAATGTTGACGACGCCTTTCGGGAATCCGGCCTCGACGATCAGCTCGCCGACGCGCAGGGCCGTCAGAGGCGTCTGCTCGGCGGGTTTCATCACGATGGTGTTGCCCGTCGCCAGGGCCGGAGCGAGCTTCCACGCCTGCATCAGCAGGGGCATGTTCCAAGGAATGATCTGCCCAACGACGCCCACCGGCTCGCGGCGCGTATAGCAAAAATAGTTTCCGGCGATGGGGATAGTCTTGCCCTGAATCTTGTCGGCCCAGCCAGCGTGGTAGCGGTAACAGGCGATGGCGAGCGGCAAATCGACGGTCCGCGAAACGGAGATAGGCTTGCCGTTGTCGAGCGTCTCGAGGCGGGCCAGCTCCTCGGCGTGCTTCTCGATCAGGTCGGCGAAGCGGAGCATGAGCTGGCCGCGGTCGGACGCGGACATGCGCTTCCACGACCCGCGCTCGAACGTGCGGCGGGCCACTTGTACGGCCTTGTCAACATCGGCGGCGTCGGCCTCCGCCACCTGGCAGATTTCTTCGCCGGTCGAAGGATCGATCGTCGGAAAAGTCTTTCCCGATTCGGCTTCGACCCACTTGTTGTCAATGAGTAGCTTCGTCGCCGTTACAGCGGGCCGGTTCCCGGCCCCCTCCGGCGTGGTTGTTGTGGCTTGGGACTGCTGGTCAGGCATAGGTTCCGCCTTGCAAGATTCCAACAGAGTCCATAAGGAAGCTACAGGTACTCAACGTGTCCCTTCATGTCCTCTGCCTCAAGCACCTGATAGACGAGCATCAAGCCGCGGACGATCTCATCAATCGAGGTTCCTTGAGGCGCATACGCGATTCCGGCATGGCTTACGCCGGATGCGTGCAAACGCAGAAAATCATCGTCTTGCGTGAAGAGCACGCGGGCTTCTGTTCGAGCCCGAGCCAGATGTTCCTCGTCGGAAGCCCCGAGTAAGCCGGCCTCCGAAACGGTGAGCACGTCGGCCCCGCGTTGCCGCAATCCCTGCACTACAGCTTTGGCTACGTGCTCATCGGTGTAGAATTTAATCGGCTGTTCCATCGCGTGGCCGCTCCTGAAGCTTCTGCCGGAGCGGAGAGGGGCTGCGCTGCCGCAGCGCTTCCGCGAAAGCCGCACTCTCCTTGATGGCTTGATCGATTTCAGCGCGGTGGTCAAAGTAGTACGCCAGTGCCGCGTAGATGTCCGCAAGCGACACCTCGTACTCGGCAGCGATTTCGTCCGCGCTCTTGCCCATCCGCTGGTGCCAGATCACAACGTTCTCCACGGTAATTCGATGTCCGGCTATGCGCGGCCTCCCGCCCGCAACGCCGGGCGTTATCTCGATATGCTGGTCCAGCGTTTTCGTTATCATTTCAAGTCTCCGTCCGGAGTTTCCGCCCTGCGAATATTCCGACTCTGACATCGTCGGATAGAGCGGGGAAAAAGTAAAGGGCGGGAGGGAGGGATGGGGGTGTCGGCTACCGCTGGAACTTTCGCCTCACCGCCAGGGCGAACAATGCGATCTGTAGCGGAAGTATAATTGTCTGAAGCACAATCAGCAGCTCGCCTTTCCAGTTCAAGGGCGCAAAGGTCCGGTTCCGTGAGAAAGTTAGCACCTGTAAGGTATGCAGGCCGCCATACATGAAGTTTGAAAACCACTCTCCTACACTTTTAACTGCCCAGGAAATGTTGTTCGGGAAATGCCCCTGCACGCCGGATTCGAGTTTAAGTCCCGCCCACGTGTGGCATAAGGTGAAGAGAAGCATCAGAAGAACGGTCATCCAAAATGCACGAACGGGGTCCTGGCCGTATCCGCTACTCGCGTGATAAAGCGCGGGAAGAGAGAACAAATCCCGCCTCCACGCTGGCATCTGTTTGCGCCGCATCTCCATCTCGCCCTGATAGAAAAGCCCCGCGTCGGGATAGTTGTTGCCCTCCTCGTAGTTCTGCCGGAGCTGCCGGCAGAGAACTTCCACGTGCGGATAGTCTTCCTTGTCCGCCTCGCGTACGTCCCGCAATCCCGGCAGCCAATTAACGTTGGTAGTGAAACGGACATCCCTGACATCGGCGTGGAGAAAGCTGGCCACTGAAAGATTCACGTTCCGAAAGAGAATCTTTTCCGGCTGGTCGAAGGCCACCCCGCTAAAGTCCAAATCCACTTTATCGCTGGTGCGCTCTCCCTGTTTATTTTTCTCCTTTGCCAGGTCAGCGAAGAGGGCCATTTCCTTAAAAGTGGCCCCTCTAAAGTCCGCCGCAGCGCTGAACGTGGCACTGAAAAAGTATGCTGCGGCGTTGAACGTAGCCCTAACAAGATTCGCCGGACCGCTGAACGTGGCACTTAAGAAGTCAGCCGCGCCGTTGAACGTGGCCCCGTCAAAGTACGCTCCGCCGTTGAACGTGGCCCTAAAGAAGTTTGCCTTGCCGCTGAACGTGGCCCCGGAAAAGTTCGCGTTGTCGCTGAACTTGGCTTTGCTAAACCTCGCCTCGCCGCTGAACGTGGCCGTGAAAAAATTCGCCTCGCCGCTGAACTTGGCACCGATAAAGTTCGCCGCACCGCTGAACGTGGCAACGCTAAAGATCGCCTTGCCGGTGAACCTGGCCCTGGAAAAGTTCGCGTTGTCGATCTGAACTGGGAATTGGAAATCGCCGCAGAATAAAACGCCCCGGAAATTGAAATCCGCAGCTTGTATCTTCCGCTCGACGGCCGCGGCGCATTTTGCCGCATCTTTTGTCGCGTCGCGATAGTGAAGAATGCAGAGTGCGCCATCTGTCTGTTTGTATGAGTTCCAAGCGAAATATTTTCCCTGAAACTCGGCGGGAAAGCTGACTTGGCACTCGTACGCCACGCAGGCATCGCACTCAGAGGGCTGTGTTTCGGGTGCGGGAATGCTATCCATTGGCCTCTGCTTTTCCTTTCGCACGGTCTCGCGCAAGTCTATACCGTCTTTGGGGAAGGTGCAGCTTTTTTCTTGGGAGTGGCAGCTCCGCGAGGTTTTCCTGGCCGCGGTTTTGTTCGGAACGACGGGACCGCTCGCTTACGGTCGCGGCTCGGATTGCGCGCGCGCAAGGGCGAAAAGCAGGTCCTCCGCTCCGCTCAGGATGACAGCCTCAAGTAAACTGTGGACTCAAAGGGAGTAGACGGGGACGCGGAGTTCGCGCTTAGGTTTGCGGCGGCCGGCGGTGGCTTCTTGGATGGTTTTTATTACGTTGGCGGAGTAATAGCGGGTTCCGAGATCGGAAG
>Ga0209726_10000727_pt1 | contig 59315 bp, 52 predicted proteins | sample Subgrocontami54m_FD_187453 | JGI IMG/M metagenome (GOLD analysis project Ga0209726, IMG submission 187453) | Subsurface groundwater microbial communities from S. Glens Falls, New York, USA - GMW46 contaminated, 5.4 m (SPAdes) (version 3) | ecosystem: Environmental > Aquatic > Deep subsurface >...
GGCGCCTGCCTCGCGCTCGCCGCGCTGTTCGCGCCGCCGGCGATCGCGGCCGGCGTTCGCATTGCGCTGGAGTAGCCAAGTGCCCAGCCGCCTGATCAACTGGTTCCGGTTCGGTTCGCCGCAGAGTTTCTACCCGCTCGCGGGCCGCCTGGTGCCCTGGTTCACGGCGATCGCGGTTCTCACGGGAGCCGCCGGCCTGTGGGTCGGATTTTTCGTAGCGCCCACCGACGCCCAGCAGGGCGAGGCCTACCGCATCATCTTCGTGCACGTGCCGGCGGCCTGGATGTCGATGTTCCTGTACGTGATCATGGCCTTCTGGGCCGGGGTGGGCCTCGCGTTCAACACGCGCCTTTCGGCGATGATGGCGCACGCGATCGCACCGACCGGCGCGATGTTCACGTTTCTCGCGTTGTGGTCCGGCGCGCTCTGGGGACGCCCGACCTGGGGCGCCTACTGGGTGTGGGATGCGCGCCTGACTTCGGAACTTGTTCTGTTTTTTCTGTACTTAGGTTACATGGCGCTGAACGCCGCGATCGACGACCCGCGGCGTGCCGACCGGGCCGCTGCCGTGCTCGCGCTGGTGGGCGTCGTGAACGTGCCGATCATCTACTTCTCGGTCCAGTGGTGGAACACCCTGCACCAGGGCGCCTCGGTGAGCCTGACGCGCGCCCCGAGCATGGCCATGACCATGCTCACCGGGATGCTGCTGATGGCGATTGCGTTCTGGATGTACGGGCTGGCGGTGGTGCTCGCCCGGGTGCGGGCGATCATGCTCGAGCGCGAAGCGCACACCGATTGGGCGCGCGAACTGAAGGAGGTTGGGCAATGATCTGGGGCAGTGCGGGCGAATTCCTCGCCATGGGCGGATACGCCTTCTATGTCTGGGGCAGTTTTCTGGTCGCCGCGGCCTGCCTGGCCGTGGAGCCGCTGCTCGTCGGCGCGCGGCACCGGCGCGCGTTGCAAACGGTGCGTGCGGAAAGGATGCGTCATGAAGCCTAGACACAAGCGCCTCGCGATCATCGTCAGCGGCGTTGCGCTGCTCGGGATCGCCGTGGCCCTGGTGCTGAACGCGTTTCAGTCGAACCTGGTGTTCTTCTTCTCGCCGACCCAGGTCGAAGCGGGCGAAGCGCCGCGCGACCGCGCCTTCCGCATCGGCGGCCTGGTGCGGGAAGGCAGCGTCAAGCGCGGCCAGCAGGGATTGATCGTGACGTTCGTGGTCACCGACACCGCCAAGGACATCCCGGTCGCCTATTCCGGAAGCCTTCCCGACCTGTTCCGCGAAGGCAAAGGGGTCGTGGCGCAGGGTAGACTCGGCACCGACGGCGTGTTCCGCGCCACCGAGGTGCTGGCGAAACACGACGAGAACTACATGCCGCCCGATGCGCAGCACGCCATCGACCAGGCGCAAAAAGCGCAGAAAACCGTAAAGGTTCCGTAGATGATCCCAGAGCTCGGGCATTTCGCCCTCATTCTTGCGCTGTGCGTCGCGCTCGCGCAGGCGATCCTGCCGCTCGCCGGCGCCTCGCTCGGCAACGCAAGATGGATCGCGTTCGCGCGGCCCGCCGCGGGGGCGCAGTTCCTGCTGGTCGCACTCGCGTTCGTCGCGCTCGCCTGGTCGTTCGCGCAGAACGACTTCTCGGTCGCCTACGTCGCGCAGCACTCCAACTCGAAATTGCCGCTGGCCTACCGGCTCGCCGCCGTGTGGGGCGGGCACGAAGGCTCGCTGCTGCTGTGGGCGCTGCTGCTCGCGGGCTGGACGCTCGCCGTGGCGCTCGCCTCCGGTCCGTTGCCCGAAGCGATGGTCGGCCGCACCATCGGCGTGCTCGGTCTGGTCGCGGTCGGATTCTTCGCCTTCATCCTGTTCACGTCCAACCCCTTCGACCGCCTGATGCAGCCGCCCGCGGATGGCCGCGATCTCAATCCGCTGTTGCAGGATCCCGGTCTGATTTTTCATCCGCCGATGCTCTACATGGGGTACGTCGGGTTTTCGGTCGCGTTCGCGCTCGCGATCGCAGCGCTCCTGTCCGGGCGGCTGGATGCGGCCTGGGCGCGCTGGTCGCGACCCTGGACCACGGCGGCCTGGGTGTCGCTCACGCTGGGCGTCGGACTGGGCAGCATCTGGGCGTACTACGAACTCGGCTGGGGCGGGTGGTGGTTCTGGGATCCGGTGGAAAACGCTTCCTTCATGCCGTGGCTCGTAGGCACCGCGCTGATCCACTCGCTCGCGGTGACCGAGAAGCGCGGCGCGCTCAAGAACTGGACGCTGCTGCTCGCGATCAGCGCGTTTTCGCTGTCGCTCCTCGGAACCTTTCTGGTGCGCTCGGGCGTACTCACCTCGGTGCACGCCTTCGCCACCGACCCGCGGCGCGGCGTGTTCATCCTGGCGCTGCTCGTGATCGTCATCGGATCGTCGCTCGTCCTGTACGCAGTGCGCGCGCCGCGCGTCACCTCCGGCGGCGCGTTCGATCTGGTGTCGCGCGAGTCCTTCCTCCTCGCGAACAACGTGCTGCTGACGGTCGCTTGCGCAACCGTGCTCCTCGGCACGCTCTACCCGCTGGCCATCGACGCCTTGGGCGGCGGCAAGCTCTCCGTAGGCCCGCCCTACTTCAATTCGGTGTTCGTGCCGCTGATGGTGCCGCTGCTGTTCCTGGTTGCGCTCGGACCGCAGGCGGCCTGGCGCAGCGCGAGCCTCGGCGAACTGCTCCACCGCACGCGATACGCCTTCGCGTTTGCGATCGTGGCCGGACTCGCGCTGCCGTTTGCGGCGCCGAGCTATTCGCCGGCGGTGGCGCTCGGCATGTTTCTCGTGCTGTGGGTCATCGCCTGCGTGTTCCTCCACGTGCGTTCGCGCGTCGCCGCGGGCGCACGCCTGCAGCTGCGGCAGCCCGCGGGTTACTGGGGAATGCACCTCGCGCATCTCGGGCTTGCCGTCTGCGCGGTCGGGATCGTCGTCTCCAAAGCCTACGAATCCGAGAAGGAAGTACGCATGAAACAGGGCGATACGCTGACCCTGGGCAGCTATTCGCTCAAGATGATGAGCATGCGCGAGGCGTCCGGCCCGAATTACCGCGCCGTCGTGGCCGACATGGAACTGTCGCAGGACGGCCGAGTGATCAAGATCATGCGGCCCGAAAAGCGCAGCTACTTCTCCTCGCAGATGCCGATGACCGAGGCGGCGATCGATCCGGGCGTCACGCGCGACATTTACGTCTCGATCGGCGAAGTGCTCGACGACGGCGCCTGGTCGGTGCGCGCGCAGATCAAGCCGTTCGTCGACTGGATCTGGGCGGGGTGCCTCCTGATGGCGATCGGCGGCCTGCTCGCGCTCTCGGACCGGCGCTACCGCCAGCGCGCCCGCACCGCGGCGCAGTCTTCGGCGATGCAGGGCGCGAAGGCGTGATGCGCCAGACCTGGAATCCGACGCCGTGCATGATTTTGACTCCCCCGATCTGCCGACTTGGCGCAGGGCGCGACGACGGGATGCGCCAGACCTGGAATCCGACGCCGTGCATGATTTTGACTCCCCCGATCTGCCGACTTGGCGCGAGATTCTTTGCGCCAAGTCGGCAGACGTGATGGAACCCCAAATGCGAACCGACCTCCGCGAGCCTCTGGTCGTCCCGACCCCATGCGCATCGGCCTGATCATCGCTTTCCTCGCGCTCGTTGGGCTGCTCGCCGTCGGCCTGACGCTCAACCCGCGCGAAGTGCCCTCGCCCCTCATCGGCAGGCCGGCGCCGGCGTTCGAGCTGCCCAAGCTCGCGCGCGAGGGGCGTTTTTCCCCCGCCGAGATGCGCGGCAAGGTGTGGTTGTTCAACGTCTGGGCGTCGTGGTGCGTGTCCTGCCGCGACGAGCATCCCGTGCTGGTCGAGTACGCGCGGACCAAGCGCACGCCGCTCATCGGACTGAACTACAAGGATCCCAGCGACGACGCCATCAAGTGGCTGGCGCGCTACGGCGACCCGTACGACTTTTCGGTGGTCGACGCGAACGGCCGGATCGGAATCGACTACGGCGTCTACGGCGTCCCGGAAACCTACGTCATCGATCGCGCCGGCGTGATCCGCTACAAGCAGATCGGCCCCGTGACGCCGCAACTGATCGCGCAGAAGATCCTGCCGCTGATCGAGGAGCTCGAGAAATGAAACTGGCCCTGGCGTTTCTGGCCGCCCTGCTGCTGCCGCTCGCCGCACCCGCACGCGAGGCGCCCCCGGTCGCCTCCGATGTGCAGGTCGAGCAGCGCCTGATGCGCATCGCCGAGGAACTGCGCTGCCTGGTCTGCCAGAACGAATCGCTCGCCGCCTCGCGCGCCGATCTCGCGCTCGACCTCAAGCGCGAAGTGCGCGAACTGATCAAGGCGGGCAAGACCGACGACGAGATCCGCGAGTTCCTCGTCAAGCGCTACGGCGACTTCGTGCTGTATCGGCCGCCGCTGAAGGAATCGACCGCACTGCTCTGGGCGGGCCCGTTCGCGCTCCTGGTCGGCGGATTCGCGGTCGCCGCGATATTCGTGCGGCGCCGGCGTGCCGTGAAGGCCACTGCGCTCTCCACCGAGGACGAGCGCCGCGCCGACGCGCTGCTCAAGGGAGAGCAGCCGTGACCACGTTCGTGCTCGCCGCCGCATTCATGACCGTCCTGACGCTGGCCCTGCTGGTCGTGCCGCTGGTGCGCAAGAGCGTCGTTCGCCGCGGCGCGACGCAGGCCGATGCGAGCGTCGCCGTGCTTCGCGACCAACTCGAGGATTTGGAGCGCGATCGCGCATCAGGCGCCATCGACGCTGCGGCGTTCGAAGCTGCGGAGCGCAATCTCAAACTCAGGATCCTGCAGGACACGGCGCCCGAGGCGGCAATCACCGACCGGCGGTACTTCACCCCGGTCGTGATCATCGGACTGCTGATCCCGCTGGCGTCCGCCGGCCTGTATTACCGTCTCGGCACGCCGCTGGCGCTCGACCCCGCACTTGCCGCGGCCGAGGCGCAGGGGCAGCACGCCGACACCGCGCAACTGGACACGGCGGTGGCGCGCCTCGCGCAGCGGCTCGAGGCAGCGCCGGATGACCCGCAGGGCTGGGAAATGCTCGCGCGCTCCTACCGCGTGCTCGGACAGCACGACAAGGCGGCCGCCGCGTTCGCGCGTGCGGAAAAGCACATCGCCTCCGACCCGCAGCGCCTGACCGAGTGGGCCGAATCGCTCGCGATCGTCGGCGGCGGCAAACTCGCGGGCAAGCCCGCGCAGCTCATTGCGCGAGCACTTGCGGTCGACCCGGATTTCGACCACGCGCTCGCGCTCGCCGGCGCCGAGGCGTTCGAGCGGCAGGATTTCAAGGGTGCGATCGGCCACTGGGAGCGGCTCGCGAAACAGTTCGAGGCCGGGAGCGAACAGGGCGAAACCGTGGCGCGCAGCATCGCCGCGGCGCGCGAGGAAATCACCAAGGCCGGCGGCACGCCGCCCGCTGCAGCCGCGAAGGCGGAGGTCCCGGCGCCGAAGGCGGTGGCGAAATCGGCAGCCGCGGCCACCGCCCAGGCCGCGACCGCTCCGCCAGCGAAAGAATCCGGCGTGAAATTCAAGCTCGCCGGACAGGTGAGCCTCGCGCCATCGCTCGCGACGAAGACCTCGCCCGAGGATACCGTGTACATCTTCGCGCGGGCCGCCGAGGGTCCGGCGATGCCCGTCGCGGTGTTGCGCAAGCGCGCAGGAGATCTGCCGGTTTCGTTCACTCTCGACGACTCGAGCGCGATGATGGCGCAGGCGCAGCTCGCGTCGATCGGCGATCTCGTCGTCGGCGCGCGCATTTCCCGGTCCGGGAACGCCGTGCCGCAAAGCGGCGATCTGCAGGGATTGAGCCGGCCGGTGAAAGTCGGCGCCACCGGAATCCGGGTCGTCATCGACGCCGCCCTGCCCTGAGCGCGCGCGCTCGCAGGTGCTCGCCACGAGTCGGAGAATCGCCGCGTTGTAAGGTTCCGCCCCAAGCGGCGGTCTCATGATCATGTGGATTGCCTGGCCTAGCTTCGGCGCGCCTGCGCGCTGGCTGGTTTCGTGCGTTCTGGCGCTCGCTGCGGTGGCGGCGCTCGCGCAAAGCGAGCACGACCGGCGCGAGTGGCCGAAGACCGATTTCTCCAGGCGCACGGTCGAGTTGTCCGAGATCGAGTCCGGCGGGCCGCCCAAGGACGGGATTCCGTCGATCGACCGGCCCCAGTTCGTCACGGTGCGCGTCGCGCGTACCTGGCTGACGCCGAAAGAGCCCGTGATCGTCCTGCGGCTGGGATCCGAGGCGCGCGCGTATCCGATCCAGATCCTGATGTACCACGAGATCGTCAACGACACGCTGAACGGCATTCCCGTTTCGGTGACCTTCTGTCCCCTGTGCAACGCGTCGATCGTGTTCGAGCGTCGCATCGACGGCCGCACGCTCGATTTCGGCACGACCGGACGCCTGAGGCTTTCGGACCTCGTGATGTACGACCGCCAGACCGAGTCGTGGTGGCAGCAGTTCACCGGCAAGGGCATCGTCGGGCGGTACGCGGGAACCGTGTTAAGGCAATTGCCCTCCGAAATCGTGGCCTTCGAGGATTTCGAGGCGGCGCACGGCACGCGCGGGCAGGTGCTGTCGCGCATCACCGGTCACGTCCGGCCGTACGGGCGCAACCCTTACGCGGGCTACGATCGCATCGACCAGCATCCGTTTCTTTTCAGCGGCAAGCTCGACGGGCGTCTGCCGCCGATGGAGCGCGTGCTGTCGGTGTCGGCGGGCGGCCAGCACCGGATCTATCCGCTCTCGGTGCTCGAGCGGCACCCGGTGGCCAATCGCCACCTTGGCGGCGTGGCGTACGCCGTGTTCGTCCGCACGGGCATGGCCTCGCCGCTCGATGCCGATCGCATCGAGTCGGGACGGAGCATCCCTGCCGCGACCGCGTTCGAGCGCCGGCTGGATGATCGCGTGCTCGAGTTTGCATTCCGCAACGGCCGCTGGACGGACGGCGCCACGGGCTCTGAATGGAACGTCCTCGGCGAGGCCGTGGCGGGTCCGCTCAAGGGCCGGCGCCTCGCCGCCATGCCGAGCGGCGTGCACTTTTCGTTCGCCTGGCTCGCCTTCAATCCCGACAGCGAGATCGTGCGGTCGCTGCCCTAGGCTGCGTTCGCCAGGACCGCGACGTCGACGCGGCCCACGATGCCGGCGACTTCGCGCATGCGGCGCAGTTCGACCGAATCGCGCGCCGGGTAACCCTGGGCAAGCGCACGTTTGTAGGTCTCCTCCGTCGTGAGCGCACGCACGCCTTCCACCTTGGTGTGATCCTGCAATTTGGCGGCGCGGTTGACCGGATCGCCGATCACGGCGTATTCGAGGCGACCTTCGCCGCCGATCGCGCCGCAGGTCACGGTTCCGGACTCGATGCCGATACCGATCCCGGGAAGTTCCACGCCAGATGCCCGGCAGCGCTCGCACCAGTCGGTGAGTTCGGCGACGACCTCGTCGGCGCAGCGCATTGCGTCGGCGGCGAACGATTCGTTCGGCCGCACCGCGCCGAAAGTCACCATGACGCCGTCGCCGAGAAACGTCACGATCGTTCCGCGATGGCGCTGCACCGCCGGCACGACGATGCGCTGGTATTCCCCCAGGAGCTTGATGAGTTTTCTCGGTGCCAGCGTCGCGGCGATCCGCGTGAATCCGCGCAGGTCGACGAACATCGCGGCGGCCTGCCGGCTCTTGCCCTCGCCCGGACGCAGCAGTTCGTCTGCGCCGAGCAGCGTTTCGGCCACGTCGGGCGAGAAGAAACGCGCCAGTTGCGTCACCGCGGCCTGCTCCGCGACCGACTTCTCGAGCAGCGCCCGGCCACGCGCCGCCCCGACCGCGAGCAGGCCGGTCACGACCAGGATGGATATGATCTTGTCGACTTCGCCGCCGATCAGGATGCGTGCGGAGGTCATGTACGCCACGTAATCGCGGGTCACGAGTTCCATGCCCCCGGGCGTGCCGAGCGCGTAGCCGAGCAGCGCAAGCCAGCCGATCGCTGCCGTAGCACCCGCCAGCACCACGTATCCCGGCGAGAACGAGAGCGCGCGCAGCGCGATGAAAATGAAAACGTAGGCGAACGTGGGCGCCTTCAGGTAGAACGCGGCGGGCTGTCCGTACTGGAGGTGAAAACTCCAGATCGTGACCATCAGCACCGTGAAATCGACGATCACCGAGATCGCGCCGAGCGCAGGTGTCAGGCGCCGCGCGTGCGCGCGCTGCAGCCGGAACAGCGTGAACGCCCCGTACACGCCGAGCGCCCAGGGCACCGGGCGGAAATCCGCGTCTGCGGGCGAGGTACTCGGGGCAACGACGTACAGCAAGGCAAGGATCGCGACGATTCCTGCCTGCACCCAGCTGGTGAGGATTTCGCCTTGCTCGCGCTGTTGCTCGATCGCGCGCACGACGCGCGCCGGCAATCGATCGCCGCCCTCAAGCGGCGCGATCGTCGACGCAGGATCGATGACCCCAACTGATGTGCCAGCCACGCCGCTCAGTCGGCGCAGGGGTGCGAATCTTTACAACGGGGTCAGGTCCCAGACCTGACCCCGTAATCTCGTAATCTCCTACTGCGCGCCGCCGCTCCCTCGAAGCCGCGCGAGATCGAAGATGCGGATGACGCGGCCGTTGACCTCGAGGAGTCCGTTGGCCGCGAGTTCGTGGAGGATGCGCGAAAAGTGCTCCGGCGTCATGTTGAGTCGCGACGCGATGACGCTCTTGCCCGCGGTCAGGTTGACTTCGATCGGCCCGGCGCCGGCCTCGTCGAGCACGTCGCGCAGAAGATAGCCGATCACGCGCTCCGCGCCCGAGCGCAGCGTGTACGCTTCGACGTCGCGCACCAGTCCGTGCAGGCGGCGCGACAATCCTGCGAGCATCCGGCGTGCGAACCCGGGATGCCGATCGAGCTGCTCGAACACCGTCTGCTTGGAGACGTGCAGCACCAGGCTGTCGGTGAGCGCCTGCGCGAACACGATGTAGGCCTTGTCGAGGAACATCAGTGCCTCGCCGAAACTCTGCCCCGGGTGCACGATCTCGACCACCTTCTCCACGCCCTGCGGCGACGTGAATCCGAGCTTCACCTGCCCATAGACGACGACGTGAAACCCGTTGCAGGGATCGCCGGTTCGACAGATGTTCTCGCCCTTTTCTGCGTGCACCGTGACGGTGCCTTGCGCAATGCGGTCGAGTTCCGCGTCGCTCATTTCGCTGAACATCGGCAGGTTCGCGAGAAACGCCTGCACGCGGATCTGCGGCCGGCGCGGCTTGCGCGGCGCGGAAGGCGGTTGCACGTGGTTGGTCAAAGGACGGCCCCCGTCGGCGGATTTCGTCGCATGGACCCCATGCTAGGGGCCAAGCGCCCGCGAAATTTGACTCGCATCAATGTTTGGCCCGATGACCAAGCCCCCCGACCGGACGGAGTACCCCTTCATGGCTATTTGGCGTTCGTGGGGCGGGGGCTATATTTTTGACCCGAATCAACGCCCGCACGCCGCAGCCTCGGAGATGACCGGATGAGCACCCCGCAGGCCGACCGCCCGTATTTCGCCGCCTTTCTCAACCTGCACGGCAAAGCCGGCATGGTCGTGGGGGGCGGCGTGGTCGCGGCGGCGAAGGCGGAAACGCTCCTTCGGTCCGGCGTGCGGCTCACGGTCATCGCACCGACGCTTTGCGCAAGACTCACCGAACTCGCCATCCGGGGCGCGTTGCGGCACGAGGCCCGGCGCTTCCAGCCCGGCGACCTCGTCGGCGCGGAAGTGGTGATCGCGGCAACCGACGACGGCGTGGTCAACGAGGCGGTTTCGGCCGCGGCGAAGGCGCTGCGCATTGCCGTGAATGTGGCGGACAACGCGGACCTTTCGACTTTCATCATGCCCGCGGTGGTGGACCGGACGCCCGTTCAGATCGCCATTTCCACCGGCGGAGCGTCGCCGGTGCTCGCCCGGCGGCTGCGCGCCATCATCGAGTCGTCGGTGCCTTTTGCCTTTGGACGGCTCGCCGCGCTCGCGTCCCGCTTTCGCGCCGCTTCCAGGCAGCGCCACCCCGAGGCGCTGGCGCGCCGGCGATTCTGGGAGCGCATCATCGACGGCCCCATTGCCGACCTGGTGCTTTCCGGGCATGAGAAGGAGGCGGTCGATGCGCTCGAGCGGGAGTTCGCCTCGGGCGCAGCGCCGCAAGACGCGCGGGGCACCGTGTACCTCGTCGGGGGCGGACCCGGAAACCCGGAATTGCTCACGCTGCGCGCGCTCCGGGTGCTGCAGCACGCCGACGTGCTGCTCTACGACAACCTGGTCGCCCCCGAAGTGGTGGACCTCGCGCGCCGCGAAGCCGAGCGGATTTACGTCGGAAAAAAAGCCGACCACCACGCCCTCACCCAGGAACAGATCAACGATCTTCTCGTGTACTACGCCAAGGCGGGCAAGCGCGTCGTGCGGCTCAAAGGCGGGGACCCGTTCATCTTCGGTCGCGGCGGCGAGGAAATCGAGACGCTGGCGAGCCACCGCATCGATTTCGAAGTCGTGCCGGGCGTGACCGCGGCCTCGGGCGCATCGGCCTACGCCGGGATTCCCCTCACGCACCGCGACTACGCGCACTCGTGCATGTTCGTCACCGGGCATCTGCAGGACGGCGAAACCGACCTCGACTGGAGAGCGCTCGCGGCGCCCAGGCAGACGATCGTCGTGTACATGGGCGTTCGCGCGCTGCCGCAGATCTGCGAGCGGCTCATCGAGCATGGGCTCCCCGCGGATCACCCGGCGGTCATCGTGCAGGGCGCGACGCGCGAGCAGCAGCGCGTAATTGCCGGGACGCTCTCCACGCTCCCGGAAATCGCCGCGCGCAGCCAGGTGAAGCCGCCCGCGCTGATCATCATCGGCGAGGTGGTGCGGCTGCGGAAAACGCTGCGCTGGTTTTCTGCGGGCGAACTCGGGTCCGCGGAGACGCTGGCCCGCCTGCCCTAGGCAAAGCAACCATCGGGGCGCAGCGAACGACTCGATCGGCAAGCGACGAAAAAGGGTCCTGACCCCTTTTCCGTGATCCAGCACACTAGAATGGCCGTCAGCGGTCGAGACAACCATGCTGAACAATGATTCCGGTCTGCCGGCGGATCGCCCGCCATCCCGTTCGGTGGCCGAGATCTGGCACATGCTCGACCTCCTGCGCCGGCAACGGATCGCGGTCGTGACCGAAGTTCGCGACGGCGAATGGAAGTTCCAGTCGCTGCTGCGGCTGCTCGATCGCGAAGGCCGCCGCATGCTGGTCGATCGCAGCACCGATCAGGCGATCAATGCAGCCTTGCTGTCGAGGGCGCGCTGCAGCTTTCATGCCGAAGTCGCCGGCTGGTACGTCGAGTTCGTCGCGGCCCGCCCGCGGGAGACGGTGCTCGACGGCCTGGCCGTCATCGAGTTCGACTTCCCCGAACTGCTCGTGCGCGTGCAGCGGCGCGCGCACCTGCGTTCGCCCGTGCCGGAGGGTGCCGGGTACAAGTGCCTCGCCGACGCGGGCGGCATCATGCCCTTCGACGCCATGCTCGTCGATGCGGGTCCGGACGGGCTCGGCTTCCTGATTTACGACCCGGCGATCACGCTCGAGCCGGGCACGCGGCTTAACGGCTGCCGCATCACCACCCGGCGGGGCACGGTGGAGGCCGTGGACCTGGAGGTGCGTTACACGCAGCCGATCGTCCTCGCCGACGGCCAGCGCGCCAGGCGGGCGGGCTGCCGCATCGCCAGTCCCTCGCCGGGCTTTGCCGATTTCGTGAGCCACAGTTTCGGCAGCGACGCAGGGCGATAGGGCGGCGAAGGTGCGCGCCCCGCGCGCTCCAGACGCGGGCACGCCAATCTGCCGCTCGCTGACCACCCTGCGCCCGGCATCGCCTGAAGCCGCGCGATCCAAGCCAGGTCGGGCAGGATGCGTCATCACGCCGATCGCGCCACGCTCGAATCCGCGCAGGAACGCGCAACGAACGGAAAAGGGTCCTGACCCCTTTTCCCGGAACGGGTCTTCACGCCGCCAGCGCCGCGGCCACCGCGGCGAGGAATTCCGCACGGCCGGCCGCCTTCATGATGTGCCCGGCGCATCCGGCATCGCGGGTTCGCTGCATCCCGGCCGCGTCCGGCAGCAGCGTCGTGTAGGCGTACACCGGGATGCGGCACGTCGCCGCCTCGTCCTTCAGGATCCGCGCCGCGGCGAGGCCGTCCATGCCCGGAAGCTGGATGTCCATCAGCACGAGAGCCGGGAGCGATTCGCGCGCGAGCGCGATGCCGCTTTCGGCCTCGCTCGCCTCGAGCACCTCGTAGCCGGCCGCCGCGAGGATGTAGCGCGCGAGCTTTCGGTTGGCCGGGTTGTCGTCGATGACGAGAACCTTCACCCCGGCCGCGCCACCGCCGGAGGGTTCAAAGCTCATCGGCGTGCGCTTCGAAGATGTCGCGGAAGCGCCCGATGCATTGCCGGAAGGCCGCCAGCACTGCGGGGTCGAAGTGCGCGGGCTGCGTGCGGCCGTCTCCCGAGCTGATGATCTCGACCGCGCGTTCGTGCGTGAACGCCCGCTTGTAGGGGCGCCTGGAGCGCAGCGCGTCGTACTGGTCGCAGAGGTTCATGATGCGCGCCGAGATCGGGATCGCCTCGCCGCGGAGGCCCCCGGGATAGCCGGTGGCGTCCCAGCGCTCGTGGTGGCTGAGCGCGATCTCGGCACCCATCCGCAGGTAGGGCGAAGCGCCGCCCGCGAGCAGCTTCGCGCCGAGGCCGGCGTGCGTTTTCATGATCTCCCACTCGTGCGGCTCGAACTCCGCGGGCTTCTGCAGGATCGCGTCGGGGATCGCGATCTTGCCGATGTCATGCATCGGGCTGGCGTGGTGGATGTTGTCGCGGAAGGCCTCGTCGAGGCCGAGCTGCGCGGCGATCTCGACGGTGTAGAAGCTGATGCGCGCGACGTGCGCCCCGGTCTCCTCGTCCTTGTAGGAAGCGGCGCGCATCAGGGCGAGGATCGTCTCGCGATAGCTCTCGGTGAGCTGGCGCGAGCGCTCCTGCACGCGCGCTTCGAGGATGCGGCTGTAGTCGGCGAGAAAATCGCCGTACTCCTTGAGCTTGAGGAGGTTCTTCGCGCGCACCAGCAGCTCGGCGCGATCGACCGGTTTGGCGAGGAAATCCTCGGCGCCCGCCTGCAGGCCGCGCAGCCGCGACTCGCGGTCGGCGAGCGCGGTCACCATGACGATCGGCACCGGCTTCAGGCGCTCGTCGGCCTTCAGCCGCGCCGCCACCTCGAAGCCGTCCATGCCCGGCATCATCACGTCGAGCAGGATCAGGTCGGGCGGATCGGCCGCCGCCGCGGCGAGCGCTCGCGGCCCGTCGGCCGCGGTAACGATGCGATAGCCCTCGGCCTCGAGCTGCGCGCGCATCAGGCGCAGGTTCTGCTCCTCGTCGTCGACCAGCAGGATGAGCGGTTTGCGGTTTTCCATGTTCAACTCCCGGGACCTTGTGGCCGTCGCTCCATTGCAGCAGCGCCTTGCGCAGCCGGCCGCGGCGCAGTACGCTTCGCCGCGATCTGACTAGTCAGGAGACGACCGTGGACAGTGTCAGCGTGTACGACGCCAAGGCGCGCTTTTCCGCGCTCATCGAGCGCGCGCAGGCAGGGCGCCCGACCGCGATCACCAAGCGCGGGCAGGTGGTGGCGCGAATCGTTCCGGCGGGCGCACCGCGCTGGGACCGCGCCGCGGTGCTGGACGAAGCCGAAGCGTTCCGCCGCACGGTGCGAATCCGGGGCCGCCTCGACCTGCGCAAGCTGATCGAGGCCGGCCGGCGCTGATGGCGTTCGTCCTCGATGCCTCGGTGGCGCTGGGCTGGGTGGTCGCCCGGCAGGCGAGCGCCTACGGGCGGCGCATGCGCCTGCGGGCGCGCCGCGAGCCCTATCACGCGCCGTCGCTGTGGCGCCCCGAGGTCGTGAACGCAGTGCGCATGATGGAACGCCGCCGGGCGATATCGGTCGAGTCCGCCACCACCGCGATCGGCATCCTGGAGCGCATGAAGCCGGTGTTCCACGAATCGGCGCTGCCGCTTGCCGATCTGCTGCGCCTCGCGCGGCAATTCGATCTTTCCGCCTACGACGCAAGCTACCTCGCGCTCGCGCTGGAGCTGCGGCTGCCGCTTGCCTGCAGCGACGGGCCGCTGAAAGCGTCGCTGCCGCGAGCGGGCGTGAAACTCGCCTGACATCCGTCGCGGCCGCGTGCCGGCACGCAGGGTTCACACCGCCTCCCTCGGAGGGAACTCGTCCACCGGTAGCCGCAGCCTGAAAGTGCTGCCCTCGCCGGGCGCGCTTTCCACGCCGACCGTGCCGCCGTGCAGCTCGGCGATGCGCTTCACCAGCGCGAGTCCCAGCCCGGCGCCGCCGTGGCGGCGCGTAAGCAACGCCTCGCTCTGCACGAAAGGCTGGAACAGCCGCGGCAATACCTCGGCGGCGATGCCCTCGCCGCGGTCCTCGACCGCGAGTTCGAGCGTTTGCGCCTCGGCGAGGCGCGCGGCGAGCGTGACCGTGCCGCCTCGTGCGCTGTACTTGATCGCATTGTCGAGCAGATGCGCGAGCGCGAGCACGAGCTTGCGCTCGTCGGCGGAGAGCAGCGGCAGGTCCGGCGCGAGACGCGAGGCGAGCGCGACCCCGCTGCGCTCGGCCAGCGAGGCCGCGCCCCGCAGCGCCGCTTCGATGAGGTGCACCGGTGCGACCGGCTGCGGCGCGAACGGGGTGCGCGCGGCCTCGATCTCGGCGAGCTCCAGGATGTCGTCGACCAGCAGCCGCAGCCGCTCGCCCGCAATGCGCACTTCGCGAGCGTACCCCTGCATGCGCACTGCGTCGTCGTCCGCCTTCTCGATCAGCTCGGCGAAGCCGAGCACCGCGGCGAGCGGCGTGCGCAGCTCGTGCGCCATGCGCGCGATGAATTCCGACTTGAAGCGGTTTGACGCCTCCAGCTCGCGGTTCTTCGCCGCGATTTCGATCGCCTGGGTGACCAGCGTTTCCTCGGTGCGCTTGCGCTCGTGGATGTCGAGATTGGTGCCGCTCATGCGCAGCGCGCGGCCGTCGGGGGCGCGCTCGACGACGCGGCCACGCGAGAGCATCCAGCGCCACTCGCCCGCGGCGGTGCGCACGCGGTGCTCTTCGGAATAATCGGCGCGCGCGCCCTTCAGCGCGGCGATCGCGGCGGCCAGCACGCGCTCGCGATCCTCCGGGTGCGCGAGCTGCGCCAGCTCGCGCACCGTGGTCCGCGTCTCGCCCGGCGGCGCGCCGATCATCTCCGACCAGCGCTCGGAGAGGTATACCTCGCCGGTGAGGGCGTTCGCGTCCCACAGGGCGAGGCCCGAGCCCTCCAGCGCGAGCTGCAGGCGCTCGCGCGAGCGCTTCAGCTCCTCGTCGGCGCGCACGCGGTCGGTGATGTCGAGCCCCGTGCCGATGATCTCGCGTGGCGCGCCGTGCTCGTCGCGCACCAGCACCAGCTCGTCGCGCAGCCAGCGCCAGCCGCCGTCGCCGTGGCGGAACCGGTACTCGACGGCGAGCCGGCGGCCGGCGAACAGCGCCGGAAGCTGCGCGAGCACCTGCTCGCGGTCCTCCGGATGGATGTGGTCGAGCCAGAACCTGGAGTTTCCGGTGAAGTCGGCAGGCTCCCAGCCCAGTTGCGCGCGCACGTTGTCGCTGATGAACGTCGTGCCGGAGGCGCCGTCCGGATGCGCCGAGTAGAACACCGCCGGAGTTGCCGACAGGAGAAAGCGCAGCCGCTCCTCGCTGCGCTGCAGGGCCTCCTCGGCGGCCTTGCGCTCGGTGATGTCGAGCCCCGCGCCGAGGATCTCCTGCGGCGCGCCGCGCGCGTCGCGCATCAGGATCAGCTCGTCGCGCAGCCAGCGCCAGCTGCCGTCGCCGTGCCGGAAGCGGTACTCGTAAGCGAGCCGGCCCGCGGCGAACAGCCCGGGCAGGCGCGCGAACAGCGGCGCCGCGTCGGCGGGATGAACGTGGTCGCGCCAGAACCCCGGATCGTCGACGAACGCCCGCGCCTCCCAGCCCAGCCGCGCGCGCGCGTTCTCGCTCATGAAGGTGACGCCGAAGTCGCCCTGCGGGCGCAGCGCGAACAGCACCGCCGGCGTCGCCGAGAGCAGGTAGCGCAGGCGCTCTTCGCTGCGGCGCAATTCGGCCTCGACCCGCGCGCTCTCGCCGAGGTCCTCGATCACCCCGACCACGCCCTTGGCGATGTCCCGGAAATCGACGGCGCGGAACCAGATGCGGCAGGGGAGCTGCCGGCCGTCGCGCGCCACGAGCTCGGTATCGACGACGCACGCCTCGCCGCGCGCGCATTCGGCGGCGTAGTGCGCGCCTACGCGTTCGAACTCCGCGTCGCTCGCGAAGAGCTTGCGGGTGGTCCCGCCAAGCAGCGCCTCCGGCGCATGGCCGAACAGCCGCGTCATCGCCGGATTGACCGCGACCAGGACCCGTTGCACGGACATGGCGACCGGCAGCGGGCAGGCGTCGAACGCCGTCTGCAGCAGGCGCGCGGGGATCTTCCGGCGCGCCGCGACCGTCACTGGCGCCTCCCCGGCTCGCCGCCGTGCGCGCGCCCCATCGCGCGCCGCACCTCGGCGAGGAACTGCTCGCGGTTGAAACCCGCCTTGCGCACCACCTGCGTCACGTAACCGTTCAGCGCCGCGCGGTCCTCGGCCGTGAGGTCCTTCGAGGTCACCACCAGCACCGGGATCGACGCCGTCCCGGCGTTGTGCTGCAGCGCCTCCACCACCTCGAAGCCGCTCATGTCCGGCATCATCAGGTCGAGCAGGATCAGGTCCGGCCGCACTTCGCCGGCGAGCGCGACGCCGTCCTTGCCGCCGTAGGCGCGCAGCACGTCGAACCCGGCCGCCGCGAGCTGCGCGTCGAGCAGTTCGACCGCGACCGGGTTGTCGTCGATCACCAGCACCTTCCCGGCGCCGCCTTCGCGGGGCGCCAGGCCGATGCCCGCGATTGCGGCATGCAGTTCCTCCTTCAGCAGCGGCTTGTGCAGCACGCGCCGCGCGCCCAGCGACACGCCGTGCTCCAGATCGTCGGCCACCGAGATGATGACCACCGGGATTTCCGCAAGCCGCGGGTCCGCCTTGACGGCACTCAGGAAATCCCAGCCGTCCATCCGCGGCAGGAAGATGTCGAGGGTGATGAGCTGCGGCGGGCGCTTGGCGGCGCGCACCATGCCTTCCTCGGCGGTGGCGGCGCGCATCGTGTCGAAGCCTTCGCTTTTCAGCTGCAGCTCGATCAGCTGCGCGGTGGCATCGTCGTCCTCGATCACCAGCGCGAGCGGCCGGGTGCTCGCGCGCAGCTCGGGACGCGGCGCTTGGCGCGGCGACGCCGCGACGGTCGGCAGCACCGTTTCACGCAGCGGCAGCCAGACGGTGAAGCGCGAGCCGCGGCCGGGCTCGCTCGTCACCCCGACCGCGCCGCCGTGCAACTGGGCGAGGTTCTTCACCATCGACAGCCCCAGCCCGGTGCCCTCGTACTTGCGCGCGAGCGAGCTGTCGATCTGCACGAAGGGCTGGAACAGCTTGTCGAGATGCTCGGCGGCGATGCCGATGCCACTGTCGGTCACGGCGATCTCGCAGAATTCGGCCGCGCCGTCATCCGCCGGCGGCACCAGCATCCCCGCGACGCCCTCCGGCAGCGCCACCGCGGCGCGCGGCATGCGCCGCGCGGCGACCGAGACGCTGCCGCCGTCGGGCGTGAACTTCACCGCGTTCGACAGCAGGTTGTAGACGATCTGTTTCAGCTTGCGCGGATCGGCGGCGAAGCTGCCGAGCGCCGGATCGACGCTCAGCGCCAGGTGCAGGCGGTGCTTGAGCGCGCGCTCCTTTACCACCGAGAGGCTCGCCGGCAGGATGCGCTCGATCGCCACCGGCTCGGGCTCGAGCGCCATCATCCCCGCCTCGACCTTCGAGAGGTCGAGGATGTCGTTGATCAGCGCGAGCAGGTGCTGGCCGCCGTTGTGGATGTCGGCGATGAAGTCCTTCTGCTGCGCCTCCAGCGGCCCGGCGATGCCGTCCTTGAGGATCTCGGAGAAACCGATGATGGCGTTGAGCGGCGTGCGCAGCTCGTGCGACATGTTGGCGAGGAACTTTGACTTCATCGCGTTGGCCTGCTCCAGCTCCACGTTCTTGCGCGCAATCAGCCGCGTGTGCGCCTGCAGGTCGGCCTCCAGGCGCTTCTGTTCGGTCACGTCGCGCGCCACGGCGTTGATCACCTGCAGCGCGGGCACCGGGGTCGAGCTCCACAGGAGCCACCGGTACGAACCGTCCTTGCAGCGGTAGCGGTTCTCGAAGGAGACGATATCGCGCCCTTCGGCTAGCTGCGCCGCGGCCGCCGCGGTGGTGCCGCGATCCTCCGGATGCACGAACTCGGCGAACGGCCGCGCGAGCAGCTCCGCTGCGCTCCAGCCGAGGGTCTTTTCCCACGCGGGGTTGATGCGCTTGAAGTGGCCGTCGAAGCCGGCGATGCAGAACAGGTCGCGCGTGACGTTGAAGTAGCGGTCGAGTTCGGCCTGCGCGAGCTTGCGCTCCTCGACCTCGCGCGCCAGCGCGGAGGTGCGCTCGGCGACGCGCCGCTCGAGGTTCGCGTTCAGCGCGCGGATCTCGTCCTCGGCGCGCCTGCGCTCGGTGATGTCGTGCTTGACGGCGATGAAGTGGGTGATCGCGTCGCCGGCCGCGCGCACCGGCGTGATCGTCATCTCTTCCGTGTAGAGGCCGCCGTCCTTGCGCCGGTTGACGATTTCGCCGCGCCAGATCGCGCCCGAGCGCACGGTTTCGTGCAGCGCGCGGTAGAAGGCCGCATCGTGCCGGCCCGACTTGAACAGGCGCGGATTGGCGCCGCGCAGCTCGTCAATGCCGTATCCGGTGAGCGCGGTCATGGCGCGATTCGCCCACAGGATCGCGCCGTCGGAATCGGTGATGAGGATGCCGTTCGCGGCAGCGTCGAGCGCGGTGGCGTGCAACCGGTTCTCGGCTTCCGCCCGCTCGCGCGCCTCGCGCGCGCGCAGGGTGGCGATGCCGAAGCTCAGGTCGTCCGCCATTTCGGCGAGTAGCTTGAGCTCCTCGGCGTCGAAGGCGTCGGCCTCTGCCGCGTAAAGGTTGAGCGCGCCGAGCACGTCGCCGTTCGTGCGCAGCGGCAGCGCGATCGAGGACGCGTAGCCATGCTCGAGCGCCGCGGCGCGCCAGGGCGCATACGCCGGGTCGTCGAGAACGTTGCGTGCGATGCAGAGCTTGCCCGTGCGGATCGCGCTGCCGGTCGGCCCGCGGCCGCGCGCCTCGTCGGCCCAGGTGATCCTGAGCGATTCCAGGTATGCGGACTCGACGCCGTGCCAGGCCACCGGCCGCACCGATTTCTGCGCGTCGTGCTCGGCGAAGCCGATCCAGGCCATGCGATAGCCGCCGAATTTCACCGCGATGCGGCAAGCCCTCTCAAGCAGTGCCGTTTCGTCCGTGGCGCGGATCAGCGCCTGGTTGGTCTCGCTCAGCGTGCGCAGCGTGCGGTTGGCGCGCTCCAGTCGCCCCAGCGCCTGCGCGAGCGCTCCGTGCTGGCGCTGGAGATTGTCCGCCATGGCATCGAACGAGCGCGCGAGGTCTCCCAGTTCCCCGGCGGCGTAGGGCGCGCCGACGCGCGCCTCGAGCCTGCCGGCGCCGACCTCGCGCGCCGCGCGCGCGAGCGCGGCGAAGCGCCGGCGGATCAGCACCTCGCCCAGGAACCACGCAGCGCCGAGCGCGGCGAGCGCGATCGCTGCGAGACTCGCCAGATCGCGCCGCAGAGGGGCGTCAGCCTCGGCGACGATCGTTGCGGTGGTGACGCTGAACCCCACGGTGATCCCGAGATCGCCGAAACCCTTGAACGGCACCACCGCGTGCACGCGGGGAAGCCCGTCGAGTCCCGTCGCTTCCACGATCCGCGCTTCGCGCGAAGCGCGCAGTTCCTTCACGATTTCCGCATCCGCGTTGAGCGTCCCGGCCCATTTCTCGTTGTCCGGGTGCCGGTACATCACGTGCCCGTCCGCGTCCCAGAGCGTCAGCGCGCCGCCCTGCGGAATCGCCGAGCGCGCGAACAGATTGCCGATCCACGCCAGGTCGAGCCCGATCACGACGACTATTTCGACCTCGCCTCCGGCATCGAGCACCGGGTGCGCCACCGGCAGGACCGGAATCCTGGTGACACGGCCGAGCACCGGGTGCCCGACGACCGGCCGCCGCGTCTTGAGCACCGCCTGGAAAAAATCGCGGTCGGCATAGCTCACCGGGCGCGCCGCGGGGACCGCGCTGCATAACGAGGTCCCGCTGCGATCGGTGACAAGGAAATTCGCGTACCGTTTCGCCTGCTTCTGCAGCTCCGCCAGCAGTTCCGAGCACTGCGGCTGCCGGAGCTGTCGCACCGCCGGCACCTGCGTCAGTGCGGCGAGCAGATGGTGGGCGCCATCGATGCGGGTTTCCAGGTCCTCCGCCACCTGGCGCGCCGTGCCCGCCGCGTGCTCGCGCGCCTCCGCGATTGCTGCGTTGCGCGCCTCGCGGGTATCGTAGATTTCCAGCGCGAGCGCCGGGATCACCCCGAGCAGCACCAGCGCGAAAAGCCGTGCGCGGATGCCGGCGAGCCAGCGCATCAGGGAACCGACGCCGTCAGCGCCGCCTCGACCGCGAGGAGGAACCCCTGGTAGTCGTAGGGCTTGGCGAGGTAGGCGTCGCAGCCCGCTTCGAGGATCTTCTCGCGGTCGCCCTTCATGGCGAACGCGGTGAGCGCGAGCACGCGGATGCCGCGCGTCGCCGGGTCGGACTTCAGTTCCCGCGTCGCCGCGAGCCCGTCCATGCCCGGGAGCTGCACGTCCATCAGCACGAGGTCCGGCGCCTCGCTGCGCGCGAGCGCGAGCCCCGCCCGCGCTTCGACCGCACGCAGCACCTCGTGCCCGGCGCGGCGCAGCAGGAATTCGGCGAGCTTCAGGTTCGCCGGGTTGTCTTCAACGACCAGGATTTTCGCCATTGGCAGTCGCCCGGCGGAAGCTTACCGCCCCTTTGCCGGTCCAAGCTTGAGGCTAGTCAATGATGGGGTCAGGTCTTGCCTTGACGCATCGAGGCGCGGCCGGCTTCCCGATCCGCGGTGACGTGGCGTACAATTCGATTGTACAAGGACGACGATGAAACAGGTCAAAGTGAGCCGGTTGCGGCAGGATCTGCCCGCGTACCTCGCGCGGGTCGCGCGCGGCGAACGGGTGCGCGTGACTTCGCGCGGCCGGCCGATCGCCGAGATCGTGCCGCCGTCCGCGGCGGGCGACGAGGTCGAGGCGGCGCGCGCGCGCCTGCGCGGCAGCGTCCTGCGCTTCGAGCGCCCGCTCGATCCCGTCATCGCAGCGGACGAATGGCGCATGAACCGCTGATCGTCCTCGACACCCACGCGCTGCTGTGGTGGGTGTCTGGATCGAAGCGGCTTTCGGCGCGCGCCCGGCGCGCGATCGGCAAGGCGACGGCCCGCGCGCCGGCGGCCGTCTCGGCGATCAGCGTGCTCGAAATCGCCACGGCCGTGCGCCGGGGCCGGCTCGAACTCGCCGCGCCGCTGGAGCAATGGCTCGCCGACCTGCAGTTGCTGCCGGAGGTGCGCCTCGAACCGGTGGATGCGGAGATCGCCCGGCGTGCCGGGAGCTTCGACGAAACCATGCCGGGCGATCCCGCCGACCGCGTCATCGCGGCCACCGCGCTTGCCCTGCGCGCGCGGCTGGTCACCGCGGACGCGAACCTGCGCCGCGTCGCTGAATTGCGCGCAATCTGGTGACGGCAGGCGAAACGCGAAACGGGGTCTTGCCTTGACGCAAGACCCGGTCCGACCAGCGCCCCGGATCTCGCCGATGCGTCAAGACAAGACCTGACCCCGGGTTTCCTCAGCGCGCGAGCGGCGCGAGCTTCGATCGGAGCAGCGAGCGGTCGCGCGTCACGAGGGGAACGTGGTGCACGACGCTGGTGGCGCCGATCAGTTCATCGGCCGGATCGCCGCGAAAGTCCAGCCGCGTGCTGGTCCGGGCCACCTCGCGCGTGACCGGCCAGAGGTGCACGCGGGCCAGCGTGCGCACCACCTCCGCATCGTCGAGGTCGATCTCGATTCGACCCAATTGCGCGAGCCTGGCGATCTCCCAGAGCACGATCGCCGAGACGCTCCAGCGCTCGTTTTCCAGGAGGCGCGCTTTGCGCGCCCGCAGCGATCCCGCCACCGCATGCAGCAGCACATGGGTGTCAAGGTTCAGCATCCCAGCGCACGCCGGTGGCAAGCAGATCGCCCTTGATCTTCAGCTTGTCTTTCAGCGAGCCGATGAGGCTTGCCGAGTCGGCGCCCAGCGGGATCAGCTTAGCCACGGGCCTGCCCCGCTTGGTGACGACGATCCCCTCACGGTCGACCCGGTCGATCAGCGACAGGCACTGTTCCTTGAATTTCGCAGCCTCTATCCGCTTCATGGTCACATTAGGCGACTGGACATGCCATGTGGTCAATGTGGTGGGAGCCGGCGGCTGAACTCGACAGGTTCGGTTTACGCGGCCGGCGCGTGCGAGGCGATCAGCTCGGCGGCGGTGTCGACCGGCAGCGCGCGACTGAAGAGGTAGCCCTGCATCTGGTCGCAGCGCAGCAGCCGCAGCAGCTGCGCCTGCGCCTCGGTCTCGACGCCCTCGGCGACCACCTTGAGATGGAGCGCGTGCGCGAGCGAGATCATCGCCGTGACGATGGTCGTGTCCTCGGCGTTCTCGGTTACGCGGTGGATGAAAGCGCGATCGATCTTGAGCGTGTCGATCGGCAGCCGGCTGAGGTAGGCGAGCGAGGAATAGCCGGTGCCGAAATCGTCGAGCGCGATGTTGACGCCGAGCGCGCGCACCTCGCGCAGCCGCTCGAGGCTCGTCTCGATGTTCTCCATCAGCAGGCTCTCGGTGATCTCGAGGTCCAGTCCGCAGGCCTCGCCGGTCGCGCCGTCGAGGGCCGCGCGCACGTCCTCGACGAAGGCCCGGTCGCGCAACTGCAGCGCGGAGACGTTCACCGCGACGCGCATCGCCGCAAGTCCCCGGGCCAGCCAGCCGCGGTGCGCCGCGACCGCCTGGCGCATCGCCCATCGGCCGACCTCGCGGATCAGGCCGGTTTCCTCCAGCAGCGGCACGAAGTCCGCCGGCGAAACGGCGCCACCGCCGCCGTTCGACCAGCGCAGCAGCGCTTCCATGCCCGCGATGCGGCGGCTGTCGAGATGGACCTTGGGCTGGAACGCGAGCGCCAGCTCGCCGCGCTCGACGGCGCGCCGCAGCTTCGCCTCGAGCTCGAGCCGCTCGCTGACGCGGGCGTTGATTGACGGCGCGTAGAAGGTGTAGCGCTCGCCCGTCGTCTTGGCGCGCTTGAGCGCCGCTTCGGCGTTCTTCACCAGCGCCTCGGCATCGGCGCCGTCTTCCGGAAAGATCGCGACGCCCGCCTTCGCCGCGACGCGCACCTCCTGGCCGCGCACCTCGATCATCGTGTCGAGCATCGCGGGCGCGGCGCGCTCGAGCAGCCGGCCGACGTCGCCCGCCTCGCGCAGCGCGGGCAGCAGCAGCGCGAACTGGTTGGCGCCCAGGCGCGCCACGCGTTCGCCCTCGCCCGCCACCTCGACCGCGAGCCGCGCCATGCGCTGCAGGACCGAATCGCCGGCCGCGTTGCCGAAAGCATCGTTGATTGCCCTGAAGCGCTCGATATCCACGGCCACCAGGGCGAAGCGCCGTCCGCCGCTGCGCGCGGCGTCGATCGCCTGGATCAGGCGCTGCTGCAGCAGCGCGCGGTTGGCGAGCCCGGTGAGCGGATCGTAATAGGCGAGGAAATTCACCTGCTTCTGCTTCTCGATCAGCTCGAGCGCGAAGGCGAGGTTCGCGGTCAGGTCGCCCAGCAGGCGCATCTCCTCGCTGTCGAAGAAGCCGCGCTCTCGCGCGCGCAGCACCACCGCGCCGGCCACCCGCCCGTCGACGAAGTACGGCAGGCAGGCGAGCGAGCCGACGCCCGCGCGCGCGAAGGCCTCGCGCTGCAGCACGCGGGGATCCGCCGCGGCGTCGTTGCTGAACGCGGCGCGCCCGCTGCGCAGGGCTTCGGCGAGAAGGCTCCGGGCGCGCGCCGGATCGCGGTTGTATTCCTCGACCACCGCGATCACCGAATCGCGCGTCTCGTCGGTGACCACGGCGACGCTGACGGCGCCGCTCGCCGGATCGATCTCCAGCAGGCGCGCCGCCTGGAAGCCGCCGCGCTCGACCGCGATCCGGCAGAACGCCTGCAGCAGCTCGCCGCGCTCGCGCAGGCGCACGATCGCGGCGTTCACCGCGCTCCCCAGGTCGCGGATGCGCTCCAGCCGCGCCCGCGTCTCGGCGAGCGCCGCCTCGGTGCGCCGGCGCTCGGCGCTCGCCGCGGCCTCGGCGAGCGCGCGCTCGACCGCCGAGGGCAGGCGGATGAGGTTCGTTTTGAGGACGTAGTCGCTCGCGCCCTTCTTCAGCGCCCGGATCGCGTACTCCTCGCCCAGCGTCCCCGACACGAAGATGAACGGCGTGTCGGGCGCCAGCTCGCGTGCCAGCTCGAGCGCCTGCATGCCGTCGAACTGCGGCATGGCGAAGTCGGACAGGATCACCTGCGGCGCGAATTGGGCGAGCGCGCCGCGGAACGCCGCTTCCGTGTCGACGACGCGGTGCGCAAGACGAAGCCCCGCGCGCCGCAGCTCGCGCACCGACAGCTCGGCGTCCGTCGGGACGTCTTCGGCGATCAGGATGCGTATCGGCCCGGCGCCGCTCATGAGCCGTTCTGCGGGATGCGGTTGGTCACCATCCAGTACAGCCCCAGCGCCGCCACCGTGTCGATCAGCGCCTCGAACTGCACCGGCTTCACGACGTAGCTGTTGACGCCGAGCCGGTAGCTTTCCACCACGTCGCGCTCCTCGTTCGACGAGGTCATGATGACCACCGGCGTCGTGCGCGTGCGCTCGTCGGCCTTCAGGCGCCGCAGCACCTCGATCCCATCCACCTTCGGCATCTTGATGTCGAGCAGGATCAGCCTGACGCCGTGATTCGGATCGCGCGCCGCGTACGCGCCTTCTCGGAACATGAAATCGAGCGCCTCGGCGCCGTCCTTCACCCAGTGCACCCTGTTGGCGAAGTTGTGCTTCCTGAGCGAGCGCAGCGTCATTTCGGCGTCGCGCGGGTTGTCCTCGACGAGCAGGATCTCGACCTGCTGGTAGCTTTCCATGCCTCAGCCCTCCTTCGGCAGCGCGAAGCCGAAGCACGCGCCTTCGCCCGGCTTGCCTTCGGCCCACACCCGCCCGTCGTGCCGCGCGACGACGCGGCGCACGATCGCGAGCCCTACGCCGGTGCCCGGAAACTCGTCTTCCCCGTGGAGCCGCCGGAACACGCCGAAGAGCCTGTCGGTGTAGCGCGGATCGAATCCGGCGCCGTTGTCGCGCACCCAGTACTCGTGCTCGGCGCCATTGACACGGCCTCCGATCTCGATCCGCGGCGTGGCGACCTTCGAGCTGTACTTGAGCGCGTTGCCGATCAGGTTTGCCCAGACCTGCTTCAGGAGCGCGCGGTCGCCATGCGCAGCCGGAAGCTCGGCAAACTCGATGCCCGCCGCCGCATGCTCGCGCGCCGCGTCGGCAGCCACTTCCCGCGCGAGCTGAACCATGTTTACCGCGACCACATCGAGGCGCTGCGATCCGGTGCGCGAGAACGCGAGCAGGTCGTCGATCAATTGCCCCATGCGCTTCGCTTCGCTGCGCACGACGGCGAGCAGCCGCCGGCCCTCGTCGTCGAGCCGCGCGCCGAAGTCCTCCTCCAGCATCAGGGCATAGCCGTCCACCGCGCGCAACGGCGAGCGCAGGTCGTGCGAGACCGAGTAGCTGAAGCTCTCGAGCTCCTTGTTGGCCGCCTCGAGCTTCGCGTTGAGCGCTTTCATCTCCGTCTCGATGCCCTTGCGCGCGGTGATGTCGAACACGGTCGAGCGGCTGGAGAGGTAATTTCCGGTTGCGTCGTAGATGACGGTCGCGCTCAGGGACGCCGGGAACGTCGTGCCGTCCTTGCGCATGTACTCGAACTCGACATCCTTCAGCCAGCCCTGACGTTTGAACAGGGGAAAGCACTCCTCGCGGAAACGCGTGGCGCTCGACGGCGTCATGATGTCCGGATGGCTCAGCCTGCCGATCACCTCGTCGCGCCGATAGCCCAGCCAGGCGAGCCAGGTGTCGTTGATGCGCACGAACCGCCCCTCGCCGTCCACCGAGTGATAGCCGCAGGGCGCGTGGTCGTAGAGGTCCGCGAGTTCGCTGCGTGCGGACTCCAGATCGCGCGTGCGCTCCTCGATCCGCCGTTCGAGTTCGACCTTGGCGCGCCGGTCCGCTTCGGCCTCGCGGCGGCGCTGCTGCAGATGCATCGCGAGGTACGCCAGCAAGGCAGCGAACGCCGCGATGATGCCGAATCCGATCGCCATGCGCCGCAACTGGTTCGCGCGCGTCTCGAATGCCGAGGCCACGGGCTGCTGCGCGACGACGCCCCAGCCGTGCGCCGCCGGCACGAATGCGGAGACCACCTCCGTCCCGTCGATCGGGCTCGCGCCCGTTTCGACGCCCGCCTCGCCGCGCGCGATGCGCTCGACGATCGAATGGCCCGCAAGCGCGCGCGCTTCCCCCTGCGCCGGCAATTGCGGGTGAAACGCGATCTGGCGGCGATTGTCGACGACGTAGAGCACTTCGCCCGCGTCCAGATCGACCTTGCGGGACCACTCGAAGAATGCATCGAGGTCGGCTTGAAGTACGAGGATCGCGGTCACCCTGGCGGCGGCGTCGCGCACCGGAAGCGCCACCGCGAACACGTTCCGCTGCGGAGCCGCGGCCCGCTTGTAGACGGAGGAGATGTAAGGCCTCCAATCCTTGCTCACGCCCGTGAACCACTCGCGTTCGGCGAAATTCCGCCCCCGCACTCCGGGCAATTCCGGGATGTCCGCCATCAGCGTGCCGCGCAGGTCCGCGAGGAACAGGCGATCGACGTAAGGAAAGTCCGCAGGGACGGCGCGCATGATTTCGGCCGCCTCGGCCCATCTTCCTTCCGCCACGAGATCGCGGAAGCGCACTCGCGTCGCGAGCGAAGTGCCGAGATCGATCAGGCGATCGAGGCGCCCCGACAGGGTCGCCGCCGCTAGGTACGCGACCGATGCCCGCCGCGCAAGGGCCGCATCGGTCAATTCCCTTTCGACCGAGCGGTAGGTCTGCACGGCCGCGACGCCGAGCGCGACAAAGGTCGCGGCAAGCGCCAGGTAGAGCGCGCGCGGCGTCAGGCGCTGGAAGCGCCACGGCCGCGGCGGAACGCGCTCGGTTGTGCCAAGGCTCGCATCACCGTCCATGGCTCGTCACCCTCCGCTGCCCGCGACCGCGACGATCGCAGGTACGAGGTCGGAGAACAGACGGTCCTTCATGACGTACGCGCTGCCGCCCGCGGCCAGCGCCCGCGCCACGTGCGTCTCGCCGCCGAGATAGGAAACAAAGATGACTTTGACATCGGGCAGCATCGCCTTCGCCTGCACCGTGAGCGCGATGCCGTCCGCATCGGGCAGCAGGATGTCCATCAGCACCACGTCGGGCCGGTGCTCGGCAAACGCGGCGAGCGCGCCCGCACCGTCCGCCGCCTCCAGCAGCGTCCAATCCGGAAAGGTCTGCCGCAGAAACCGGTGCAGCGTCTTGCGCATCAGGTCCTGGTCTTCGACGATCAGCAGCGTCATGGTCCGAGGTCCTGCATGCGCATGTGCCAACTCTCCATGGCCAACGACTCGTTGAAGGACTCATCTCGCCGGCTCGCGAGAAGAGTGGCGCAACGCTGCCGTTCCGTATGTCGGGAAAACCCGACTCTTCGACTCGATTCGCAGCGGCACCGCTGGATAGCGATACTTTGGTCGTATCGAGCCAATACTTTCGGATACCGATCCATGTATCCGTGACACGCCAACGGTTATGCAGCGCCGGCTGTCGCGCGAACCGCGTAAATTGATTACGGTCCTGAAACGCCCGGAGCACACGCAACCATGCAACGTACCGCCCGCCGCTTTCGCATCGCCGCCACGGCCGTCGGTGTCCTTGTGATCGCCACGCTCGGACTGCTCGCCTGGCAGCTGTGGTCGTCCGGGCAATCGGAGGGGGCATCACTGCGGCAGCACGCCGAGCAGCGGGCCGGACAGATTGCAGCATCTGCCGCGACCCGCGTCGGCGCGATGGTACGCAGCGTCGACTTCCTTTTGCTCGAGATTCGGAACACGTATGGCGTGGACAAAGCCGCGTTCCACGCTTTGGTGGATCGAGTTGTCGCCACATTTCCCGAGGCGCCCGAATTGCTGCTGCAGGTTTCGGTCGCCTCGGCCGAAGGCGATCTGGTTTATTCGACGCTGGGGCTCACGCACAAAGTGAATGTCGCCGATCGCGATGCCTTCAAGGCGCATCTCGATGGGGGCGATCGCCTGCACATCAGCGATCTGGTACTGGGCCGCATCAGCGGCATGGAAACGATCCCGGTCACTCGACCTGTTCTGCGCGACGGCCGCTTCGCGGGCGTGGTCGCGGTGTCGCTCGTGCCTCGTCAGATTGGCACGCTCCTCGGCTCGTTCGACTCGGCGTCCGATGCCGAACTCGCGCTGCTCGGCCGCGCCGATGCAGTTCTCGCGCTTTCGCGCGATGCCCGCCATGCGGCGCTGCTCGGCAGGAAACTGCCCGGTATCGAGCCTCTCGTGGCCGATGCCGACGTGGCGCGCGGCGCGCTGCGCACCGGCGTTTTCGGCGATGGAGCCGAGCACGTCGTGGCGCGGCAGCGCGTCGCCGGAACGGACCTCGCCGTGGTCGCGGCACTCGACTGGAACGCGACGCGGGAGCCGTTGACACAACGCTTCCGGCGAGCCTGGACGAATACTTTCGCCTTTGGCGCCGCACTGCTCCTGCTCGGCGCCGGCGTCATCGCGCTGCTGCTGCGCATGTCGCGCCAGCAACTGGCGGTCGCGGCGAGCGAGGCGCGCTTTCGCAGCCTGGCGGACCGACTGCAGATCGGCCAGAGCACCGCGCGCATGATCGTGATGGACTGGCACATTGCCGAGGACCGCCTCGAGTGGAGCGACTCGCCCGAATGGCTGCGCGGGCCGCTTCCGGCGAGCGGGCGCTATCCCCTGTGGAAGGACCAGGTGCACCCGGAGGACCGGGAGGGATTTCTCGAGACTCGCAATCGGTCGGTGGCGACGGGGGTGGGCAAGATGCAGGACTACCGGCTCGTGCGCACTGACGGCCGGGTGCTCTGGCTGCGCTCGCACCAGAAGGTCTTCGCCGGACCCGACGGCAAGGCGCAGCGCATGATCGTCGCGATGCTCGACGTCACCGAGCGCAAGCGCACCGAGCAGCACGTGCGCGAGCAGGCGCGCCTGCTCGACCTGATCTTCCGCCATTCGATCGACAGCATCGTCCTGCTCGACCGGGACTTCAATTTCCTGCGGGTGAGCGCATCGTACGCCAGGGTCTGCCAGCGGGACATCGCCGAGTTCGAAGGCCGCAACCATTTCGATCTCTATCCCTCGGATTTCCAGCAGGAAGCCGAGCGCGCGAGGGACTGCAAGATGATCTACCACCGCAACGCGCGACCGTTCGTCTTTCCCGACCACCCGGAATGGGGCACGACCTACTGGGACATCGCGCTGGTGCCGATCCTCGGCGCGGACGGCGAGGTCGAACTGCTGCTGCTCACGCTCAAGGACGTGAGCGAGCAGGTGCGCACGAGCACTGCGCTGCGCGAGTCGGCGGCGCGCCTGCGCAGGCTGTCGCACCGGCTGCGCGAGGTCGAGGAGCGCGAGCGCCGCGCCATGGCGCGCGAACTGCACGACCGCATCGGCCAGAATCTGTCCACGCTCAACCTGGGGCTCGGCATGCTGGGACAGCAGATTGCCGCCGGCCAGGTCGACGACGCGGCGGAGCAACTGGCCGAGATGCAGCAGACGCTCATTGCCGTCATCGGCCACACGCGCGACCTGATGAGCGAGCTGCGACCGCCCGCGCTCGAGGAGTACGGCCTGCTCGCCGCGCTGCAGGACCTCGCCGCGGATTTCGGTCGCAAGACGCGCATTGCCGCAGGCGTCGAGGGCAGTCCGCTCCGACCGCGCCCGCCCGGCACGATCGAAATTGCCATGTACCGCATCGCGCAGGAGGCGCTCAACAACGCCGCCAAGCATGCCGGCGCGACGCAGGTGCGCCTGAGTCTTGCGTCGAGCGACGACGCGGTCGATCTGGCGGTGAGCGATGACGGCGTCGGCTTTGACGCGTCGCAGCCCGGAAACGATGATCCGACCTGGGGTCTCACGACCATGCGCGAGCGCGCCGAGGAGGCGGGCATCGAGCTCGCCATCGATTCGACCCCCGGACGGGGGACGCGGATCACGTTGCGCGCGGCACGCCAGGCATGACGATCCAGGTCCTGCTCGCCGACGATCACGCGCTGTTCCGCGAAGGGCTGCGCGCGCTGCTGCAGGCGACGCCCGACATCCGGGTGTGCGGCGAGGTCGCGACCGGCTACGAGGCGATCGCGGCAGTGGCACAGTGCGCTCCTGAAGTGGTGATCCTCGACGTCTCCATGCCTGATCTCAACGGCATCGATGCGGCAGCCATGATTCTCGAGCGCCATCCGGCGATACGCACGCTGATCCTGTCCATGCACTCCTCGATCGAGCACGTGCACCGCGCTTTCGCGGCCGGCGTGCGCGGCTACCTGCTCAAGGAATCGGCGAGCAGCGAAGTGGTCGCGGCGGTACGCTCGATCCACGGCGGCGCCCTGTACCTGTGCGATGCGCTGCGCGAACGGGTCGGTGATCTGGCGGGGCGGCTCAATCGGCCGCAAAGCCCGCTCGAGCGCCTGAGCCTGCGCGAGCGCCAGGTGCTGCAGTTGGTTGCCGAGGGCAGGACCAGCGCTGACATCGCGCAGCGCCTGCATCTCTCGCCCAAGACGGTGGAAACGTATCGCGCCCGCGTCCTGGAGAAGCTCGGCCTGGAAAGCACCGCGGCGCTGGTCAAGTTCGCGGTCGAGCACGGGCTGACGCCGCGCCAGTGAAGCCGCGCCGCGGCCCCGGCGTCACGCGCCCGCAGGGGCGGATTCACGCTTCTGCAGTTGCAGCAGGGCCACTGCCTCATCGCCGGAGAGCGGCCGGCTGAACAGATAGCCCTGGATCTGGTCGCAGCGCAGCAGCCGCAACAACTGCGCCTGGTCCTCGTTTTCAACGCCCTCCGCGACCACCTTGAGATCGAGCGCATGGGCGAGCGAGATCATGGCCGACACGATGGTCGTGTCCTCCGAGTTCTCCGCGACGCGCCGGATGAAGCCGCGGTCGATCTTAAGCGTATCGATCGGCAGCTTGCTGAGGTAGGCGAGCGAGGAGTAGCCCGTGCCGAAATCGTCCAGCGCGATGCACACGCCGAGCGCGCGCAGTGCGCGCAGTTTCTCCAGGCTGCGGTCGATGTTCTCCATCAAAAGGCTCTCGGTGATCTCGAGATCCAGCGCGCAGGATGCGCCCGCAGTACCGTCCAGCGCGGCGCGGACGTCGTCGACGAAGCTGCGGCCGCCCAGCTGGATGGCCGAGACGTTCACGGCGATGCGCGGCGCCGGCAGGCCGCGCGCGCGCCAGGCGCGGTGCGTCGCGACCGCCTCGCGCATCGCCCACTGGCCCACCTGCAGGATGAGCCCCGTGTCCTCCAGCACCGGCACGAAATCCACCGGCGCCACCGCGACGCCGTCGCTGTTGCGCCAGCGCAGCAGCGCCTCCATGCCGACGATGCGGCGGCTCAGGAGATCGATCTTGGGCTGGAACGCGAGCTTGAACTCGCCCCGCTCGACCGCGCGCAGCACCCTGGCCTCGAGATCCAGCCGCTCGGCGACGCGCGCGTTGAGCGACGGCTCGTAGAATCCGTAGCGCTCGCCGGTCGCCTTGGCGCGCTTCAATGCGGCCTCGGCGTTCGCCACCAGCGCCTCCGCATCGGCGCCGTCTTCCGGATGGATCGCGGCCCCGGCCTTGGTCGCAATGCGCACCTCGCGTCCCTGCACGTCGATGACCGTATCGAGCAGGCTGGCCGCCATGCGCTCCAGCAGCCGCCCGACGTCGCCGGCCTCGCGCACCACGGGCACCAGCAGCGCGAACTGGTTGCCGCCGATGCGCGCCGCGCGCTCGTCCCCGCCCGCGATTCGGGCCGCCAGGCGCGCGATGCGCTTCAGGACGGCGTCGCCGGCGGCCTGCCCGAACGCCTCGTTGATGGCGTTGAAGCGCTCGACATCGAGCATCACGAGCGCCATGCGGTGCCCGGCCGCGCGCGCCGCATCGATCGACTGCATGAGCCTTTGCATCAGCAGCGCGCGGTTCGCGAGCCCGGTGAGCGGATCGAAGTAGGCGAGGAAATCGAGGCGCGCCTGCTTCTCCATCAGCTCGAGCGCGAACCCGAGGTTGGCCGTCAGCTCGTGCAGCAGGCGCAACTCCTCGTCGTCGAAGTAGCCGCGCTCGCGCGCCCGCAGCACCAGCACACCGCCGGCCTTGCCGTCGATCAGGAACGGCAGGCAGGCGAGTGAGTTGATCCCCTCGCGCGCGAACATCGCCTGCTGCCGCGCGCGCGGATCCGCGGTCACGTCGTTGGAAACCGCCGCTCGTCCGCCGCGCAGGGCCTCGGCCAGCAGGCTGCGCGCGCCCGCCGGATCGCGGTTGTACTCGTCGATCACTTCGATCACCGAATCGCGGTCGTGGTCGGTCAATACCGCGAGGCGGAGCAGGCCGCTGTCGCGCTCGATCTCCACCAGTCGCGCCGCCTGGAACCCGCCCTGCTCCACCGCGATGCGGCAGAACGCCTCGAGCAACGCATCTCGCTCGCGCACCCGCACGATGGCGCCGTTGACCGCGCCGAGCAGGTGCCGGATCCGGCCGAGGCGCGCGAGGCGGTGCCGCTGCTCCACCTGATCGGTCACGTCGCGCGCGACACCGTCCACGCGCTGCGGCGCCCCGGCTGCGTCGCGGATGGTTCGCCCGGTCACGCTCAGCCAGCGCAGGCTGCCGTCGGGGCGCACGATCCGGTATTCCACCGCGAATGCATCGCGCGTCCGGAGCTGCTCGCGCGCGGCGGCGGCGCTCGGCCGGTCCTCCGGATGGATCGTCTCGAACCACAGCGCCGGGTCGGCCTGGAACTCCGCGACTTCGCGTCCGTAGAGCCGCCGCACTGCGGGACTCACGTAGAGGACACTCTCGCCGCCCAGCGCGCTCGACCAGAGCACGTCGGGCAGCGTCTCCATCATGCTCGCCAGCCGCTCGCGCGTTTCGGCAAGCATCGCTTCCGTGCGCCTGCGCTCGGCGCGCGCCCCGGCCTCGTCGAGGCCGCGTTCGACCGCGGGCGGCAGACGAACGAGATTCGTCTTCAGGACGTAGTCGGTGGCACCGTTCTTCAGCGCCCGGATCGCATACTCCTCGCCCAGCGTGCCGGAGACGAAGATGAACGGCGTGTCGGGCGCGAGCTCGCGCGCCAGGGCGAGCGCCTGCATGCCGTCGAATTGCGGCATGTTGAAGTCCGACAAGATCACGTGCGGCGCGAATTGCGTCAGCGCTTTGCGGAAGGCATCCCCCGTATCGGCGACGCGATGCTCGATCCGCAGGCCGGCCCGCTTCAACTCGCGCACCGACAGTTCGGCGTCGGTCGGCACGTCTTCGGCGATGAGTACCCGGATCGGAGCGCCCGCGTTCATGGCACGAATTGCATCTCCCGAATTGCGGACAGTCCAGTCTTCATGATTACTTTTGTACATGTATCAAGGTCGAAGATGAAACAGTTAATCCATTTTCTTGCTGCAGACGATGTCGCCGAGCGGATTCGGCTTTCCCCTGTGCGTTAACGCACAAGACCGGCGCGAAAGCATTGGATGCGGACCGAATGGGCCGCAAAAAGCGTCCCTGAGGCCGGCGCCGCCGCCGTTTCCTCCCTGCGAAGTGGCCGCTCTCACCTCGTACGCGCACGAAAAGGAAAATCTTTCATTGTTTCCCGAGCGGTCGGTGTTGATGAAGCGGGCGCTTTTCGAGGTGAATGGCGTACACGCCATTGCACTTCGGCGTGGCAGGTACCCAAACTCACACTATTGGAGGAGAACGTCATGGCCAGGAAACAGACCGCTCGACCGCTCGTCCGCAAGCCCACCCCGAAGATCGCCGACTCGCGCCGCGTGCGCTACGGCAACGGGATGGCGCCGGCGCGAATCATCCAGTCGTCCGATGCGAACTCGCTTGACACGAAAGCAGTGCGATTCGGCAACGGCATGATGCCTGCCAGCCTCAGGAAGTAGCTCGAGTCGAGCCCGCTTGCGCGGCGTGCCGCGCAAGCGGCGCGCCGGCCCTCACCAGGACCTTCGAGGAGCGAACGCGCATGACTGCGATCGACCTGCCGCGACCCGCGGTGACCTTCTATACCGCGGTCCCCGGATGCCGGCCGCCGATGCGCGCCGATCCTTCCGTCCTCGGGACGCTCCCCACGCGCGGCTTTCAGTACTGCGAAGCGCTGCGCGCCGCTTCGTCGTTCGGCTGGTACGCCTTTCCGCCGATCGACTTCACGCTGCAATGGGACGGCTCGCAGGTGATCTGGACCTACCGTGGCGCAAAGGCCTGGTATCCGCTGACGAGCGCGCAATTGCCGGGCTACGCGACCGTGTTCGACCGCGCCGCGCCCCGCCGTCTGCGCGGATATTCGCCGCCTTTCCTCACCGCGGTGAACGAACCCGGCATCGTCCAGGTCTGGACCGGCCTGATGATCGAGAGCGCGGAGGACTGGAGCGTGCTGGTCCGTCCACCGGCGAACCTGCCGAGGAACCTCGCCTACGACCTCTACGAAGGCATCGTCGAGACGGATCGCTGGTTCGGCCCCCTCTTCACGAACCTGCGCCTGATCAAGACGGACGTGCCGATTCACTTCAGCACGGAGGTGCCTTTGATCCAGGTGCAGCCTTTGCATCGCGGCACCTACGCCGAGCCGATCTGCAACAGCTTCGACGTCGTGGCGGATCCGTCCGGGTTTCCCGACGCGGCGTGGGCCGGCTACGAAAAAACGATCGTGAAACCGAACCTGGATCCGCAGCGGCCGATCGCCGCCTACGCGACCTCGGTGCGGCGCCGGCGAAAGAACGGCTGCCCGATGAGCGCCGCCGGCGCCTCCCGTTGATTCGTCGGGCAGCCCTCGTCGGCTTGACGAGGCCCTCGAGCGGCTACTGCGCCGCGGCGGCGACGGTGCTGATCTGGGCGTCCTACCCGGTTGCGACCCGCGCCGGGGTGACCGGCGCTTTCGCACCGCAGGATCTCGTGCTGCTGCGATTCGGCGTCGGCGCCCTGCTCTTCCTGCCCTACCTCGCCCTGCGCGCGCGCAGCATCCCGCGCGACGCGTGGCTGCTGGGCATTCCGCTCTCGGTCTTCCAGGGCGCGGGCATGGCCGCCCTGGTGATCTGGGGCCTGCAGTACGCACCCGCGAGCCACGCGGCAGCCCTCGGCCCCGGCTTCGCTCCGGTGTGGGCCGCCCTGATCGGCTTCCTCGTCTTCGCGCGGCGCCCCTCGGGAAAGGTGATTGCCGGCGCCGCGCTGTCCGCGGCCGGCGTCATCACCCTCGCGGCGTGGAGCGCCTCCCTGCGTCACGCGCCGCAGCTGGCGGGCGATGCGATGTTCCTCGCGGCCTCCGCGCTCGGCTCGCTCTACGTGCTGCAGATGCGAAGCTGGGGCATCGGCGCAGTGCTCGGGGCCGCCATCGTGACCCTGTACTCCGCGCTCGTCGTCGTGCCCTGGCAGCTTGGCTCGGCACTCGTTGCGTTCCGCCAGATCGCTCCGCTCGAGCTGCTCTGGCAGATTCTCTGGCAAGGCGTCCTGATCGGCTGCGTCGCGCTCATCACGTTCAATCATGCCATTGCCCGGCTCGGTCCCGAGCGGGCTAGCGCGCTAGTCGCGTCAGTGCCCGTGCTGAGCGCGATCCTCGGGCTGGCATTCCTGGGAGAAATTCCTTCCGGAATCGAAATCGCCGCCATTCTGGCGATCTCGGCGGGCGTGTCGTTCGGCGTGACCGGAGGTTACGGCGGCAGTCCAGCGTCGAGCAGCGCAGCGGCGAAGCGCGCCGCCTGAGGACTGTCCCGTCCCGGATAACGCGAGCCGAATCCGCTGACGGTGAGCCCGGGTTCGAGTTCCCGCAGCTCCTGCACCACTTCGCGCGCCTCGTTGCGCCGTCCGGTAAGCGTCAGCGCAACAGCTAGCGCACGCAGCGTCGGTGTGTGCAGGCGATTCTCGCGCAGGGAACGCGTCGCCAGTTCGATCGCTCGATCGTAGCGCTCGCCGACGAGATTCGCCGTGCTGGCGAGGGAATTGAAGTAGTAGGTCATCGGGTCGAGTGGCGAAAGCGTCAGTGCGCGATCCGCCGCCTGGATCGCCTCGGCCCCGCGTCCGCGCCAGGCGTGGACCATCGCATTCCAGAGCCAGGCGAGCGGCTCGTTCGGATTGGCGGCGATCGCCTGCGTCAGGTGGCGTTCCGCGGTATCGAGGTCGTGTTTCGACCACGCCGACACCATGCCTGCGACCGCCAGCGCCAGCGCCGCATTGCGGTCGCAGGCGAGCGCGCGTTCGGCGCACTGCGTCGCCGCCAGAGCCTCCGCAGCCGGATCGGCGCTCGCCCCGATCGCGAGGCCGATCAGATGCCAGTTGGCGAGGTAGGCATGCGGGGCGGGAGACAGCGGATCGCGCTCGATGGCCGTTTCCAGGACCCGCCGCGCCGAGAGAAAATCCTCGCTGGTCAGTCGATACATCAGGTCGATGCCGCGCAGCGTCAGTGCGTAGGCGTCGAGTTGATCGAGATTCGTGATCCGCGCCCGGTGCAGCTCGAACGAACGCACGAACGGCGCCACGCTGCCGACGACTTTGCGTGCGAGTTCCATTTGCAGCGCGAACGCATCGACCAGATCGCATTCGAAGCGCTCGTTCCAGAGCACCCTACCGTCGTTCGTGTCTGCCAGTTCCGCCACCAGCAGCGCGCGCGGATACGCGGTCTGGACGCTTCCCGAGAGCACGTAACGCACGCCGAGCATTTCGCCGACGGTCTGCAGGTTGAGCGGCGCGCGGCGGAACGCCATCGACGACAGCCTTGAGACGACGAAGAAATCGGCCACCCGCGAGAGCGCGCCGATCACCTCTTCGGCCACGGCGTCGCCGAGGAATTCGAACCGCGGCTCGATCGAGCGCACCTGGAACGGGATGACCGCCACCGACGGCCGGCCGTGCGCCATGACCGCGGCACTGGGCGCGAGCTGCGCGCGCCCGTCGGCCGGCCAGGCCCGGAACACGCGCACGGCGCGTTCGCGGTTCCGCAGCCGCTGCTCGCCCAAGTCCTCGAGCGTGGCGTCGACGCCGTTCGCCAGTTGATCCCGCACCGGCGCGGAGACCAGCGTCTCGCCGGGATTCGCCAGCTCGGCGAGGCGAGCTGCGACGTTGACGCCATCGCCCAGCAGGTCGAACGTCTCGATGATGACATCGGCGAGATGAATCCCGACGCGCAGCGCCAGGCGCGGCGCGGTGGTCTGCGCGTTGAAGCGGCCGAGGCCGCGGTGCAGTTCGAAGGCGCATTCCAGCGCGTGCGCCCCGTCCGGGAAGTCGGCCATCAACTCGCCGCTCTGCAGCTTCGAAAGGCTGCGGCCGGCGCGGGCAGGAATCTCCTGCGAGTGGGCATACTCGAAGAACGCGCGCCAGCGCTGGATCGTGCGCTCCTCGTCGCGTTCCATCATCGCCACGGTGTCGATTGCGGCGGCGACCAGGATCGCGCGCCGCTCGCGCCGCGAGCGCACGTTTTCGAGCACCGAAACGTCTGCCGCCAACGTCTCCAGGACCGGCTCCGGCTCGACACGGTACGTCGCCGCGAGCTGCCGCAGTGCAGCCACGTCGCGCAGGACGAGCGCGCGGCCGGCACGGTCGAGCAGTCCCTTGCGGTTCAGCCGCGAGAGCTCACGCGTCACCTCTTCGCGCGACGTGCCCAGGCGGTTTGCGATCTCCCGGTGTGTCGGCGCGTGCTCGATACGCGCCGCATTCGACTCGACGACCGCGCCCTGCGCGAGACGCAGCAGCTCGACCCAGATGCGCGACTGCACGCGCTGCGTGCCGAAGTCGACCAGGCGGCCGGCCAGTTCGCGCACGGAACGGCTCAGGCGGCGCAGCACCTGCTCGCGCACCGAGGCATGGCTCGCGAGCAGCGCACGGAACGCCTCCGGAGGCATCGACGCCAGCAGCGACTCGCGAACCGCGACCACGTCGCCGATGCGGGCCCGGCCATCGATCGCGGAATGCTCGCCGAACAGCTCGCCCGCCGGCAGGTCGCGCAGAATGATTTCGCGCCCGCGCCCGGACTCCGCAGATACACGCACCTGGCCGGAAATCACGAAATGCACGTCGCGATCCGCGCGGTCATTTCGAGTGACGTGCTCGTTGCGCCGGAAGCGCCGCCAAGCGCAGCGGTCGGCTACTTCGCGCAGGGTGCGTGCGTCGAGGCCCTTCAGGATCTCGATCCGCTGCAGACCGAGCACCGCCGATGCGCGGATGGCGCGGTTCCTGGGTGCCTCGCGGCGGCGCTTGACCGTTGACATCAAGTCTTTTCTTGAAATTCCAATCTTGCACCGTGGCGTGCGCGTCTCCGGTGAGCGCAAATGTCTGCTCACGCGGTCGAACGCCAGGCGGTCGGCGGGCGGGCCCCGCCGGTCAATCCCGTCGCGATGATAACGTCGAATCGTGCGGTGCGGCGAGCGGGTGTCGCGCGGTAACCGCGCGACTTCATTCCGGCAACGCGCCTACGCCGCCGACGCAGCCAATGCCGCAGGCGCAACCGTCACGCGATTCCTGCCGCCGCGCTTGGCGGCGTACAGCGCCTCATCTGCGCGCTCGAACATCGCCTCGCAACCGCTCGCGGCATTCTCGCATCCGGCGACGCCGATGCTGACCGTGACCCGGCAATCGCCCGGCATACCGCTGAGCACCGGATGCGCATCGCGCGCGATCGCATCCCGCACGCGCCCGCCCAGCTGCGCCGCCGCCTCGGGCCGGGTATGCGGCGCGATGACCGCGAACTCCTCGCCGCCGTAGCGTGCCAGGATGTCGGCCTCGCGCAGACAACCCCGGATCCTACGCCCGACTGCGACCAGCATCTGGTCGCCGACCGCGTGACCGAGCGTATCGTTGATGCGCTTGAAGTGGTCGACGTCGATCATCAGCATCGACAGCGGCAGGCCTGCGCGACGCGCGCGCGCGCGTTCCGCCGACCAGCGGCGCTCGAAGTCGCGCCGGTTAGCGAGCCCGGTGAGCGGATCGGTCGCGCTTTCCGCCTCCAGGATGGCGATCCGGCGCACGTCCCGTGCCGTGCCGCGCATCAGGCCGGCCACCAGCGCCACGAAGCAGCCGCCGAAAAAGAACACGGTCGGTACGATGAGATTCGTGGCATGCAAGTGCACGCCGCGAAAGACGACCAGATAGCTCGCGTAGGCCGCCGCGAAAAATCCGACGAACGCGAGGAACGCGATCCAGTTGCGCCGCGACAGTCCGGCCGGCAATTCGGCGATCAGCCGCCGCACCACCCACGTCGCCAGCACCAGCGCCGCGAGACCGCCCAACACCAGTCCCGTGGCAACCCATTCGAGCATCGCGCCTCCTCTGCGGAGCCTGTCCGGCCGCCGCTCGTCCCCCGACCGGCGGCGCACCTTGGCGTGCGCCGTTCGTCTTGCGCGGGCATAGAATAACCGAACGCAAGAGCCCCGCGGACCGGGCGACCGGTGCGGGCTCCGGAGGTGCCCATGAACGACGCGCTCAAGGAAGACGTCCTGCAGCGGATCCAGAAGCTGATCGGGGCGGAGACCGGCGTCGAGCTCGGTCGAGACGCCGCCACCCGGTTGCATGCCGCCCTCGCGATCGGTTCGGGAATTTCCATCGACTCGCCCGCCACGGGCGAGGCGACCAGCAGCGAAGTGACGGTGCTTCTCGCGGACCTGCGCGGTTTCACCTCGATTTCGGAAGCCTATCCGGCGCGCACGGTGCTCGAAGTCCTCAACCGCTACCTCGGGCGCATGTGCGAGATCGCGGTGCGCAATGGCGGCACGATCGACAAATTCATGGGCGACTCGGTGATGGTGCTGTTCGGCGCACCGCAGCGCGCCGAAGACGACGCGCGACGCGCGGTGACCTGCGCCGTGCAGATGCAGATGGCGATGCACGATATCAACCGCGATCACGCCTCGCGCAAGCTGCCGGAACTGTACATGGGGATCGGCATCAACACCGGCCGCGTCATGGCGGGCGTGCTTGGCTCCGCGCTGCATTCCGAGTACACCGTGATCGGCGACGAGGTGAATCTCGCCTCGCGCATCGAGACCTTCAGCCTGCGCGGCCAGGTGCTGATCAGCGACAGCACCTTCGAGCGCTGCCGCGGTTTCGCGGCGACCGCGGCGCCGATGGATGTCCGCGTCAAGGGCAAATCGCTGCCGGTACGCCTGCACGAGGTTCTCTCGATTCCGTCGCTCGATCTGCGCCTGCCGCGCCAGGAGATACGCAAGAGCCCGCGCGTCGAAGTGAAAATTCCCTTCACGTACCAGAACGTGGTCGAAAAGATCGTCATGCCGCGGCGCTGCACCGGCGTGGCGCTCGATCTCGGATACAACGGAATCTACGCCGAGGTGGAACCCGGCCTCGATGCGCATTCTGACATTCGGCTCGGCCTCGACCTGTCGCTGATTGGCGGCAGCGCCAACGACCTCTACGCGAAAATCGTCGGCCTGCGCGCGAAGAACGGCCGCTGCCTCGCGAGCATGGAATTCACTTCGGTGAGCGTACCGAGCGATCTCGCGATCCGGCAGTTCGTGCAGACGCTGATCCAGGGCAGCCCACTGAAGTAGCGGTCCGGGGTCAGGTCCGAGACCTGACCCCGTCGTTCAGGATTTGCGGTCGGTCTCCAGCCGCACTACGTTGTCCGCGGGCTTTTCATCCAGTTCCGCAGCCTCGATCCGCTGGAACTGCTGACTGATCTTGTCGCCGGTAATCTGGATCTTCTCGGCGTCCTCGTGCGCCTGACGGATGTGGTCGGCGAGTTTCCGGAGACGTTCGTCGAAGCGGCCGAACTCGACCGCAAGGCGCGCGAGCGCCTCGCGAATGACGTGGATCTGCTTGCGCGTCTCGACGTCCTTCAGCACCGCGCGCGCGGTGTTGAGCACCGCCATCAGCGTGGTCGGCGACACGATCCAGACGCGCTTCGCCATGGCGTAGTCGACCACCTCGTAGTGGTAAGCGTGGATCTCGGCGAAGACGGCCTCCGCCGGCACGAACATCACCGCGCCGTCCGAGGTTTCGCCGGCGATGATGTATTTCTTCGCGATGTCGTCGACGTGTTTCTTCACGTCCAGGCGGAACTGCTTCTGCGCCAGCGCGCGGTCGGCGTCGTTCGCCTCGCGGTCGAACATGCGGTTGTAGTTCTCGAGCGGAAACTTGGAATCCACGCAGACCAGCCCCGTGGGCTCCGGAAGTTTCAACACGCAGTCGACGCGCATGCCGTTCGACAGCGTGTACTGCGTCTCGAAGGCCGCCGTCGGCAAAGTGTTGCGCACCAGCGCCTCGAGCTGCACCTCGCCGAAGGCGCCGCGCGTCTTCTTGTCGCCGAGCAATTCCTGCAGCGACACCACGCTGCCCGTGAGCGTCTCGATCTTCTTCTGCGCCTCGTCGATGGTCGCCAGGCGCTGCATCACGTTGACGAAGGTCTCGTTGGTCTTCTTGAACCCCTCGTCGAGGCGCTCGTTGACGCGGTTGGAAATCTGGTCGAGGCGGCTGGCGAGGCTCTCGCCGATCGACAGCTCGAGCCGGTGCAGGGTCTCGCGCGTCCGGTTCAGCTCGTCCGAGAGCCGCGCGGTGAGTCGGTCGGACTGCTGCGCGAGTCCCGCGTGCAAGTCGGAGAGCATCTGGCGATGCTTTTCCTCGAGCGAGCGCTGCAGCCGCAGCGCGAACCAGCCGGCGGCTGCGAGCGTTCCCAGCGCGAGGACGGCGAACACGGCAATCTCGACCATACGCGATTCTATCGAGCTGCCGCGTCCGGAGTCGGAGTATCGCCGGATTCCGCGTCACTCCAACCCCATGGTCCTACATGCGATAGGCTGCCTCGCCGTGCGAGGTGGTATCGAGGCCTTCGCGCTCGGCGTCCTCGGGAACGCGCAGTCCGATCGTGAGATCGACCAGCTTGTAGGCGACCAACGCGACCGCGCCGGACCAGATGACCGTGGTGAGGACGCCGGTGGCCTGCGTGACGACCTGCCCCCAGATCGAGTAATCCGGCGACACCGCGTTGGCGACGTAGTCGTAGATGCCCGAACCGCCGAGAGACGGCGCCGCGAACACGCCCGTGAGCAGCGCGCCGACGATGCCGCAGACACCGTGCACGCCGAACACGTCGAGCGAATCGTCGGCGCCGAGCAGCTTTTTCAGGCCGTTGACGCCCCAGAAGCCCGCAATGCCGGAAGCGAGGCCGATGACCAGCGCGCCGACGACGCCGACGAACCCGCAGGCCGGCGTGATGGCAACCAGCCCCGCGACCGCGCCGGAAGCTGCACCAAGCGCCGAGGATTTGCCGCGAGCGAGATTCTCGATCATCAGCCAGGACAACACCGCCGCAGCCGTCGCGACGATGGTGTTGAGGAAGGCGATCGCCGCGGTACCCGTCGCTTCGAGGTTGGATCCGGCGTTGAAACCGAACCAGCCCACCCACAGCATGCAGGCGCCGATCATGGTGAGCGGCAGATTGTGCGGCGGCATCGCTTCCTTGCCGTAGCCGATGCGCTTGCCGATGAGCCACGCGCCGACCAGTCCGGCGACACCTGCGTTGATGTGCACCACGGTGCCACCCGCGAAGTCGAGCGCGCCCTTCTGCCACAGCCAGCCTGCAGCGGCGGTCACTGTGTCGAGCGATTTCGCGTCGGTGATGGCGTCGGGGCCATCCCAGTACCACACCATGTGCGCCATCGGCGCATAGGCGAAGGTGAACCAGAGCACCGCGAACACGAGCACCGCCGAGAACTTGATGCGCTCGGCGAACGCGCCCACGATCAGTCCGCAGGTGATGGCGGCGAAGGTGAGCTGGAAGGCGACGAATACGAGCTCGGGAATTGCCACCCCCTTGGAGAAAGTCGCTCCAAGCGATTCTCCGTTCACGCCCGAAAGGAACAGCTTCGAGAAGCCGCCGAAGAACGCGTTGCCGCCGGTGAAGGTGATCGAGTAGCCATAGACCACCCAGACCACTGCGATGACGCAAAAGGTGACGAACACCTGCATCAGCACCGAGAGCGTGTTCTTGGCGCGCACCATGCCGCCGTAGAACAGCGCGAGGCCCGGGATGGTCATCAGGATGACGAGCGCCGTGGAGACCATCATCCAGGTCGTGTCGCCCTTGTCCACCTTGGGCTTGGCCGCTTCGGCAGCCGCAGGCGCGGCCGCGGGTGCCGGCGCGGTTGCCGCAGCCGCTTCCGCGGCGGGCTTGTCCGCTGCAGGCGCAGCCGCCGGCTTGTCCTGCGCCGGCGCGCCGCCCGCGAAGGCGAGGCCCGTGGTCAGGAGTAGCAGTGCAAGAAGTCGCTTCATGGAGTTCTCCTAGAGCGCCGCGGCGTCGGTTTCGCCGGTGCGGATGCGAATGACCCGTTCGAGGTCGAACACGAAAATCTTGCCGTCGCCGATCTTGCCGGTGTTGGCCGCCTTCTCGATCGCCTCGATCGCAGGCTCCAGCATCTCGGTCTTGACCGCGGCTTCGATCTTCACCTTGGGGAGGAAATCGACCACGTACTCGGCGCCGCGGTAGAGCTCGGTGTGGCCTTTCTGCCGGCCGAACCCCTTCACCTCGGTGACGGTGATGCCCTGCACGCCGATCGCCGAGAGGGCTTCGCGCACCTCGTCGAGCTTGAACGGCTTGATGATGGCGGTGATGAGTTTCATGCGGGCCTCAGAACGTCTTGCTGACGGAAACGATGAGAATGCCGCGTCCCGCGTCCTTCAGCTTGGCGCCTGCGCCCGCCGGTAGCTGGTTGGCGAAGCAGTAGAACCCGGGGTTGGCAAGGTTGCAGCTTCCCTTGGCGTTCGTGTCGATGTAGGACGCTCCGAACACCCAGCCGCTCACATCCTTGGTGACGCCGATCCTGTAATCGGTGTAATTGCCGTTGGTGGCGTCGGTGCCGACGCTCCAGTTCTTGAGCCGAAAGCTGCCGATGTGACCGTTCACGCCCCAGCCGTCGCCAAGGTCGTAATTCGCGGACAGGTCCACGTAATGCGAGCCTTTCGTTCCCGGCAGCGAGAAGTAGTCGTCAGTGACGTGCGAGTACTTGAGCGCCAACCACTTCCAGCTCGCGCCAATGTAAATTTCCTTGTTATCCACCAGACCCGTGTGAGTCCTGGCGCTGTGCGGGCTCGCAAAGCTGGTGCCTGCGGCGAGGTTGGCGTCGGATCCGGGGTAGTAGTAGTAGATGAAACCGACGTCGAGACCGAAGTCGCCCCAGGATTTCTTCCAGCCGCCGTAGAAATCCATTTCCAGATTGGCGGCCGGAAATCCGGCGCCCTCGCTGACGTTCGAGTTCCAGTTGCCGAGGTACAGGCCGCTCGCGTGGCTGTAATCGATGCCGCCTTGGATCGCGGGCTTGCCGAACGTTTGATCGATTCCGCGGAAACGGTAGCTCGAGAACAGCCCGGCGTTGCCGCTCAGGCTGTGCGGCGACTGCGCAGCCGTGGTTTGCGCGGATACGAAACTTGGGATGGCAAGCGCCGCAACGGCGCCGAATGAAAGTAGGGTCTTGCGCACGGTCATGCCTCCTGAAGTGGTTTGCGTACGCAAAGCACCAAGCAGGCTTCGTGCCATCGCAGGAAACTCAATGAATCAAAGCGTTGGGACTTTCCAACGCACGGGTCGGACGCACCAAACCGGGGCGGCTCGCGCCCCGGGCGCCCGTTGCTGGTGCGGCGTTGCGGTGGATTCGGAAGTTCCATGCTCTGCCGGGTTCTCGCGAAGACTCACCGCGAGAACCCGGCAGATCGGGGAACGGCAATTCGGGCGAACGCGCTTGCGTCCGTCGCCGGCCTCGATCGACTCAAACCGTTTCGCGCAATGTCTGCGCGCTCGATTTCGATGTCCCATGGTCTACCGAGTTCTCGCGAAGATTCACCGCGAGAACTCGGTAGATCGGGGAACTGCAAATCAGGTAGAGGCGCTCGCTTCCGCCAAGCGACTTCAAACCGTCTCGCGCAGCGTGAGCGCGGGAGACGTGCCCAGCACCTTGCGTGCGGACAGCCAGGCGTTGAGCGAAAGCAGCGCGACGCCGGCGAGCGGCCCGGCGATCCAGAGATGCGGGCTCGGCGGAAGATCGAGTTCGAAGACGCGCCGCGCAAGGAGTTGCCCGATCGCGGCCGCGCCCGCGGTCGCAAGCACGCCAGCGAGCAACCCCATGGCGAGGAATTCGACGCGCTGGCTGCCCACCACCTGCCGGCGCGACGCGCCGTACACGCGCATCACCGCGGCTTCGCGCCGTCGCTCGTCCTCGGTCGCGACCAACGCCGAATACAGCACCAGCAGCCCGGCGCCGAGCGCGAACAGAAACACGAACTGCACCGCAGTGATCACCTGGTCGATCACGTTCTGCGCCTGCCGCACCGCCGCCCCGACGTCGACCACGGTGAGGTTCGGGAAGCGCGCGGTGAGGTCGTTCATCACCCGCTCCGCGCCGGGCGCGAGGCGAAACGCGCTGATGTAGCTCGCGGGAAACCCCTCGAGCAGGCGCGGCGGCGCGATGACGAAGAAGTTCACCTTCATCGAATCCCAGCGCAGCCTGCGAAACGAGCTGATGCGCCCGTTGAACGAATCGGCGCCGACGCTGAAGGTGAGTTCGTCGCCGAGCTTCCAACGCAGCGTGTTCGCGATGCCCTCCTCTACCGAAACCTCCTGCGCCCCGGGCAAAAACCAGCTTCCCGCGCTCAGCGTGTTGTGCGCCGGCAGTTGCTCGGTGAAGGACAGGTTGAACTCGCGCTCGACCAGCCTGCGCGCGCGCTCCTCGGTGAACGCCTCCTCTGCAACTGGCTCGCCGTTGACCGCCGTCAGGCGGCCGCGCACCATCGGATAGAGATCCGGTACCTCGATGCGATGCGCGCTGAAGAACTCCCGCACCGGCGCGAGCTGCTCGGGCTGCACGCCGAGGAGAAAACGGTTCGGCGCGTCGGGCGGCGCGCTGCGGCGCCATGCGTCCACCAGGTCGTTGCGCGTGAAGCTGAGCAGCAGCACCGCGGTGAGGCCGAGCGCGAGGCTCGCCACCTGGATCGCGTTGCCGCGCGCGTGCCGCCGCAGGTTCGCCAGTCCGTAACGCAGCGCCGCGCTGCCGTGCGATACGCGGCGCGCCACCGGACCGCTCGCGAGCAACCGCAGCGCGAGCCAGGCGACGAGCGCAAAGCTGAGCACCGCAATCGCGAACCCGCCGACCACGTAGGCGCCCATCCGCACGTCGCCCGCTTGCCACACGAGCAATCCGGAGAGCGTGGCAAGACCCGCCGCGTAGGTCGCGATCGCGCTGCCTCGGAGCGCGCCCGATTCGCGCCGGATGACGCGCACCGCCGGCACGTTCTTCAGTTGCACCAGCGGCGGCACCGCGAAACCGAGCAGCAGCACCAGGCCCACCAGGAATCCTTGCAGGGCGGGCATCGCCGTGGGTGCCGGCAGCCCGCCGCGGAGCAATTCGCCGAGTGCCGCGGCGATCGCCGTCTGTGCGCCGACGCCGGCAAGGCAGCCGATCGCGGACGCCGCGGTTCCGAGCAGCAGGAACTCCAGGCCGTAGAGCGCGAGCAGCCTGCCCTGCGTCGCGCCCAGACAGCGCATCACCGCGCAACCGTCGAGGTGGCGCTCGACATAGCGGCGCGTGCCGAGCGCGATCGCGACGCCGGCGAGAATCGCCGCGAGGAGCGCGGTCAGCCCGAGGAACCGCTGCGCGCGATCGATCGCGGCGCGCACTTCGGGGCGGCCGTTCTCCAGGTTGTCGATGCGCTGGCCGCGCTCGAGCCTCGGTGTCGCCCAGGCTTCGAGCTCGGCAATGCGCTCGCTCGCGCCGGCCGCGTACAGGTAATACCACACCCGGCTGCCGGGCTGCACCAGCCGGGTCGCAGGAACATCCGCGACGTTCAGGATCAGCCGCGGAGCAATGTTGAAAAAGTTGGCGCTGCGCTCGGGCTCCAGCGTGATCACTGCGGCGACCTCGAAGGTTTCGGCGCCAAGCCGCAGCTTCGATCCGACCGGAGCGTCGAGCCCGGTGATCAGCCGCTCCTCGATCCACACGGTGCCGCGCGCCGGGCCGCTCGCCGCCGGCGCATCCGGTGCGTTCGGCGCCGGCGCGACGCGAAGGCGCCCGCGCAGCGGATAGTTTTCGCTCACCGCCTTCACGCCCGCGAGCTGGCTGCGGACCGATTCGCCTTCCCCCGCCTGCGCCATGCTGATGAAGGTGACGCTCTCGGCGCGATCCAGGCCCAGGCGCCCGATTTCCTGCTCCACCGCCGGCGTCCAGGCGTGGTCGGACACGAGAACCAGGTCGGCGCCGAGCAATTGGTGCGCGTCGCGCACCAGCGCCCGCCCGACGCGGTCGGCGAAGAACGCGACGCTCGTCACGCTCGCCACCGCGACGACGAGCGCCGCCGCGAGCACCCGCAACTCACCCGCGCGCCAGTCGCGCGCGAGCATCCGCCACGCAAGGAAAAACAGGGACAGACCGCGATTTCTCCGCCTCACATCGTTCCCGCCGCTTCGCGGAAAATCGTGGTCTGTCCCCGATTTGTGCGTCATGGCACGATCCTTCCGCCGGCCAGGCGCACGACGCGCGTGCAGCGCTTCGCGAGCGACTCGTCGTGCGTCACGAGGATGAGCGTCGTGCCGTAACTGCGGTTGAGTTCGAACACCAGCTCGATCACCCCGTCGCCGGAGGCTGCGTCGAGGCTTCCCGTAGGCTCGTCCGCGAGGAGCAGCTTCGGCCGCATTACGAAAGCACGGGCGAGCGCGACGCGCTGCTGTTCGCCGCCCGAGAGATGCTTGGGATAATGCTGCAGCCGCTCCCCGAGCCCGACGCTCGCGAGAATGCGGCGCGCCTCGTCACCGGCGTCCGCCCGTCCCGCGAGTTCGAGAGGTAGCATCACGTTTTCGAGCGCGGTCAGCGCGGGCAGCAACTGGAACGACTGGAACACGAATCCGACCGAGCGTCCGCGAAGCTCGGCGCGCGCGTCCTCGTCGAGCGAGAAGAGATCCACCCCGTCGAGCATCACGCGCCCCGCGCTCGGCGTATCCAGTCCTGCCAGAATCGCGAGCAGCGTCGACTTGCCGGATCCGGAGGCTCCGACGATGGCGAGCGCCTCGCCCGCAGTGACGTCGAGCCCGATCTCTTGCAGAATGACGAGATCGCTCGCGCCACTCTTCACCGTCTTTCCAATGCCGATCGCCCGCAGAACCCTGTTCGCGTCAACGCTGCTCTGGATGGCATCGATTGTCATGTCGGGAGCGGCGCACGCGGCGCCCGGAATCCTCGTCTTCGGCGACAGCCTTTCCGCGGCCTACGGCATTGCCGAGCGGCATGGCTGGGTGGCGCTCCTTTCGGAGCGGCTCCGAAAGGAGCAACTCGATTATAGCGTCGTCAACGCGAGCATCTCGGGCGAGACCACGCGCGGCGGGCTGTCGCGGCTCGGAAAAGTCCTTGCCGACCACGAACCCGCGGTCGTGATCATCGAACTCGGCGGCAACGACGGACTGCGCGGCCTGCCGGTGGCGGAAATGAAGAGGAACCTCGGCGCCCTGATCGTGCAGTCGAAGAAAGCAGGCGCACGCGTGCTGCTCGTAGGCACGCGGATGCCGCCCAACTACGGCGAAGACTACACGCGAGCCTTCGAATCCGCGCTCGCCGATCTCGCCAGCGAGCATCGTGTGGCGTTCGCGCCCGAACTGACCGCCGGAATCGGCACGCAACTGCAATACTTCCAGACCGACCGCCTCCACCCGAACGAAGCGGCGCAGCCGCTGCTGCTGGAAACCGTCTGGAAGGCGCTGCGGCCGCTGCTTGCGCCCGCGGCGGCCGCTAAGCGACGCTGAGCCGCGGTGCGCCCGCGGCGAGTCGGCCGATCGTGCGAGCCTCGGCGAATCCGTGCCGCGCGAAATCCTGCAGTACGGCCTGCTCGGCGTCGGGCGCGCAGGCGACCAGCAGGCCGCCGCTCGTCTGCGGGTCGGTGAGGAGCACTCGCTGCCAGTCGGGCGCGTCCTTTGCGAGAAGCACGTCCTCGCCGTAGCCCTTCCAGTTGCGCTCGGAGGCACCGGTCTTGGTTCCCTGCTTCGCCCAGCGCACGGCCTCGTCGATGAGCGGCAGATCGGATACGCGGATTTCCGCCGCGAGTTTCGAGCCGCGCAGCATCTCGAGCAGGTGCCCCGCGAGCCCGAATCCCGTCACGTCGGTGATCGCGTGCACGCCCGGCAATTCGGAGAGCGTCGCCCCGGGCGTGTTGAGTTTCGTCGTCCACTCGATCATCCTCGCGTACCCTTCGGCCGAAAGCGCGCCCTTCTTCAGCGCCGCGGAAAGAATTCCGACGCCAAGCGGCTTGCCGAGGATGAGCAGATCGCCGTCGCGCGCGGAACTGTTGCGCATCACCTTGTCCGGATGAACCAGCCCGAGCGCGACCAGCCCGTAGATCGGCTCCAGCACGTCGATCGAATGTCCGCCCGCCACCGGGATTCCTACACCATGGCAGACCGACTCGCCGCCGGCCAGGATTCGCCGGATCACGCTCACCGGGAGCTTTTCGAGCGGCATCCCGACGATCGCCAGGGCGAAAATCGGCTTCGCCCCCATGGCGTAGATGTCGGAGATGGCATTGGTCGCGGCGATGCGCCCGAAGTCGTAAGGGTCGTCGACGATCGGGGTGAAGAAATCGGTCGTCGCGACAAGCGCCTGAGATTCGTTCAGCTTGTAGACCGCGGCGTCGTCCGAGGTCTCGGTGCCGACCATCAGCGCCTCGGGTAGCCCGCGCACGGGTGTGGTCGCGAGGAGTTCCGTCAGTACCGCGGGAGCGATCTTGCAGCCGCAGCCGCCGCCGTGGCTGAACTCGGTGAGGCGGATCTTTTCGGGTGCGTTCATGAGGGTAGAATTTTAGCCGATGAAACCTTCATCGAGAGCTTCCGTCGCGATGGGGGCGTCGATCCTTACGGATTTCGACGCGGTGCTGGATGCGCGTTCGCCCGCCGAGTTTGCCGAGGACCACGTTCCCGGAGCGATTTCCTGCCCGGTGCTCGACGACGCCGAGCGCGCGCACGTCGGAACGCTCTACGCACAGGACTCGCCCTTTGCCGCCAAGCGCATCGGCGCGGCGCTCGTCGCGCGCAACATCGCGCGCCACCTCGAGACGCTGCTCGCCGAAAAGCCGAGGACGTGGCGGCCGCTCGTTTACTGCTGGCGAGGAGGCAAGCGCTCGGCTGCGTTCGCGCACGTGCTGCGCGAGGTCGGCTGGCAGGCCTGCACGCTCGAGGGCGGCTACAAGGCCTACCGGCGGCACGTCGTCGAGCAATTGGCGGAACTGCCGGTGAAATTCACCTTTCGCGTGGTTCACGGGGTCACTGGCAGCGGCAAGAGCCGGTTGCTGCGCGCGCTCGCGCGCACCGGGGCTCAGGTGCTCGACCTGGAGGAGCTCGCGGCGCATCGCGGCTCGGTGCTCGGCAACCTGCCCGGGGAAGCGCAGCCTTCGCAGAAACTGTTCGAAAGCCGGCTGCTGGCGGCGCTCGAGCGCCTGGACCGCGCGCGGCAGGTATACGTCGAGGGCGAGAGCCGCAAGATCGGACAGTTGCAGGTGCCAGCGGCGCTGATCGAGACCATGCGCGCGAGCGACTGCGTTCTGATCGAAGCGCCGATCGAGACGCGCGTCGCGCTGCTGATGCAGGAGTACCGGCATTTTTTCTCCGACCCCGCGGCGCTCGGCGCGCAACTCGACTGCCTCGCCGCGCTGCACGGCCGCGAGCGCATCGACGCCTGGAAGCAGCTCGCCGCGCGCGGCGACTGGCAGGCGTTCGTCGCGCGGCTGCTGGTGGAGCATTACGACCCCGCGTATCGCCGCTCCGCGGCGCGCAATTTCGTGCGCCTGCCCGAGGCCGCGGTGCTGCGAGTTCGCTCACCCGACGAGGCGGCGTTCGAGCACCTCGCGGCGGGGCTGGCATGAAGCGCCTTGCGTTCGCGCTCCTTTCGCTCGCCTGCGCCGGCGCCGCCGCGCAGGACGTGCGCGATGCGCTCGACGCGGGCGATCTCATCTGCGAGATCCGGCACCCGTACCGCAGGGAGGTGTTCGCAGCGCTCGAGCCGCAGCGCCCCGCCGCCGACCTGATGCTGGTGTACGAAGGCGTCGATCGCGACTCGTCGCGCGTGGTCTCGACTCAACGCCCGGGCCGTCACCCGATTGAAGTCCGCGCCACGGCGAACGCAGTGCATTTCATCGAGCCGGTCGGATCGAGCCTGCGACACACCGCGCTCACGCGCTGCCTGCAGACGAAATGGAAGGGCGGCTACGAAGTCTGCACGCGGTTCGCCGCGCGCCACGCCTGGCATTTCGACACCGGTGCGTACGCCGACCCCGACGCGACCCTCGCGCGGCTCGCGGGCAGCGTCTCGCGCGGCGTGTGCGAACCCTGGAAGGTGGATTAGGCGTCCAGCCCCGCGAGCACCCGCAGGTGCTGGACGGCGCTTCGGCCCAGCGCCGGCAGCGCGTAACCGCCCTCGAGAACGGAAACCATGCGGCCGCCGGCATGGCGCCCGGCCACCGAGCGAAGCTGCTCGGTCACCCAGGCGTAGTCGGAATCCACCAGCTGCAGCATCGCCATGTCGTCCTCGACGTGCGCATCGAATCCGGCGGAAAAGATCACCAGCTGCGGCTTGAAGTCCTCCAGCGCGGCCAGCCACCGTCGGGTCACGGCCTCGCGGAACTGTTTCGATCCCGCACCTGCCGCGAGAGGCACGTTGACCATGTTCGACGCGGGGTCCTCGGTGCCACAGTACGGATAGAACGGATGCTGGAAGGTCGAGACCATCAGCACCTGCGAATCGCCCGCGAAGATGTCCTCGGTGCCGTTGCCGTGATGCACGTCGAAATCGACGATCGCGACGCGCTCCACGCCGTGCGCCCGGATCGCGTGGCGCGCCGCCACCGCGACGTTGTTGAAGATGCAGAAACCCATCGGCCGCGCGCGGCAGGCATGGTGCCCGGGCGGGCGCACCGCGCAGAACGCGCTTTGCATTTCGCCGCGATGCACCAGATCCGTGGCGAGCACCGCCGCGCCCGCGGCGCGCAGCGCCGCATCCAGGCTGTGCGGATTCATCGCCGTGTCGGGATCGAGGTGCACCGTCCCTTCCTCCGGCGCGACGCTTCGGATCGCGCGCACGTACTCGATCGGGTGCACGCGCGCGAGCTGCTCGTCGGTGGCGAGCGGCGCATCGAAATGAACCAGAAACGGGTCGATCCCGGACGCGATGAGCTGGTCTTCGATCGCGCCGAGGCGCTGCGGGCACTCGGGATGGCCGGCGCCCATGTCGTGTCGCAGACAATCGGGATGCGTGATGAACGCGGTCGCCATGGCGCTGCCATCTTAGCCCATCCAGTACAATCGACGCATGCTGCTCAAACGCCAGATCCAGGCACCGTCGCGATCGCCGGTCGCGCGCGTGCTCGACTCCGCGGGCGGCATCATTCTGGGCAAGGAAAACCAGATCCGGCTCGCGTTGGCGTGTCTGCTCGCGCGCGGCCACCTGCTGATCGAGGACTTGCCCGGAGTCGGCAAGACGACGCTCGCCCACGTGCTCGCAAAGTCGCTCGGACTGCAGTTCCAGCGCATCCAGTTCACCAGCGACATGCTGCCCGCCGACATCATCGGCGTCGCGGTCTACGAACGCGAAAGCGGCGGCTTCAGGTTCTACCCGGGCCCGATCTTCGCGCAGGTGATTCTCGCCGACGAAGTCAACCGCGCGACGCCCAAGACGCAGAGCGCGCTCCTGGAGGCGATGGAGGAACACCAGGTGACGGCCGAGGGCGAGACGCGCCCGCTGCCGGAGCCGTTTTTCGTCATTGCGACGCAGAACCCTTCCGAGTCGGTCGGAACCTTTCCGCTCCCGGAATCGCAGCTCGACCGGTTCCTGATGCGCATCGAACTCGGGTATCCGGGCCACGACGCGGAGCGATCGCTGCTCACCGGGGTCGATCGTCGCGATCTGCTCGCGACCCTGGAACCCAGCCTTTTGCCCGGAGAGCTGGTCGCCCTCCAGGAGCAGGTGCGCGCGGTGCACGTTGCGCCCGCGCTGCTCGATTACGTGCAGGCGCTGGTCGAGCACACGCGGCGCTCGCCCGATTTCGCGGCCGGCCTGAGCCCGCGTGCGGCGCTCGGCCTGGTGCACTCGGCGCGCGCCTGGGCGCTGATCGAGGGCCGCGACAAGGTGATCCCCGAAGACGTGCAGGCCGTGCTCGCCGGGGTCGCCACGCACCGGTTGCGGCCGGCGCACGACGCCGCGCGCCGCGTCGACATCGGCGCGATGCTGCTCGCCGCGGTACCGATTCCCTGAGTTGAAGCGCGCGCCGACGTGGCCGACCTGAGCCGCGCCGATACCGAATCCGAGACCTCGCGGAAGGGCGCGCAGACTGCGCGCCCGGCCGGAATGCCGGTTTGGGCGGGCATCGTGCTGGCGAGCGCGCTGGCGCTCGCGGCGATCGGTTATTGGACCTTTCGCGCCGTGGAGAATTCGATGCGCGAGCTGCACTCGACGAGCATGAAGAACCTGCTCGACTCGGAGTCCAACTCGCTTCGCGTCTGGATCACGGAGGAAACCCGCGACGCAGAGCGAAAGGCGCGCGATCCCAACGTGCGGGCCGCGGCGAGCACGCTCGCCGAACTCGCGGCGCAGCCCGAGGTCACGCGCGAACGCCTGTGCACTGGCCCCGAGCGCGATGCACTCGAGCAGGCGCTGCGGCCACTGCTGCGCGACATCGGCGACGCCACCTTCAACCTCACCGCGCCTTCGGGACGGCTGCTCGCGACCCGGTTTCCCGAGTACTGTGGACTCAGCGTCCACCCGCAGCGTTTCCTCCCCCAACTCGAGCCCGTGTTCAGGGGCGCTTCGCGTTTCGTGCGTCCCTTCAAGGACATCGACCGCGTCGCCGATCCCGGCGAGTTGCGGTCCGGAGCGCCTTTCGCCTGGGTCGTCGCACCGGTGAGGGACGCCGCGAATCGCGTCGTCGCCGCGCTCGGCATCGCACAGCCTGCCGACGCCGTGTTCGCCTCGATCCTCGAAGCCGCGCGCCCGGGCGAGAGCGGCGAGGCGTTCGCGATCGATGAGCACGGCACGATCCTTTCGGGAAACACTGCGGGCGAGACGGCGCGCCTGCACGCGTACCGCGATCCCGCGGCGAGTGAAGGCGTGATCCTCGAACCGTTCGTGAACCACCGCGGCGTCGAGGTGATCGGCGCCTGGCGCTGGCTCCCGGAATACGGCCTCGCGGTGACGATCGAGATCGCTGCGGACGAGGCCTACGCTCCGCTTCGCTTCCTCAAGATCGCCTTCGGGGTCGTTTTCGGCGCGCTCGTGATCGCGGTCGCGGCAGCGCTTGCGGCGGGACTCTCGGCACTGCGGCTGCGAAGCCAGCTCGGCGCGTCGCGCCGGCTCGGCGGCTACGTGCTGGAAGAGCGCATCGGCGAGGGCGGCATGGCGGTCGTGTACCGCGCGCGGCATGCGCTGCTCAAGCGCTCCTGCGCGATCAAGCTGCTGCGGCCCGCACGCTCGAACGACGAGTCGATCGCCCGCTTCGAGCGCGAAGTGCAGCTCGCAAGCCAGCTCTCGCATCCGAACACCATCGAGATCTACGACTACGGCCGCACCACCAACGGCGAGTTCTACTACGCCATGGAATATCTCGACGGCATCACCACGGCGGATCTGGTCGCACGCTCGGGCGCAGTGCCCGTGCCGCGCGCGGTGCACCTCCTGCGGCAGGTGTGCGCCGGGCTCGCGGAAGCGCATGCGCGCGGACTGGTGCATCGCGACGTCAAACCCGAGAACCTCATGGTCTGCCGCCTCGGCGGCGAGTTCGACGTGCTGAAGATCCTCGATTTCGGACTGGTGAAGAACGTCGCCGAAAAGCACAGCCGCGACCTCACCCGAACCCTGCGCATCCTCGGCACGCCGCTGTACATGGCACCGGAGCGCCTGCGCAACCCGGCGGACGTCGATGCGCGCGCCGACATCTATGCCGTCGGCGCGGTCGCGTTCTTCCTGCTCACGGGGCGCCGGATGTTCGACGGCGGGGACGATCTCGCGATCACCACCAGGGTGCTGAACGACGAGTCTCCGCTTCTGTCCGAGGCGGCTGCGCAGGCGATACCGACGGAACTGGCACTGTTGGTCCAGGCCTGCCTCGAAAAGAAGCGCGAGGACCGGCCGCAGCGCGTCGCCGACCTGCTGGAAGCGTTCGATGCGCTCGCACAGGAGCAGCGCTGGACGCAGTGCGAGGCGCAGGCCTGGTGGGACGCGGTGCCGCCTCCGGGCGCTTCGGCCTGACGCCGCTTCAGATCAGGCGCGCGATCCGCTCTTCGGAGAGCGGCCTGAAGCCGTGGCGTTCGTAGAAACGCCGCGCTCCGGCATTATCGCTGTGAACCGCGGTGTCGATCCGACGCACGCCGATGCGCCGCAACTCCTCGACGAGCGATTCGAGGTGTCGCGACCCGATCCCGTGCCCTTCGCGTCCCGCCCGGACCGCGACGTCGTCGAGTTTCGCCACGAGCGCACCGGCCGACGTCGAAATCGCGTAGCACACGACGCACACCGCCACCGCCTCCGATCCTTCGTAAGCGAGCCAGACGAACCCCGTTTCCGGGTGCGCGAGGAACAGATCGAGCGCGCGTCCGATCGCCTCTTCGCCGCAGTCCCCGTAGGCCGCGCTGCTCGCAAGGTAATGCGGATCGTCGGCGAGAAATGACTGCAGCAGCGCGAACGCGTCGTCGCGCGACGCGCGGGTCATTCGGCAGCTAGCGATCTCGGCCATGAGGCGGCGATTGTCTCAGGTCCGCGGACTCGCGGCGGCCGTCGTACCAGAATTCGAGCCCTTCGCGCCGGCGCACCGCGCCCAGACCGCCGCGCGCCAGGCGCAGCATCTGCCGGGGAATCTGCCAGCCGGGAAAGAGCCGGAGCTTCCGTCCTGAAGAAATGACCGCATCGGGCAGCATGATGAATCGGCCGCGCTTTCTCAGTGCGAGCGCGAAATGGATTTCCTCGCTCGCGAAATAGCGCTCGTCGAAGCCGCCCACGGCATCGAAGGCGTCGCGCCGGCCAAAGATGAAGCACCCGCCCGCAACCCCGAGGCGGTACAGAAGCCAGCAGGTGAACGACGACAGCGCGCGGACCCACCACGGCGTCCCGTGTGCATCCAGTTGAACGCGCGCTCCGCCGCCGACCGCGCCGCGGCGAATCGCTTCAAGCATGGCGCGAATCACGGCCTCGGACACGAGCGTGTCCGCGTCGACGAAAGCGAAAACTTTTCCCATGGCAATCCGGGCACCGGCGTTGCGCACGGCGGAGATGCGGTGCAAATTCACCGCGACCACCGTGGCGCCGTGCTCGCGTGCGATTTTCGCCGTCGCGTCGGTCGAGGCGTCGTCCACCACGATCACTTCGAAGGTTTCGCCGGCTGCGCCTGCCGCGGCGTACAAAGATCGAAGCGTCGCGCCGAGCATGACCGCCTCGTTGTAGGCGGGGACGATGAACGAGACTTGCACCGGGGCGCGCGTCAGAGCGACCCGAGCGCGATCCCCGGCGCCGAAACCGCTCCTGCCATGCGCCCGCCGCCGGCGAGCAGCTTGAAGCGATCTGCCGGAACGACGAGGTGCAGGTATCCGGTCTTGCTGCAGATCGAGCAATTGCATTCCGAGACCTGAAGGGTCGATGGTGCGACCACTTCGAATCGCACGCGCCCGCAGTGGCAGCCCCCGATGTGCCTGATCACTCCCTTCTCCTTGTTCGGCGTTTTGCCGCGGCGACCAATCTACCGCCAGCCGGTCACCGGGAACAAGCGTCCCGAACCATCAACAGCTCGTCAGGCTCGACCTCGTGCCGGGTGTGCAGCTCATGCGTGGCGGCCACGAACCCGAGCCGATCGAGAAACCGCAGCGAGCGATGGTTCGTGCGCTTGAGCACGGCGGTGAGCGAGTGCACACGGTAACTCGCGGCGAGTTCGACAATCATGGCGCATACCGCCTCGCCCGCAATCCCGCGTCCCCAGTGCGGACTCGAAAGCTCGTATGCAATCGCCGCCACGCCGTCCGGATGCACGGTCGCCTGGACGTACCCCGCGAGTTCCGCGGTCGGAAGCCGGATCGCCCAGTTGAGCCACTGCTCGCGTCCGTCCGCCGAACGCCGTGATTCGAGCCTGGAATAGCGCTCGCGAAGCCACTCCAGCGATCGCGGCGGCTGGTTCTCGAACTCATAGATCGCCGGATCGCAGAGGACCGCGAACATCTCCTCCGCATGCGCGGCAATGAGCGGCTCGAGCGTCAGGCGGTCGGTGGCGATGTCGTTCATGAATTCCTCGGAACGAGGACCTTTTGAAATATTTCCAGTTCCGCGGTCGCGCCGGGCGCCCCTCAACCGTCGCGGCGCCAGTCCCGCAGGTTCCACAGATCCCCGTCCCAGGCGCTGAACGAGGCGCGCAGGCGATTGGAAATCCCCGAGACGCGGGGCCGGAGGACGACCGGAAGGATCGCGTGCGAGTTGCAGACCAGATCGTTCATCCGGATGAGCAGCGCCGCACGCTTGACCGGGTCGAGCTCGACCTCCGCGGCCCTGAATGCGCGGTCGTACTCGTCGTTGCGCCAGCGCGCGATGTTCCGCCCCTGCCACTTGTTCTCGCGCGACGTCAGCTCCCAGGAGCAGAACTGCTCCATGTTCCGGCCCGGGTCCGGGCTGCCTCGCGTCTGCGTGTACAGCTGCAGGTCGGCGAAGAACTTGCTGTTGGTGTCCGGATTGCCGACGTCGGAGGAGAAATACACCGACGGCACCACCGTTTTCAGTTCGATCTCCATGCCCGCTTTCTGGCAGGCCTGCTTGACGATCGCCTGGGTCTTCTGGCGTGGCGCGTTGATCGAGGTCTGGAACAGGAACTTGAGCTTGCGTCCGTTCTTCGCGCGCAGGCCGTCGGCGCCGCGCAGCCAGCCCGCGGCGTCGAGCAGCGCATTCGCTTTCGCCACGTCGTATCCCCGGGGTACGTTGCGCGAATTGAAACGCTCGGGGTTGTTCATGAAATTCGCCGTCACCACGCCCGTGCGCCCGTAGATGTGTTTCTGGATGGACGCGCGGTCGACGAGCAGGCTGAGCGCCTCGCGAACGGCCGGATCGCTCAGCACGGGATGCCGGCTCTTCGGGCTCGAGCGTTCGCCGTCGGTCTCGGTCCACGGGTCGGACTGGTTCAGCATGATGAATTCGATGTCGCCGCCCAGCGTCATCACCGCCTTGCCCCTGCCGCCCTTTTCGAGGCGCACCAGGATTTCGTCCTCGACCTGGAGGTTCCAGGCGAAATCGAATTCCCCGGTCTGGATCACCGCGCGCGCGGCCGACGCGGCATCGCCGCCGCCCTTCATCTCGATCGTATCGAAGTGCGGGCGGCCCGGCTCGTGGTAGTCGGGATTGATCCGTCCGCGCACCGAGTCCCCGGGCATGAAGTCGGCAAACCGGTACGGCCCGGTGCCCACCGGCCTCAGGTTCTGGGGCGCATCGCGCGATCTGGCGCCGCGGTACCGCTCGAACAGATGCCTGGGAATCTGAAGCCCGCGGCCGCCGATGAACGCATCCGCCCAGAACGGCGTCGGCTTTCGGAATTCGATGCGCACGGTATAGTCGTCGCGCTTCACCACGTTGATGTCCTGGTACCACCCGATCGTGATCGCCGCGGTTTCCGGATCGCGCGCGTATTCCCAATTGAAGACGCAGTCGTCGGCGGTGAACGGCGCGCCGTCGTGCCAGCGCACGCCGCGCTTGAGCTTCCAGGTGACCGACAGTCCATCGCGCGCCACCCCGCCGTTCTCGAGGCTGGGTACCTCGGCAGCAAGAGCGGGAACCAGATTCCCGGCGCTGTCCCAGTTCGCCAGCGGTTCGTAGAAAAAGCGCGCGGCGTCGACGTCCTTGGCTCCGATGCC
>Ga0209726_10000728_pt1 | contig 59236 bp, 51 predicted proteins | sample Subgrocontami54m_FD_187453 | JGI IMG/M metagenome (GOLD analysis project Ga0209726, IMG submission 187453) | Subsurface groundwater microbial communities from S. Glens Falls, New York, USA - GMW46 contaminated, 5.4 m (SPAdes) (version 3) | ecosystem: Environmental > Aquatic > Deep subsurface >...
TGATCGAGCGGCAACTGAAGCTTCCGACGAAGGCGTGAGAGGGACGAGCCACAAAGCCTACGGCCCGTGGGGGACATCATGGAAGTTGCGGTTAGGTCTTCGGCGCAACCCATTCAATTTCTTCGTGCTCTTCGTGCTCTTAGTGGATCGAAGCCGTCTACCCTTCTCTGCCGACGACCGCATGCGCGATGGGCTGATCGAGCGGCAACTGAAGCTTCCGACGAAGGCGTGAGAGGGACGAGCCACAAAGCCTACGGCCCGTGGGGGACATTATGGAAGTTGCGGTTAGGTCTTCGGCGCAACCCATTCAATTTCTTCGTGCTCTTCGTGCTCTTAGTGGATCAAATCCGTCTACGCCTTCTCTGCCGACACAGCCTTCACGAGATCCACCGCCCTTCCCAGCGTCTGTAGCCGCTCGTCGAGTGTGCGGCCGTCGGGATGGATCCGCAGCGTCGTGATGCCGGCGTTGCGATAGGCGCGGATGCGATCGCGGACCATCGATTCGGTGCCCAGCATGTTCACGGCCAGCACCATCTCGTCGGGCACCAGGTCGGCGGCCTCCTTGCGCTTGCCTTCGAGCCACAGGCGCTGGACGGCGATGCCCTCCTCCTCGTAACCGGCGCGACGGAAGGCGGCGTTGTAGAAGTTGTGCTCCTTCGACCCCATGGCGCCCAGCGTGAAGGCGATGCCGGGGCGGTTGCGCGCGACGAGCTTGTCGACGTCGTCCGAGAAGGCGACGGCGCCGCCCGCTTGCAGGTCGATGTCGGCGAGCGTGCGGCCGGATTTCGCGGCGCCGGCGCGGATGTGCTTGAAGAAGACTTCGTCCGCCTGCTCCGGAATGAACGACGTGCCGATCCAGCCGTTCGCCCGCTCGCCGGTCAGCTCCAGGCTCTTCGGGCTCAGCGTCGCGAGGTAGACGGGGATGTCGGGCTGCGGCTGCGCGCCGGACTTCAGCGCTTTGCCCTCGCCGCCGGGCAGCGGCAGGTGGTAGATCTGGCCGTCGTAGATCAGCCGCTCGCCCGCCGAGACGATGCGGACGATCTCGATCAGCTCGCGGATGCGCTGGATCGGCTTGCGGAACGGCACGCCGTGCCAGCCCTCGACGACTTGCGGCCCGCTGGCGCCGAGGCCGAGGATGAACCGCCCGCCCGACATCGACGCCAGCGTCATCGCCGTCATCGCCAGGTTCGCGGGCGTGCGCGCGACGGCCTGCATGATGCCCGCGCCCAGCTTGATGCGCGACGTCTTGGCGGCGAGGTAGGCGAGCGGCGTCACCGCATCGTGCCCCCACGACTCCGCCGACCACGCGTAGTCGACGCCGAGGCGCTCCGCTTCGACAGCGTACGTCGAGAGTTCGTCCCACTCTTCGTTTCCGGTCATGTTGAAGCCGATAGCGGTCTTCATGGTTGGTACTCCAGTCGTCAGTCGTCGGTGCGTGGTCGATGGTGGAGGGATTAAACATACAAGGGCACGAAGGATCACGTGGGTTCGATCCACTAAGAGCACGAAGAACACGAAGGGATCTTAGGTCAGGCGAAACTGGAGGCGCGGGTGGCGCCGGACGGGTTATCCACAGATTACACAGATGGACACAGATGAGGATCGCCGATCGCGGCGTGCGCGAGGATCAATTCGCGACTGCGCCCCCTCACGGTCGAGAAGGGATGGCCGGCGGTCAGCGGTGAAGCAGGAGGGCAATGCGGCGGTTCGCCGATCGAGTTGACGCCGGCGTCGGTTCGAAGTCGAGGAGGGACGGGTTCTAGAGCTGCCCCCTCTGGGCGCCGTCGCCCTACTTCACCAGCTGGCGCAGGACGAAGGGGAGGATGCCGCCGTGGTTGTAGTAGTCGACCTCGACCGGCGTATCGATGCGGCAGATGACGGTGAACGCCTTCTCCGACCCGTCATCAGCGCGGGCGCGGACCGTGAGGCGCTTGCTGGGCGTGACGCCGCCGACGATACCTTCGACGTCGTAGCGTTCGAGTCCCCTGAGGCCCAGCGTCTCGCGATCCTGGCCGGGCTCGAACTGCAGCGGCAGCACGCCCATGCCGATGAGGTTGCTGCGGTGAATGCGCTCGTAGCTCTTGGCGATCACCGCCCGCACGCCGAGCAGCGCTGTGCCCTTCGCCGCCCAGTCGCGCGACGAGCCGGTACCGTACTCGGCGCCGGCGATGATGATCAGCGGCACGCCCTCATCACGATACTTCTCCGATGCGTCGAAGATCGACGTCACATCGCCATCGGGAAGGTGCTTCGTGAACCCGCCTTCCGTGCCAGGGGCGAGGAGATTGCGCAGGCGGACGTTGGCAAACGTGCCGCGCACCATCACTTCATGATTGCCGCGGCGCGTGCCGTACGAGTTGAAGTCTTCGGGCGCGACTTCCAGTTGCATCAGATACTTGCCTGCGGGCGTGTTCTTCGGGATCGATCCAGCCGGCGAGATGTGGTCGGTCGTCACGGAATCGCCGAGGACGGCCAGCACGCGCGCGCCGCGCACATCGGCGGGCGGCGGCGGTTCGACGGGCATGCGGTCGAAGTACGGCGGGCGCTTGATGTACGTCGATGAGGGATCCCACTCGTAGCGCTCGCCTTTCGGGATATCGAGCGCGCGCCAGTCGTCCTCCCCCTCGAAGACGTAGCGGTACTTCTCGCGGAACATCTCCGACTTCACGGACGCGCGCACCGCGGCCTGCACGTCGGCCTGCGACGGCCAGATATCGCGCAGGTATACGGGCGCGCCGTCCTTGCCGGCGCCAAGCGGCTCGTTGTGCAGATCGATGTCCATCGTGCCGGCGAGGGCGTACGCGACGACCAGCGGCGGCGACGCGAGGTAGTTGGCCTTCACTTCCTGCTGGACGCGGCCTTCGAAGTTGCGGTTGCCGGAGAGCACGGACGCCGCGATCAAGTTGCCGTCGCGAATGGCTTCGGAGATGTGCGTCGGCAGCGGGCCGGAGTTGCCGATGCACGTCGTGCAGCCGTAACCGACGAGGTAGAAGCCCAGCGCTTCCAAGGATGGCGTCAACCCGGCCTCGTTCAGGTAGTCGGTGACGACCTTCGAGCCGGGCGCGAGGCTGGTCTTCACCCACGGCTTCGACGTGAGGCCGCGCTCGACGGCGTTTTTCGCCAGCAGGCCGGCGGCGATCATCACCTGCGGATTCGAGGTGTTCGTACACGACGTGATCGCCGCGATGACGATCGAGCCGTGTGTGATGTCGAACGACTGCGCGCCATCGCTGCATGCGACGGGCGCGAACGGGCTGGGCGCCGGCTCGCCAGTCGCGCCGCCTTCGGCGACCCAGGCGCTGAGGCGCTGCGCATCGACGTTCGGTGCCTGCCCGTCGATCATCGACGCGAGGCTCTTGCGCCATTCGCGCTTGGCGTCGGCGACGCGCACGCGATCCTGTGGGCGCTTCGGTCCAGCGATGCTCGACTCGACGTCGCCGAGGTCGAGGTGCAACGTGTCCGTGAACAGCGGCTCGGGCGTGTCGTCTGCGCGGAAAATGCCCTGTGCTTTCGTGTACGCCTCTACGAGCTGCACGAGCGGCTCCGGGCGGCCGGTGAAGCGCATGAAGGCGACCGTCTCGGCGTCGCACGGAAAGAAGCCCATCGTCGCGCCGTACTCGGGCGCCATGTTGGCGATCGTCGCGCGATCGGGCAGCGGCAGCGATGAGAGGCCGCTGCCGTAGAACTCGACGAACTTGCCGACGACGCCCTTCGCGCGCAGCATCTGCGTCACCGTGAGCACCAGATCGGTCGCCGTCGCGCCCTCGCGCAGCGCGCCGGTCAGTTCGAAGCCGATCACTTCGGGCGTGAGCATCGGCATCGGCTGGCCGAGCATCGCCGCCTCTGCCTCAATGCCGCCGACGCCCCAGCCGAGGACGCCGAGCCCGTTGATCATCGTCGTGTGCGAGTCGGTGCCGACGAGTGTGTCGGGGTAAGCGACGGTCGCGCCGTCCTGCTGCTGCTCGAACACGACGCTCGCGAGATACTCGAGATTGACCTGATGGACGATGCCCGTATCGGGCGGCACGACGCGGAAGTTGTCGAAGGCGTCCTGGCCCCAGCGCAGGAACAGATAGCGCTCGCCGTTGCGTTCCATCTCGCGCTGTGCGTTGAACTGGAACGCCCCGGCCGTACCGAACTGGTCGACCTGCACCGAGTGGTCAATCACGAGGTCGGTCTGTTGCAGCGGGTTGATGCGGCGCGGATCGCCGCCGAGATCGCGGATCGCGTCGCGCATCGCCGCGAGATCGACGACGCATGGGACGCCCGTGAAGTCCTGCATGAGCACGCGCGCCGGGCGGAACTGCAGCTCCCTGTCGGCTGGCGCGGTCGGGTCCCAGGCCGCGAGCGCCGCTACGTCGTCCTTCGTGACCGAGCGGCCGTCCTCGTTCCGGAGCAGGTTCTCGAGCAGGATCTTCAGCGAGAACGGCAGCCGTGAGACGTGGCCCACCCCGGCCTTCTCCAGCGCGTCGAGGCGGAAGATATCGACGCTGCGGGAGCCTACGGAGAGTGCGGCCCGGCTGCGGTAGCTGTCCATTGGTGCGGGCATGGCTGCTCCTTCGGGCGCCGGCGGAAGGCCCGCCAGGAGGTGCGGCGGGGCCTCTCAGGCCGGCTGCTGCGTCGATGCCGTGGGCTTCATTGTAGGCTGCGGCGGGCTTATGCGGGCGCCGCCGTCTCAGGTTCAGTTGGCGATTGGCGAAGTCGGCGAAATTGGGGGGTTGAAATGCTGCGCGGGTTGGCGCATGATGGGCATGGGTGAACGCAATAACAGGTTAGGTAATTCACGCAATCAGGTTCACATGACCAATTCTACCGTCGCAGAGGCCGCGCCGCACTCCGATGGAGCCCACCACCCGTCGTGGAGCTTCCTGACCAACTACGCCATCGTCCTCGTATACGTGGCACTGCATCCCGACTCGACGGTGCGGACGATCGCGTCCGATGTCGGCGTCACGGAGCGCGCGGCGCTCTCGATCCTGCGCGACCTCGACATCGAGGGCATCGTCCGCCGCACGCGCAACGGCCGTCGCAACACGTACTCCGTCGATTTCAGCCGGCTCGCTTCGATGCGGCGGGGCGGGCGAGAGACGACGAACCCGCTGACGCCGCGGCTGTTCGTCGACGTCATCATCAAGACGCTGTTCGAGATCGCGCACGAACGCGAGTCCTCGGCCGGGCACGAACCGCCGCGGGTAACGCGAGACGACGAGAGCGAGGCGCGCGCCGGTACCTGGGGCTTCTTCACCAACCACCTGCTCATCCTGCTCGCCGCCGCGCGCGATGGTTCGCAGACCGTGCGCGAACTGGCGGCCACCGCCGAGATCACCGAGCGCGCGGCGGTTTCGATCCTGAACCAGTTGCGTGCGGAAGGGATCATTGACGCAATTCGAGAAGGCCGCCGCAACACGTACACGCTCAACTTCGACGCGTTCCGCGAGTTCCGCGGTTGGTCGTTCGGTACCTGGGAGATCCCGCCGCAGCTCGTCGCCGTGGCGGCGAACGGCATACGCATGCTTGCGCGGCAGCCGCGCTGAGGGGCTGACCGCCCGAGCGCCATGATTCGAGGGCGCCGTTGACGGCCAAGGTCGCATCCCGCGAAGGCGACGCACCGCGAGGACGGGCAGCCCCGCGCGCGACGTGGACGTTCCTCACGAATCATCCGGTTGTGCTCATCTACATCACGCAGCACCCTGAATCGACCGTGCGCGCGATCGCGATCGGCGTCGGGCTTACCGAGCGGGCGACGCTCGCGATCCTGCGCGATCTCGACGATGAGCGCCTCGTCGAACGGCACCGCGAGGGGCGGCGCAACACGTACGTCGTGCGCTACGAGCGGCTGGTTGGGCTGGCGGGAAGTGCTCCCGCATTCAATGCCGCCGCCGAGGCGGTGGTCGGTGCTCTCGTATCGATCGCACCCGAAGGACGCGCGGCGAGCCGGCAGCGGACCGCGCCGAGCGCGGCGGACCGCGGGAGGCGCGTGGGCACTTGGGGCTTCTTCACGAACCACATGATGCTGCTCGGCGCCATCGCCGCGGCGCCGACGCTGACCGTGCGTGAGCTGGCGCTGCTGACGAAGATCACCGAGCGCGGCGCCATGAGCATCCTCAAGCAGCTCGAAGCGGAGCACATCATCGTCCGCCACCGCGAGGGTCGCCGGAATCGCTACACCATCGACATCGACGCGTTCCGTGCGTTCCGCGGCTGGACGTACGACACCTGGGCGATGCCCGTGCAGCTAATCGACGTCGCTGCCAAGGGCATCCGCGCGCTGGCGCGGGGATAGGCGCTCGCCGGCCAGCGCTACACCGCCGCTCACGCTTCCGCTAAGCTACGGCAACGGCAAGCCACCGCGCACCAGCACGCGGGCGTCGATCACGCCGCATTTCCAGAGAGATCATCCTATGCGCATGTCGCGAATGTTCGGGAAGACGCTACGCAACGCGCCCGCCGAGGCGGAGACGGCCAACCATCAGCTGATGCTGCGCGCCGGCCTCGTGCAGCAGCTGGCGGCGGGCATCTACAGCTACCTGCCCGTCGGCTGGCGCGTGATGCGGAAGATCGAGCAGATCATCCGCGAAGAAATGGACCGCGCGGGCGGTCAGGAAGTCGTCATGCCAGCGCTGCAGCCGGCGGAGCTGTGGGAGCAATCGGGCCGCGCGCAGACGATGAGCGATGTGCTCTTCCACCTGAAGGACCGCCGCGAGCGCGACTACGTCATCGGGCCGACACACGAAGAAGTGGTCGTCGATCTGTTCAAGCGCCAGGTACAGAGCTACCGCGACATGCCGCTGATGGTCTACCAGATCCAGACCAAGGCCCGCGACGAGGCGCGCCCGCGCGGCGGACTGATGCGCGTCCGCGAGTTCACGATGAAGGACGCGTACAGTTTCGACGCGAGCTGGGAGGCGCTGGACGAGAGCTACAGGGCCGCCCGCGCGGCATATGTGCGCATCTTCGAGCGCTGCGGCGTGCCGGTGATCCCGGTGCTGGCCGACTCCGGTGCGATCGGCGGCAAAGAGAGCGAAGAGTTCATCTTCCTCGACGACTTCGGCGACAACACCGTGCTGCTATGCGGCAGCTGCGGCTACGCGGCGAACGCGGAGAAGGCCGACCACAAGAAGCACGAGGTTGAGTCGGGGGCGCTGTTACCGCTCGAAGAGGTTGCGACACCTGGCCAGAAGACTATCGACGATCTCGTGAGCTTCCTGGGCGTGCCGCATTTCCGAACGCTGAAGGCGGTGTTCTACGAAGCCGACGGCGTGCCTGTGTTCGTCGCGATCCGCGGCGATCTGGAAGTGAACGAGGCGAAGCTCCGAAACGCGCTGAAAGCCATCGAATTGGATCTGCTGGACGACCAAGGGGTACGGAAGTACGGACTCGTCGCCGGGTCGGCCTCGCCGGTCGGGCTCAAAGGGATCAAGATCGTGGCCGACGATACGGCGATCTCATCGGCGAACCTCGTCGCGGGCGCGAACAAGCCCGACGTGCACTTCAAGAACGTCAACCACGGCCGTGATTGGCACGCTGACATCGTCACCGACATCTCGCTGGCGCAGGCGGGGTCGGTGTGCGCGCGCTGCGGCGGCAACCTGGAGGCGAAGCGCGGCTACGAAATCGGCCACGTGTTCAAGCTCGGCACGGTGTACACGGAGCGGCTCGCGGCGTCATTCACCGACGAGGCGGGCGAGCTGAAGCCCGCCATCATGGGCTGCTACGGCATCGGCGTCGGGCGCGTGTTCGCCGGCGCGATCGAGGCGAGCCACGACGAGCGCGGCATCATCTGGCCGCGCGAACTGGCGCCGTACGACGTGCATCTGGTCGGACTCGGTTTCGACAAGCCGGGCGTGCGCGAGAGCGCCGAGCAGGTGTACCAGCAGCTCGTCGATGCGGGGCTGGACGTACTCTACGACGACCGCGAAGAGGGCTCGGCCGGCGTGAAGTTCAACGACGCCGACCTGCTGGGCATGCCGGTGCGCGTCACCGTCAGCCCGCGCAGCATCGAGAACGGCGGCGCCGAGGTGAAGCGCCGTACCGTGAAGGATGCGCAGATCGTGCCGCTGACGGATGCCTCAAGCGCCGTACGCGAGCTACTCGATCGCCGTGACTGACGCCGTGCTGCGGCGCTTCGGCGTCGGGCCGGAAGATCGCATCGGCCACGGCGGCGATGCCACCGTCTACGCGCTGGACGGCGAGCGCGTCCTCCGCGTCCTCCACTCGACCAACAGTCCCATCGCCCGCATCGCTGCCTTCTACGACGAACTCGCCGGACAGGATCCCGGCTTCGCCTTGCCGCGCGTGCTCGAATTCGGCGAGATCGACGGCACTGCGTACAGCATCGACCGCCTCATCCCCGGCCGCCCGCTGATCGACGTGCTACCGGAGCTATCGGGCCAGCGGCGGCGCGCGGCGCTTGATGCGTATCTGGACGGGGCGACGGCGATCGGCCGCCTGCGATGTGAGCGGCCGCTCTACGGCGAAGTACTGGCCGACCCACCGCTCCAGCGCTCGACGTGGACGCAGTTCCTCCTCGACCGAGCGGATGCGGCGCTGAGCGTGAGCGGTGGCTACCTCGGCGACGACGTACCCGCTCTCGACGAAGCGATCGCAGCGACCAAGCGGAGGATCTCCGCACTGCCTGCGCGGCCTGAACGCCGCCTCGTGCACGGCGACTATTTTCCGGGCAACGTCATGCTCGGCGACGATCTGGCTGTCAGCGGCGTCATCGATTTCGGAACGCTGACGGTGATGGGCGACACGGCGATGGATGTCGTGAGCGCGATCATCTTTATCGAGGTGGTTCCGGCGGGTGATCCGGAAGACGCAGCCTATCTCACCGCGCGTGCCATGCGAACGCGTGGGGCCGGCTTCGTGGAGCTGATGCGTGCGTATCGCGCGTACTACGCACTGCGGCTCGCGCCATACGCCGAGGCGGATGACGCTCGGTTGTACGCGTGGTGCGCGCGGACGTTGGAGGCGGTCGGCGGCGCGTGATGAGGGCGGTTCATCTGGCCACGCGTGAGGGCCGTGATCCTAATGCGAATATTGTGCCCGCACGAGGGCGCTCTACGGAGCGCCCCTACACGGGATGTTGCGGCCAGCATGCGGCCAACGGTGGACGGGAGCGCCCGTCCGCGAGGCCGACGTTCCATTTCGGGCACCGGGCAGGGCTCGCCCTGCCCCCAACGTGATCGGGTCTGCTGATGATCGGTGCGAACAGGACGCGGCGCGCCGCCGCTTGTGCGCTACCATGGGCTCGCAGGGCAGGGATGATGCGGAGGTCAGGGATGATGCGCATGCAAGGGCCGAGGGCACGCCACCGCGTGCCCCTACGGATACTATTCGCGGCGGCGGTTGTACTTTCGATGGTGGGCGCGCGACAGGCCGCGGTTGCGCCTGTGCACGCGGCCGAATGCAACAAGGTCGCTACGCCGGGCACGCTGCAGGCGCTGGTCGATGGTGCCGCGGCAGGCGACGCGATCTGCATGGCGCCGGGCGTGTATCGCGGGCCGGTGACGTTCCAGGCCAAGCACGGCGTCACGTTGCGCGGGGCCGGTACGCACACGAGTATCGTGGCCGGCGGCGACAAGGACTCGCTGCTGGTGTTCGATAGCAGCGATCTGACCTTCGAGGACTTCACGCTCTACTACGGGCATCCTTCGAACGCCTACATCAACCATAGCCAGAACATCGTCTTCAACCGGATGGACGTGGGCGGCGGCGGCATCGGCATCCATTACGACGTCAACAGCGTCGGCTCCATCAACGAATCGTTCGTGTACGCGATGGACGGCGATGGCATCCTGATCCGCCGCCAGTCGAGCGTGAACGTGCAGCGCAACTGGGTGTTCAAGAACGGCGGCGTCGGCGTATCGACGGTCGGCGAGAGCGCGAACACGGCGATTACGCGCAACATCATCTCGGACAACAAGGGACCGGGCGTGTTCGCCGGGCAGACGCCGTGCGCGCTGCTGCCGCCGGGGTTCGTCGAGGTGCCCGAGTGCTATCTCGTGAACCTGCAGGCCTTCGTCGGCACCGCGAACATCATCCTCGATTCGAACGTCATCCAGGCGAGTAACAGCACGGGTATCGTGCTGTTTCCCGGCACGCGCGGGACGTTCCGCAACAACCACATCTGGCGCAATCACCTCAGCGGGCTGTTCGTCTGGGGCGCGCAGATGTCGTCGGACAATGACGAGTTCAACGCGAACGACGAGCACGCGATCGAGTTCCGCGCCTATCCCGATCCGCTGAAGTACGGGCAGGTCGGGCGCGACTTCCCGGTGCGCGCGGTGGGCACGATCAACGGCGCGGACATCCACGATACGGTGGTGCTGCCGGAGACGCGCACGCTGGGCGGCGGCGTGCTCGCCCAGGGCGCGAACCTCGACGTGACGAACTCGCACATCTACCGCAACCGCGGCATCGGCGTGTCGTACGTGAACACCTCGCTGGGTACGATCAGCCGCAACCGCATCGAGAACAACCGCGGCTCGGCGATCTGCATCTACAAAGCGGGCAACGTCGTCGCGACGGGGAACACGATCTCGAACAACAGCGTCAATGACGTCGGTGTCTGCGATGAGACGACGCCGTAGTTCGGCACGCGATCCCGCTGATCATGTCGCGCGTAACAACTTCTGTCATGCAGAGCGAAGCGAAGCATCTTCTCCGTCGAGGCCCGATGTCTCGCTCAGGGGCGCCGCCGGCGCACTGCATCGCGCCCGCGCGTCACTGCTCGCGACGTCGCGGATCGAGTTCGCGCCAGCGAGCGCGAAGGCCGCTGACGGCCAGCTCATCGACGTCGCGCGCGCCGTAGCGGGACGCCGCGAAGGCGTCGGTGATCGCCGACGGCACGTCCGACGCGTAGTGCGCATCGAGTCGTCGCGCGAATTGCAGCGGCGTCGCCGGCGGCGGCCGATCGAGGCCCTCGTCCGCAGCCTGCTCCAGCATCTCGTGATACAGGCGGCGCACGGCGATCTGCGACTGCGTGCGGTGTGGACCGCGGCGAAAGCGCCGCGCGAGCGCGTCGAGCACGGCGCCAAGATCGTCGCCAAGCGATGACTCTGCCTCGACGCGCTCGCGGCGCTCGTCGGCCTGCTCCCTCTGCTTCGCGAAGCGGCGAAAGAGGAGCCAGATGACGATGAGCGCCCCGACCGCCAGCAACGCCAGCAGCCCGCCCGCGAGTATCCACCCGACGATGCGGGCCCAGAGGGGCGCGTCGTGCTGTTCTGCCGGCTTCTTCGCGGGCTGCATGTTTTGAAGCGGCTGCGCCGCCTGCTGGGGATGCGGCAGCGGGATCTGGCTCAACAACCAGCCGATCGCCGCGAGCGGCGGGCCGAGGATGTACTTCGCGGCGTTGCCGGCGACGTACGCCAGCGGCTTGCCGATCGGCGCCAGTACGCCAAGCGCGGCCGGGTCGATCGCCAAGGCGACCACTGCCAGCACGGCGGCGATCGCGAGCACGGCGCCCGCGCCCATGCCCCAGCGCGCCGCATACGATCGCAGGGGACGATCCGGATCGGGCGCCTGGTAGAGCGCGAGCGCGCCGAGCGCGAGCACAACGTAGGCGATGGCGATAGCGCCGAATGCGTCCGGGCCGTGCACGCTCGGAATTACAGCCGCTGCGATCGCGACGGCCACGAACCCGAGCGCCACGCTGCCCGCGATGCCGTGGAAGTCATCGACCTGCTGGCCCCGCACGATGCCGCGCATCCAAAGCACGGTCATTGCGAGGACGCTGGCCACGACGTCCGCGCGCGCGTCGCCGGCAGCCAACGTACGGATCCAGCCCACGTGCCACGGCGCTTCGGTCGCGGCGAATTCGGTATGGATGATCGCGAAGATCGCAATGGCGCTGACCGCGGCGCCGATGCCGCGAAACCGCGCGTCGTCGAGCTCGGTCTGCTGCAGCGCGCGCGAAAGCGCGAACGAGCCAGCGACAGCGGCGGCGACTCCCACGATCGACGGCGCCTCGCCATCGCCGCGTGCCACCAGGGCGACGAACACGGCAACGCCCGCGTACGCCCACAGCACGTCGACAAGCAGGACAAGCGGAAGCCGCACCGTACGAATCGTCACGACGGCACCGATTCCGCCAACGGGCGGCTGAACTCGATCGCGCCACCTGGATGCGCCGCAACCTCGATGCCAACGCGCGAGACGTCACGCACCGGGATGCCTGTGAGGAGATCGGGCCACGACTCACCGGACGTCGTGAGCACGACGACCTGATGGCCCCGCCGGTGCAGGCGCAGCAGCGTCGCGGCGAGATCGTCCGGCATGAGCGCCGTCACGACGGCGATCGTCGTCCCGGCGCTCAGGCGATGTTCTTCGCGATCAAGCATGGTGGCGAGCGGCGTCAGGACGAACGGCGTGACGACGGCGAGCGCTTCGAGCACGCGGATGAACTGCTCCGGCCGGCGCCCCGGCGCGATGCGGATCGCGCGGTCGGCGTCGGGGAAGCTGCTGGTGGCGAGCAGGCCGACGGCGTAGCGCGTGTCGTAGGCGTCGCGGGCGATGGAGGCGGCGATAGTGATCGATCTTTCCAGAAGATCGGCGATGTAGCCGGCCCAGGCGGGCACGAGCGTCTGCGTGTTGAGCGCGACGTAGAGGTGCTGCGACGACGTAGGCTCGTACGTGCGTGACTGCAGTCTCCCAACTCGTGCGGTCGCGTTCCAGTCGATGCGGCGCAGCGCGTCGCCGGGGCTGTAGTCGCGCACGCCCGCGACGCGCGACGGATCCTCGAACACGCGCAGTCCGCCACGGCGCTCGCCGAACGGGCGGCGCGAGGGTAGCGCCAGATCGGGCAGGTCGACGGTGCGGGGGTAGACGATGATGCGCGTTCGCCGCGTTTCCGCGCGCTCGTCCGCATACAGACCGAAGGCATCGCCCGCGCGAAGGTGCGCCGGCCCGATCTCGTATACGCCACGCGCCGGGCACTGCAGCTCGACGTCGCGGCTCACGCGCTCGTGCATGCCCAGGGACGTGCGCCAGGAGAGGCTGACGGAGTTGAGCGCGCCGGATTGATGGAACTCTGCCTCGTCCCCCGCCACGGCGTTTCCAGCGTCAGCGATGAGCGTCTCCGGAAACTGCTCGTGGACTTCGATCCACGGCAGCGGCAGCGGCTTCCCGTTGGTGATGCGAAGCGTGACGCCGACGGTCTCGCCCGCAAATGCGTGGTCTTCCGGGACGATACGCTCGTATGCGACGCGGCGCAGCGAATAGCGCGCCCAGAGCATCGCGCCGCCGCAGGCGATCGCGAGCGCGAAACCGAGCACGACGAGCACGGCGTTGAGCGTGACGAGGCCGGCGACGACGAGGATGGCGACGAAGATCGGCCAGGCGTCGCGGATCATACGCTCATCCGATCGGATGCGCCGCGCGCATCATGCCTCGACGGGCACCGGCAACTCGTCGAGCAGGTCACGCACGAGGCTCTCCGCGTCGCGGCCGCGCAGACGCGACTGCGAGCTGAGCATGATGCGGTGGCCGAGCACAGCCGGCGCGAGCTGCTTCACATCGTCTGGCAGCACATAGTCGCGGCCGCGGACAGCCGCGAGCGCGCGCGCCGCCCGGAACAGCGACAGCGTCGCGCGCGGGCTCGCGCCCAACTCGACCGACGCGTGCTCTCGGGTGGCGCGCGCCAGGCTGACGATGTAGGCGCGCACCGACGGGTCGCAGTGGACGGACGGCAGCAGCGCGGCGAGCCGTACGAGTTCCGCGGCTTCGATCACGGGCTGCAAGGCGTCGAGCGGATTCTCCGCTTCGAAGCGCAGAAGGATGGCGTCCTCCTCCGCCGCGTCGGGATAGCCCATGCGCACGCGGAGCAGGAAGCGATCGAGCTGCGCCTCCGGCAGCGGGAACGTGCCCTCCAGCTCGATCGGGTTCTGCGTGGCGAGCACGAGGAAGGGCTGGGGCAGCCGCTGCGTGACGCCATCGATCGTCATCTGCTGCTCCTCCATCGCTTCGAGCAGCGCGCTCTGCGTGCGTGGGGTCGCGCGGTTGATCTCATCGGCGAGGACGATGTTGGCGATCAGCGGGCCGGCGCGGAACTCGAACTCGCCTGACTTCTGGTTGTAGAAGTTGATGCCGGTGACGTCGGACGGCATGAGATCCGGCGTGAACTGGATGCGACGAAACGTACAGCCGACGCTGCGCGCCAGCGCCTTCGCGAGCATCGTCTTGCCGAGGCCGGGTACGTCTTCGATGAGCACGTGGCCGTTGCACAGCATGGCGACGAGCGCCAGCTCGATGACGTCGTCTCGGCCGACGATGACACGCGCGACATTCTCCCGTACCCGTGCAATCGCATCACGAATAGCGGTGAGAGCGGTTGCGCGATCGGACGAAACGTCGGCGGGCATGGCACCTGACCCCGGTCCCTCCCGTAGTCGGAAGGGGATCCTGCTCGAGATGAGTTCCGCCGGCCGCACACGGCCGCGCGGTGCGATTTCTCTGCGGCTTGCCGGCAGGATAGCATTCGTCGGAGCGACGAACATGCGCATCAAGCGAATCCACCACCTGACGATCGCCGTCCGCGACCTCGAAGGCGCTCGGCTGACCTTCGAGCAGCTGTTCGGCGTACAGGGCGGGCGCGCCGTCGATGTACCCGCATTCAGCGTGCGCGCCATCGACGTGCCGATGGGCAACGATGTCTTGCAGCTCACGTCGCCCGACGACGGCGACAATCCGGTGATGCGCTTCCTCGAGCGCCGGGGCGAGGGCTTCTACAACCTCGCGCTGGAGATCGAAGACCTCGACGACACGGTACGTGAGCTGGCGTCGCAGGGCGTGCGCGTCAGCGAGCCCATCGAGCTCGAGCCCGGCGTACGCTCGGCGTTCGTGACGATGGCGGCCACGCATGGGCTGAGTGTGCAGCTTGTTGAAGTCGCTCAGTCTCTCGGTCTTTCAGTCGATCAGTCGGATGGCGAGGCCAGTCAGCCGGTCAGCTTGTCAGCCAGTCAGCCAGTAGTCGAGGCACCACCACCACCAGCGCCGCCACCGATCGTCGGAGAGGCGCCGCCGGCCGATGGCGCGCCGCCGCGACATCCACCGCTCGACCTGACGCCGGACGAGTGGTCGGACGTGGATTAGCAGTCCTCGGCTCGCGTGAGCACTCCCTCTCCGCCGGGCGGAGAGGGTCGGGGTGAGGTCATCGCTTGGCGCCCCGCCCGTCCATCGCTTGCCCGCTGCCGGGGCGGTGCTATGATCGCCACACCGCAGCCGTGACAGCGCCGGAGGTGAGTCGTGCCAGAGAAGTTCAAAGGCGTCATCGGGCGCACCGTCAGCGAATCGACGCCGTGGTGGCCGGAACCCGTGCGGGCGCGTGAGGGCGCGCCGAACGTCCTCTACATCGTGCTGGACGACGTGGGCTACGGGCAGATCAGCTGCTTCGGCGGGCTGTGCGAGACGCCGAACCTCGACAAGCTCGCCGCGAACGGCCTGCGCTATGCGAACTTCCACACGACGGCGCTCTGCTCGCCGACGCGCACGTGCCTGCTGACGGGCCGCAACCACCACTCGAACGCCATGGCGAGCATCGTCGAGAACGCGTCGGGCTTCCCCGGCTACAACGCCGAGATCCCGTTCGAGAACGGCTTCCTGTCGGAGATGCTGACGCCGCACGGGTACGCGGCGTACGCCGTCGGCAAGTGGCACCTGACGCCGCACTTCGAGATGAACATGGCGGCGCGGAAGGATCGCTGGCCGCTCGGCCGCGGCTTCGAGCGCTACTACGGCTTCATGGGCGGCGACACGAACCAGTGGCACCCGGACCTCCACTACGACAACCACCCGATCGAGCAGCCGCGCACGTATGAGGAGGGCTACCACCTCACCGAGGACCTGGCGGACCGCGCTATCGAGTTCCTCACCGACCTGAAGAACGTCGCTACCGAGAAGCCGTTCTTCCTGTACTTCTGCACTGGCGCCGCGCACGCACCGCACCACGCGCCGCAGGAGTGGATCGACAAGTACCGCGGCAAGTTCGATATGGGGTGGGACAAGGCGCGCGACGCCGTGTTCGAGCGTCAGAAGCAGATGGGCATCGTGCCGCCGGGGACGCAGTGCACCGAGCGCCCGCACTGGATCCCGGACTGGGAGACGCTCTCGGCCGACGAGAAGCGGCTGTACACGCGGATGATGGAGGTGTTCGCCGGGTTCCTGTCGCACACCGACCACCACATCGGGCGCGTCATCGATTTCCTGGAGCGGATCGGCGAGCTGGACAATACGATCATCGTCGCCATCTCCGACAACGGCGCCAGCGCCGAGGGCGGGCAACACGGCTCGCTGAACGAGGCGAACTTCTTCAACCGCGTGCCGGAGACGGTCGAGGAGAACCTCGCGAAGATCGACGAGCTGGGCGGCCCGAACACGTTCAACCACTACCCGTTCGGATGGACGTGGGCCGGCAACACGCCGTTCCAGCGCTGGAAGCGCGAGGTGCACGAAGGCGGCGTCGCCGATCCGTGCATCGTCCACTGGCCGGCGGGCATCAAGGATCGTGGCGCGGTCCGTCGCCAGTACGTACACGCCATCGACGTGTCGCCGACGGTGCTCGACATCCTCGGCATCGAGCCGCCGCAGGCGATCAAGGGAGTGACGCAATCGCCCGTCCAGGGCACGAGCTTCGCCCACACGCTGAACGAGCCCGAGGCGCCCGGCAAGCACGAGACCCAGTACTACGAGATGCTGGGCAACCGCGCGATCTACCATCGCGGCTGGAAAGCGGTCACCTATCACGGCACCGAGGGCATGATCTACGACGGCGTCACCGACGCCAGCAAGCCGTTCGACGACGACCGCTGGGAGCTGTACCACGTCGAGGAGGACTTCTCGGAAAGCAAGGACCTCGCGGGCGAGTACCCGGAGAAGCTTCGCGAATTGCAGGACATCTGGTGGATCGAGGCGGCGAAGCACAACGTGCTGCCGCTCGACGCGCGCAGCATTGGCCGCGGGCTCGGCCGTCCGCGGTTGACGACGAACCGCAGCAAGCGCTTCGTCTACTACCCGGGCGGCGCGCCGATCGAAGCCGCAGCCGCCGTGAACACGAAGAATCGCTCGCACACGATCACGGCGGAAGTCGAGATCCCCGCGGGCGGCGCGGAGGGCGTGCTCGTCGCCGATGGCGGGCGATTCGGCGGCTACTCGCTGTACGTGAAAAACCGGCGGCTCTGCTACGCCTACAACTTCCTGGGCAAGGCCGTCTGGAGCTTCACATCGGACATCGACGTGCCCGCGGGCAAGGGCACGCTCGGCTTCGGGTTCGAAAAGACGGGGCCGCAGCCGTTCGGGCCGGGCGGCATCGCGCGGCTGTACATCAATGGCAGCGTGTGCGGCGAACTGCAGATCCCGCGCACGGTGCCGTTCATGTTCGGGCTGGGCGTCGGATTTCAGATCGGTCGCGACGAAGGCAACCCGGTGACGAACGACTACGCGTCGCCGTTCCGGTTCACCGGCACGCTGCGGCGCGTGATCGTCGACGTATCGGGGCCGGAGCCGCCACGCGACCTGGAGCAGGAAGCGATCATCGAGATGGCGCGGCAGTAACGTTCGAATTCACCACGGAGCCGCAGAGGTCGCGGAGGTCGGGTATGTGTGAGGACGAGCGCGAGTCCGCGTGCTGTGCGCCGTCTGCCGGTGCCTCGGAGCCAATGCGAGCACCTCACCCCCCAGCCCCCTCTCCACGACGTGGAGAGGGGGAGCCACTTCTAAGCACCGATGCTACCTCGGGCATGGTGCTGCTCCCCGGCGGCTCGTTTCTCATGGGTACCGACGATCGTGTCGGGTATCCGCAGGACGGCGAGGGGCCGGTGCGGCGGGTATCGTTGCGGGCGTTTTGGATCGATGCGGCGGTGGTGAGCAACGAGCGCTTTGCGGCGTTCGTCGAGGCGACCGGCTACCTGACGGAGGCGGAGCGGTACGGGTGGTCGTTCGTGTTCGCCGGACTGCTGCCGGACGATTTTCCGGACACGCGCGGCGTGGCGGCGGCGCCGTGGTGGAGGCAGGTCGAAGGCGCGGACTGGCGGCACCCTGAGGGGCCGCAATCGGACATCTCGTCACGCGCACAGCATCCTGTCGTGCACGTGACGTGGAGCGACGCGATGGCGTACTGCTCGTGGGCGGGCGCGCGGCTGCCGACGGAGGCCGAGTGGGAGTACGCGGCGCGCGGCGGCCTCGAGCAGAAGCGCTATCCGTGGGGCGATGAGCTGACGCCGGGCGGGGTGCATCGCTGCAACATCTGGCAGGGCGAGTTCCCGCGCACGAACACGGTCGACGACGGCTACGACGGCACGGCCCCCGTCGATGCGTTCGAGCCGAACGGCTTCGGGCTGTACAACATGTGCGGCAACGCGTGGGAGTGGTGCGGCGACTGGTTCAGCCCGCGCTTCCACATCAACGGGCCGCGCGAGGATCCGGTCGGGCCGCACGACGGCACGCATCGCGTGATACGCGGCGGCTCGTACCTGTGCCACGAGTCGTACTGCTACCGCTATCGCGTCGCGGCACGCAGCGCGAACACGCCGGACAGTTCGACGGGGAATACGGGGTTTCGGTGCGCGAGGGATGTTTGATGAAGCCTAGCGTCGATACCCGATGGTGTGGACAAGCGCGGCTCGCGCGAAAGCTGGTCGCAGTGCCAAAGGCCGAGAGCGACAAATCCAAGTGCAAAAGCAGCTTTCATCGGGCAGCCGTCCGACGAGCTAGTAGCTGCATAAACGGTTTGACGCTGTTCCAGACGTCCATCGCGTCGCGCTCGTCGTACTTTCCTCTGCTATGTGCGACGTGCTTCCGCCAAGCGTCGTTGAAGCCCGAGATCATTGCTCGTGCCTGAGAGAAGTACTCCAGGTCGCGATCACGCTTCGCCGTTCGCGGCTTTTGGCGCAAGGCGGCGAGGGCGGCATCGATGTCATGCAAGAGCCGCGACCACTCCTTCACCACTACGCCTTTGACACCAAGCTTGGTCGCGAGGGATTGCAGCGCGAGTTCCACGGCCCGCATGAGGTGGAAGACTGCCGCGGTTGATTCACCTAGCGCGATACACCGCGAAGCGGCAGCGATGTCGCTGGAGGCATCTGAGAATCGGTCAGCGACTCTGAGCCCGAACGGGGCCTTCTGACCGTAGAATTGCGCTTTCGCCTCGTCGATGACCAAGCAAAAGAACGTCCTAAATTCGGCTTCCGCCACTTCGTGCAGATCGTCCAGCAGGTTCGCCGTTTCTCGCTCTGTCAGTTCTTTGTCCTTGCGTAGGCGAACCAACGCCCGCTCAACCATCACCCGCATTGCGGGCGAGACTGGCATGCCCGCCGTCAAATCCTCGAGACACATTCGTGCGGTGTCGCGGGACGGCTTCGAGAGTGGAACGTCTTCACCATAGTTCAACGTCGACGTCTGGAGATCGCCGATGCATGTACCCATGAAACGGCTGTTTGCCATGAGCGAGTTAAGGCTTAGCTCGTAGATCATTACCTTGAGGCTCCAGAGTCGATACGGCTCCGTCACCCATGGTGGGACGGTGCTGCAATGATCATTCTACGGAGAATTAACCGCTGCCCCCCCGTGGCTGCTTTGCCAGCACTTCACCGTACAGATCGAGCGTGATCTTTGCGGTGCGCTGCCACGTGAAGTTCGTGCGGATGTGCTCGCTGGCGGCAGCGCCCATGCGGACGCAGCGCTCCGGATCTGCAAGCAGCGAGCGGATGGCGTCGGCGAGCGCATCGGGGTCGCCGGGCGGGACGAGGATGCCGGTGCGGCCGTCATCGATGAACTCCGGAAAGGCGCCCGCGGTCGTCGCGATGACGGCGGCGCCGCACGCCATCGCTTCCGCCGCGGGCAGCCCGAAGCCCTCGTACAGCGACGGCGAGACGACGATTTGCGCGCTGTTGTAGAGGCGCACAAGCTCGTCGGTCGAGAGCCGCGGGATGTACTCGACGAAGCGCTGCAGCCCGTGTTTCCAGACGAGCGGCGGCACAACCGTCATGTCCTTCTCGTTCTTGTCTTTGAAGAGCAGGCGGAAATCGGTGTCGTGCTGCAACCGCGCGCAGGCCTCGATGAGGAACTTTGCGCCCTTGTTGCGGTCTTCGGAATCGCCGACGAAGAGGATCGTGCCGGGTACGCGCGCCGCGTCGGGCAGCGGGTGCATAATCTCGTGGTCGACGCCGTACGGCGTCTGCCGGATGTGCTCCAGCGGGATGTCCATCGACGCGCTGACGCTCTGCGCCGAGTTGCGCGAGCCGGTGAAGATCATGTCGATGCCGTTGGCGACGATCGACTGCATGCGGCCGGGAAACCAGATCTCGCGCGAGAGGCGGCGCGCGAGCGTCTTCGCCTCGCGCAGGTTGTTCGCCTTGTCGATGGCGAGCGGGTGGTGGAGCGACGCGACGACCGGCTTGCCCATCAGCTTCTTCATGGCGAGGATGCCGTAGCCGAGCGTCTGGTTGTCGTGCACGAGATCGAACGGCCCGAACTCGCGCTCGATCTCGGCGAGCTTCTGGTAGGCGCGCACGCTGAATGAGAAGAAGAGCGATCCGAGCGACACGCGCGTCGAGGCGAATTCGTAGAAGTTCCATGGGTGCAGGAACGCCTGCGGCGCATCGTCGTAGGCGTGCTCGTCACGGCCATCGAGGAACGCCCATAGCGTGTACGTGTGCAGCTTGTGGTGCATGACGCCGTCGGCGAGCCGCGGGTACGGCCGCCCCGAGATCACGTGTACTTCGTGGCCCAGCTTCACCAGCTCGCGCGTGATGTAGTGCAGGTAGACGCCCTGCCCACCCGAGTACATGTTGCCCTGGTACATGATGAAGGCGAGTTTTAGGGGAGTTTGTAGTTTGTAGTTTGTAGTTTGTAGTTCTTCCACGCTACGCGCCGCCTCGGCGGATTGTCGAGATGAGGTTGGAGAGCATGCGGTCGGGTGTTCGTAGTTTGTGGTTTGTGGTTTGTAGTTCTCGCACGCTATTTGCCGCCTCGCCGGATTGTGGAGATTAGCGCGGAGAGCATGCGTTCGACTTCGTCGACATCGTTGGCGAGTGGTTCGTAGGCCACTTGGAGGATGTAGCCGAGATCCTTAGCTAGTAGCAACTGGTATTCCATCTCTTTCGCAGAGCCCATTGCGTAGTGGAGATGCTTGAGGAGTTCGGGGTTCGTGTTCAGTCCGCAACCTTCGACAATGTTGGATGGGACCGAACTAGAGCAGCGCTGAAGTTGGCTGCTGAGGCCATACTGCTCGTGCTTGGGGAACGTCGCCGTCGTTCTATAGACGGCGAGCGTAAGCGCGTGCGATTTCTCCCAGACCTTGAGCTTTTTATAGTCCTGCACACATCATCCGGTTCAGCGCCAAACTACAAACTACCCACTACGAACTACGAACTTCCTGGAGATGCTCTTCCTGATAGTGATGCGCCGAGACCATCAGCAGATAGATGCCGCACGGGACGGTGCCGCCGAGATCGGGCCAGAAGAAGTCCGCCGTCGCCTGGAGTGACTCCGCCGGCGTGCGCTCCGCGGCCGCGATGAGCGCCTCGAACGCGGCAGCGGACTGGTCGAGGATCTCGGCCCACGGCTGCTCGCGCGCTTCGCCCATGCGCGCGGCGTTGAAGACGTCGACGGAGGCGTAGCGGCGGATGCCGAGCGGGTAGCCGCTGAGCGACATGATCGACGGCTCGCTGACACCGGTCGCGATCTGGTCGAGCGCGGCCTCGACCCATCGCTCCCAGCCGGTGATGTGCCCGACGATCTCCTTCATCGAGCGTCCATCGGGCGTCCAGGGCGTCGATGCCTGCTCGCCGCTGAGGTCCTGCACCTCGCGCATCATGCTGAAGCGGCACGAGCGCAGCAGCTCGATCAAGCGCTGCTTCTGCGCCTCGCCTTCGAGCTTGAGCGCGATGCGCAGCTCGTCTTTCAGCGAGAAAACGGTTGCGGGTACGTCGCCGGTGGGCGTGGGCAGGCCAGGATCGATCGCGAACGGCGCGGGTACCGCACGCACTTCGACGGTCGAGCGGTCGTCGATGTCAAAGACGTCGCTGTGGCCGTTCGGGCTCTTCGCGCCGTCTTCGGATCGCTCGTGCAGCGGCTTGCGGCTGTAGACGACGATGCTCTTCGGCAGAATGCGGTTGCCGATGTCGTCGAGCGCGGTGACGATGGTCGAACGGCGCGCACGCTGCGAGTCGAGGATGCGGCGGAAGGCGCTGGTGATCGGCCCCTGCTTCCCCCAGTCGCTCCAGAACGCGACGTGGCTGAGCCAGTACACCGTTTCGAGTGAGTGCCGGTAGCGAACGGCATACGGATGCAGCCCGGAGGTCCGCATCAACCGCACGATCTCGCTGCGCCCGAAGATGCGGACGTGCCCGCCGGCGTGCGTGCGGTAGTTCTTCGAGAGCTTCCAGAACACCTTCTCGGAATACTCGTCTGGCACGCTGATGGCGAGGATGCCGCCGGGCTTCAGCACGCGCACCAGTTCGCGGGCGAGCACGTGCTCGTCGTCGACGTGCTCCAGCGTCTCAGTGCAGATGACGCGGTCAAAGGCGCCATCCTTGAACGGCAGGCGCTCGCCAGCGGTCTGCAGCCAGTGGACGCGCGCCTTCACTTCGTCGCGGCGGCGCATGATCTCGAGCAGGTAGCGCCCGGCGCGGATGTCGTCGCGCGAGATATCGGCGCCGATGATGTCGGCCGGCATCTTCGACAGTTCGAGCACGTGGCGGCCGGTGCCGCAGCCAAGGTCGATCACGCGATCCGTCGGCGCGATATCGAGCAGCGCCGGATCGATCGACTGGAAGCGGTCGAGCGTGGAGACCATATCGCGTGAATGTTAGCGCGGATTCACCACAGAGACACAGAGGCACAGAGGTTTGGTTGGGTCGGCGGGACGAATTCACCGCGAAGCCGCGAAGGGCGCGGAGGTTTCGTTGGAGTTGCCTGGGGAATTGATTGTGAAGACGGTTGCGGATCGATGCACGTTACGGTGGTGACCTCACCTCCGCGCTTCGCGCTGGTCCTCTCCGCCGGGCGGAGAGGAGGGTTCGTGCACGCCGGGTGAACGCATGGCGAGCGCCTGGCGACCTCACCCAACGACCCCTTGATCCCTGTGCCCTCTGTGATCTCTGTGGTGAATCCGTCAGTCTGCCACGGTTGCGGCGAGCTGCGTGTGGGCGGCGCCGTTGTTCGACGTGCGCTACGAATGCCGGCCGCTGCGTGTGCCAATAGCGACCTCACCTCCGCGCTTCGCGCTGGTCCTCTCCGCCCGGCGGAGAGGAGGGCCGGTAGTTTGCCACTCGAATGTCCCGCGGACGCACAGCAACCTCACCCAACGACCCTTTGATCCTCTGTGCCTCTGTGCCTCTGTGGTGAATTCGCTATTCAGCCGCGGTTGAGGCGTACTGCGTCTGCGTGACGCCGTTGCTCGATGTGCGCGACGCGCGTTTGCGGCCATAGTGGACGAGGTCTTTGCCGATCACGAGATTCGCCACTGTCTCGATGTACTCGAGCAGCTTGAAGCGGCGGTTGTGGTGGACGTTGATCAGCTTCCACGTGAGGCGCACGGGCGGGAAGTTCTCGTTCGGGAGGCCGTGGATGCAGCGCAGGAACCAGTAGAAGCTCTGCGACGAGTGGCGGCGGCGCATGAACTCGACGTCCATGCCGCTCTCTTCGAGGATCTGGCGCATCTGGCCGGGGCGGTACCAGCGCACGTGACCGCCGGGTGAGTGCCAGTAGTCCCAGCTGAGCGCCCAGTACGCGCGCTCGGGCCAGTACGCCGGCACGCTGACGGCGGTCTGCGCGCCGGGCTTCGTCACGCGGATGAACTCGACGATGCCACGCCGGTCGTCCGGGATGTGCTCGAAGACCTCCGTGCAGAGCGACTTGTCGAACGCGCCATCCTTGAACGGCAGGTTCTGCGCGTCGCCGACGATGAAGTCGGCCCGCCCTTTGATCTTGCCCTGCCGCACCATGTCGTCGTACATGAACTTCGCGGCGACGAGATCGTCGCGCGAGAAATCGAGGCCGATGATCCGGCCGGGGTAGCGCGCTGCCTCCATCGTGTGTCGGCCGTTGCCGCAGCCGAGGTCCAGCACCCAGTCTCCCGGCTGGATGTGGAAGTGGCGCTTGAAGTCGATGTTGACGATGTTGTCGGGCACTTGTGAGAACCTAGAACTAAGGACCTAGAACCTAGAACCTAGAAGTTCGAACCCAGAACCAAGACTGCGACCAAGAGGTTCTTGGTTCTAGTGTAGTGTCTCCAAAATGGCCGTGCGGTTGTCTATCCATTCCTGATCGGGACAGCGCCCCCTCCAACCGACGAATCAAAACTGAGACACTACACTAGGTTCCAGGTTCTACCATAGTGAACGAACGCCGCTTGGCTGGGACTATCTCCTCGTACACCGCCAGCGTCTCCTCGGCGGCTTTGCGCCAGTTGAACTTCTGCTCGATGCGCTGGCGGCCACCCTCGCTCAGTCGCTGCCGGAGGCCAGCGTCATTCCACATCATCCGGATCGCGTCCGCAAGCGCCTGCGGATCCGACGGCGGCACGAGCCAGCCGCTCTTGCCGTGCTCGACGATCTCGCGATAGGCGCCGATGTCGGTCGCAACGGTCGGCGTGCCGCACGACATCGCTTCCGCCAGCGGCAGCCCGAAGCCTTCGTGGACGGACGCCGTGACGAGCAGCTTCGCCGAGTTGTAGTGCCGCACCAGCTCGTCCGTCGGGATGCGGCCGGTGAAATCGATGCGCGAGTTCAGGCCGTACTCGTCGACCAGGCGCGGGGCGAGCTTGAGGTTGTGCTTCACGTTATCGACGAACGTGACGCGGAAATCAATCTCGTCTTTGAGGATGTCGAGCGCCTTGAGGAAGTAGCGCGCGCCCTTGTTCCGGTCCTCCGAGTTGCCGACGTACAGCAGCTTGTCCGGCTGGCGCTCGACGCCCGGCAGCGGGCGGAAGATGTCGATGTCGATGCCGTTGTACACGGTACGTACCTTCTCGGGCGGTAGCTGGAACGCCTCCTCGACATCGACGCGCGACGTCTCCGAGACGACGATCACGCGATCGACGCTCTTCGCGGCCCACTCCTGCATCTTCCAGGGCGACCAGAGGATGCGGCGCGCCTTCTCGTACGTCGAGCGCGCCTGGCGGAGCTGGTTCTTGAGGTCGTACGACAGCGGGTGGTGGATCGTCGCGACGAGCGGGAAGCCGCTGGCGTGCGTGGCCCAGACGCCGTAGCTGAGCGTCTGGTTGTCGTGCACGACATCAAAGCGATGCTCGCGCGCCAACTCGCGCAGCTTGAAGTACGCGCGCACGCTGTAGTTCGCCAGCAACGACGACAGCGCGATGCGCGTCGAGATGAATTCGTAGAAGTTGACGGGATGGAAGTAGCTGAGCGGCGGACGGTTGAAGACGAAGTCCTTCTTGTAGTGGTGGTACGTCCAGTAGCTGTAGTCGGTGATGTTGTGCGTCGTAACGCGCTCATCGAGCTGCGGGTACGGCGGCCCGGCGATGACGTGTACGTCGTGGCCCATGCGGGCAAGCTCGCGCGTCAGGTAGAACAGGTACACGCCCTGCCCGCCCGAATACATGTTGCCCTGATACATGAGAAAGCAGATTTTCACGGAGCGCGAGCTTTCAGCTAGTCAGCGGGTCAGCCTGTCAGCATCACCGGCGATGCATCGCGACAAGTCGAATGGTAGCTGAACACGGTTTGGCGCAGAACCGGCCCGGACGTACTCTTGCTCCTCGAACTGTCGTCGGTGAGTTGGTTTGTCATTCTGAACGCAGTGAAGAATCTTGCTCGGCTGGCTGCTCCATCCGTTTTCGGCACCCACGCGGCGATTGACACCGACAACAACCGACGACTAACGACTGACGACCGACGACCAATCTCCTACAATTCCCGTACGGAGGGGTGTCCGAGTGGACTATGGAGACCGTCTTGAAAACGGTTGTGGCTCAACACCACCGTGGGTTCGAATCCCACCCCCTCCGCCAGCTTGTTGGCGCTCTGGGAGGTCGGAGGTGGGGTGCGTCGTTGCGGCGATCGCGGAAGGGCAGCCTCCCACCCCGACCTGAGGCGCGCGGAAAGATTGATAGACTGAGGTCACTTGCCGCGCGGATGGCCAGATGTGTAACAGGGAATTAGGAAGCTCAACGAGGATGCAATTTAGGGAGCCACAACGGCCACCGCCACCTCCGCCGTCGCGACCGGCACCGCAACCTGACGAAGTGCAGAAGGGTGGCAGGCCGCCACGTCCGCGCCCGCATCGCGGTTAACCGACTAGCAGCGCCACAACTGCGACTCCGACAATCAGCACCTCTGCCGCGGTGCTGGTCAGCGCGATGCTGAGGTAATTCGCCTTCGTCTGGATAGTGCGGGCGTTGGTGGCGAGGATGTCTGGGATCGACGCGACGATCATGTGTTTGATGTCGGGAACTTCGTCGTCCCAGTACTCTTGCCAGAGCGACATCGCGAAGTCCGCTCGCTGCAACGCCCTTATGCGCCACCCAAGCAAAGTAGCTAGGGCTCCCACCGAATACGTTGCCACTGCCGCGACGAGTAGCCCAATGACGAACCACGACTCGCGGCTTCCTTGAGTAATCGTTGCTCCGGAGCTTGTAGCAACGGTTGTGGTGGCTGAGGAGTGAAACGCCACAAGGGCACCAGCGAGCGCAATCACCGCGCTGGCGATTGTGAACACGCCGCTCGCCTTCGAGTCCATGGTGTCGTAGTCGGCGAGTTGCTTATCGACGGCACCATGAGTCTGCTCGAGGATGAAGTCCAACGTGGGTTGCTTTATTGGTTGCGTTACACTCACGCCGGTTAGTATACGGGCGAACCGGATCATCTCCACCACTTCGCCCCATCAGGCGGCGATCCCGGAAGGCCCCCCACCATGCGGCTGTTTGCAGAACTCCGGACACCACGAGCAGGGTGGGTCAGCGGGTACGCTGACGCCAGCAGATCCGTCGCCGTAAGGGGGTGTCAGTTCAAATGCCTTTCTATCTGCGTAAGAGTAAGAAGCTATTTGGCCCCTTGCGCATCAACTTCTCGAAGTCCGGCGTCGGAGCTTCGGTAGGAGTGAAGGGCGCGCGCGTCGCCATCGGGCCGAAAGGCACGCGCGTGAACATGGGCCGGAACGGCGTTTACTACCGCAAGAGCCTATCGACTCCAGCTAGCTCAAAGCGGAGTGAGCCCAATGTTCAGGCTGGGACAGCGCCGATACCGGACAAGTCAGGCAACGTCATCCAAACTGCCGACATTGAAGAACTTATCGACTCGTCAAGCGAAGCCGTTCTAGCCGACCTAAACACAACCAGAGGCAACTGGCTCAGGCGATTGCTGAGACTCACAAGGCCCATACCCGTTCACTTCGAGCTAGACCCGGATGCGCTTGAGACTTTCGGCGGCCTTCAGACGGCTATCCAGTCTTTGGCCCAATCCAAGACAGTCTGGCTCGAAGAACGGCTGGAGAAGAGTGACCCCAAGTATCATGCCGGTGCAGGCACACTAGTGACGCGTCGACCCATCCGCGTGGGCCGTATCGCTCCCCCGCGAATCGCCACTAACGTCGAAATCTTCGGTATCGACACCGGCGTTCAGCAACTGCTGTTCTTTCCTGATCGTCTTCTTGTTCATCAGCGCGGGAAGTACGGGGCTATTGCATATGCCGAGCTGAAGGTCGCGCCGGGCGAATCACAGTTCCGCGAGAGCGGGTCTGTCCCGACCGATGCCGAAGTCGTTGGCCGCTCGTGGCAGTACGTAAACAAATCCGGTGGCCCAGACAAACGATTCAAGAACAACAGGCAGATTCCCGTCCTACGCTATGGGAAGGTCTACCTGACTTCTCCTACCGGGCTGAACATTTCGCTGGAAGTGTCCAATAGAGTTGCCGCCGAAAAGTGCTGTTCACAGATGTTGTCTGCAATCAACGGAAGTCCACCGGCCGTACGAGCCTGAGAGGACAGCAGACTAGGAGGACGACAGGGAAACGCGACTCGAAAGTTCTGAAAAATTTCGCGCGGACTGATACTGTGCCCAGCGATCCGGCGATCGCGAAGGGTCAGCCCCCACCCGACGAGACGCGCACTTTTCGTGTGATTGTTAGCGATTTGAACCATGGACAGTGAGCGCCGGCAGTGGAATCGGAACGAAGGAAACACAGTATGTTCATCGGGTTTAGCCGTCTTGAAAACGGTTGTGGGTTCGAATCCCACCCCCTCCGCCACTCCCCGCTTGAGCTTCGTGACGGCGTGCACTAACCTGCGAGCGAATCTAACGCCGCCTCACGGGAGGGTCGCATGGGACTCGATACGCGCTGGGAAGACGTCGATACGCTGCTGAACCGCACGACTCGAACCAAGGACGAGACGTTGGTCAAGGCCGTGAAGGAGATCGTCGACCTGCGGTTCAAGTTCCCGACTCCCGAGCACGCCTCGTACCGTGCCCACAGCAACGTGCCCGCCGTCACGATGGCGGTGCAGGTCGGCGACGAGCAGATCGCGCCGGACATCGTTGTCGTCGACAAGATCAGCACGGGCGAAACGAAGCTCGTGATGACGGCGGCGGTCGTCGACAAAGAGGGCGTGACCGAGGGCGAGGCGCAGCGGGCGTGGGCGCGCTACGCGTCGATCCCGGACCAGGTCTTCTACCTCTATGTGCCGGTCGGCTACGGCGCCGCGGCCAAGCGCATCTGCAAGAAGCTCAAGATCCCCGTCGAGGGCTACCGCACGTGGCGCACGACGCCGCGCGGGTTCGAGGTCAACGACGTGTCGGAGCCGCCGTCGGCGCTGGCGGCGCTGATGCCGCCGTTGGTGCGGAAGCTGCTCGCGACGCCATAGGCGCTGCGGTGGACGCACGTTTTTCAGGACGACTCTCTGATCGGCGACGGGTAGGCGTTCATTCGCCGTACCCCACGCCGCCCCAAGCCGCACGGGCACGCCACCGCGTGCCGCTACATCGATGTTCCAGCCTGGAGCGAACGATCGGGCGGAGCTGAAGCTCCGCAGGTACGTTTTCGCACTCCGTTCGCGGTCGCGAAAGCCGCACTGTAGGGGCACGCGGTGGCGTGCCCGCATCCCAGAACAACGGCATCGACCTCGCCACACGCCCGCTCGACGATAGAAGCCAAAATGCGGCCTCCGCCTTTGATTTTGGCGGGCGGCTTGACAGTTCTGCTACGCTCGGAGTGCAGCGCAACTCGACGACCCGAGGGTGATCCGCGATTCCTGAACGCGGCTGCGGCCGTATTCAGGTTTGCGTATGCTCAGCCGATGAAGCTGTTGTGCCGCCGTCCGAGTCGTGTATAACACTCGGGGCCTGCGATAGGCGAGAGAAGAAAGAGCGCATGACCGACGAGACGGGCATCGAAGCCCAAAACGCAAACGCTGACGCTATAGAGATGAAGACCGAGCCTGCCCCAAGGGCTTCGGTGAAGGAGGCTGCGCCCCGGAAGGCGGCAAAGAAGCCCGCCGCGAAGAAGAAGGCCGCTTCCAAGGCATCGGCCAAGGGTGCCAAGGCGAAGACCGTGCGCACGAGCGCCAAGGGCAAGAGTCTCGTCATCGTCGAGTCGCCCGCGAAGGCGCGCACCCTCTCAAGCATCCTCGGCCGCGAATACGACGTGCGCGCATCGGTCGGGCATGTGCGCGATCTGCCCAAGTCGCAGCTGGGCGTCAACGTCGACGACGACTTCGCGCCGCGATACATCGTGCCGAAGGACAAGAAGGAGATCGTCAAGCAGCTGAAGGCCGCCGCTCAGGACGCCAAGCTGGTCTACCTGGCGACAGACCCTGACCGCGAGGGCGAGGCGATCTCGTGGCACCTGCTCGAGGCGATGGACCTCTCGGCGAAGGGGTACCAGCGCGTCGAGTTCCACGAGATCACGGCGACGGCGATCCGCGAGGCGTTCGAACACCCGCGCGAGATCGACATGCGCATGGTCGACGCACAGCAGGGCCGACGCGTGCTCGACCGGCTCGTCGGCTACAAGATCAGCCCGATCCTCTGGACGAAGATCCGCCGCGGGCTGAGCGCGGGGCGGGTGCAGTCGGTCGCGCTGAAGATGGTGGTGGACCGCGAGCGCGAGATCGAGGCGTTCGTGCCGCAAGAGTACTGGACGATCGACACGCGCCTGGCGAAGCAGGCCGATGCCGACGAGAACGCATTCGTCGCGCGACTGGCGGGCTTGCCGGGCACGAAGAAGGCGGAGATCGGCAACGGCGAGCAGGCCGAGGCGATCACGAACGACCTGCGGCGCGCCGCCTACCAGGTGCGCGAGGTCAAGAAGAAGCAGCAACTTCGGCGCCCGTCAGCGCCGTTCACGACCAGCACGCTGCAGCAAGAAGCATCGCGCCGCTTCGGCTTCTCGGCAAAGCGCACGATGGCGGTGGCGCAGCAGCTATACGAGGGGCTCAACGTGCCCGGGCAGGGGCAAGTCGGTCTCATCACGTATATGCGTACCGACTCGCTGAACGTCGCGGAGGTTGCGCGCGAAGAAGCGAAGGGCGTCATCACGCAGCGCTACGGTGCGGACTTCGTGCCGTCGCAGCCACGCATCTACAAGACGAAGTCCAAGGGCGCGCAGGAAGCCCACGAGGCGATCCGCCCCACTTCAGCCACGCGCGATCCCGCAGAGCTCAAGAAGTCGCTATCGCTGGATCAGACGAAGCTGTACACGTTGATCTGGCAGCGCTTTCTCGCGAGCCAGATGGCTGACGCCGTGTTCGACCAGGTCAGCGCCGAGATCGACGCCGCGGTCGACACGCAGCCGGCGCCGTACCTCCTGCGTGCCTCGGCGAGCCACATGCGCTTCCCCGGCTTCCGCCAGGTCTACATCGAAGGCCGCGACAGCGAGGACGATGAGGACGCCGAGAAGACGCTTCCCGATCTCAACGACGCCGACATCCTGCGCCTGCTCCAGGTGACGCCCGACCAGCACTTCACGGAGCCGCCGCCGCGTTTCACAGAGGCGACGCTAGTGAAGGCGCTCGAGGAGAACGGCATCGGACGCCCGTCTACCTACGCGCCGATCATGTCGACGATCCAGGACCGCGGCTACGTGCGCAAGGATGGACGCGCGCTCAAGCCGGAAGAACTGGGGATCATCGTCAGCGACATGCTGAGCGAGCACTTTCCCGCGGTCGTCGACGCGGGATTTACTGCGCTGATGGAGGACGAACTCGACGAGGTGGCGAGCGGCGAACGCAAGTGGCCGCCCGTCGTGAAGGAGTTCTACGACCCGCTGAAGATCGCGCTCGAGAAGGCTGGGGATGCGCCCCGCGTTGAGGAGCAGACCGACGAGAAGTGCGACAAGTGCGGGAAGCCGATGATTGTGCGCTGGGGCCGCTTCGGCCAGTTCTTGGCGTGCACCGGCTTCCCGGAGTGCAAGAATACGCGGCCTATCGGCGATGAGGCGGCGCAGCAGCCGGCGATGAGCGACGAGAAGTGCGATCTCTGCGAATCGCCGATGGTGGTCAAGCGCGGACGTTTCGGCCAGTTCCTGGCGTGCTCGAAGTACCCGGAATGCAAGGGCTCGCGGCCGATCCTCAAGAAGGTCGGCGTGTTGTGCCCGAAAGACGGCGGCGACCTCGTCGAGAAGAAGAGCAAGCGCGGCCGCATCTTCTATTCCTGCGCGAACTACCCGAAGTGCGATTTCACGAGCTGGACACGGCCGCTGAAAACGGGCTGCCCCACCTGCGGCAGCCTGACCGTGATCGCGACGAAGAGCACGGCGAAGTGCACGCAATGCGACTGGAAGGGCGACATCGACGAATCGGCGCCCGAGCCGGAACTGGCGAAAGTGCCGGCGTGACCAACGCGCTCGCACGGACAACGCGCCGCCGATGACGCTTCCCAGACCTAACCCACGTTCGGCGCGGTCGCACGCCGTGCTCCACCGCGTGAGCCGGCGCGGCTTTCTCGCCGCCTCCGCCGCCATCTCGGCGGCCGCGGCCGGCGTGGCGATCGTCGGCTACAACGCGAAGGCGAAGCCACCGAAGCGCAGCGTTGTGCTGTCGGACTCGGCAACGCCGTCCGCATCGCCGGTTGGCACGCGCGGCGGGTCGCTGCGCGTCTACAACTTCGACGCGATGCCGTACGACACGCTCGACCCGCATCAAACACAGATGGGGGCGATTGCCAACATGCACTCGGCGGTGTTCAGCAAGCTGCTGCGTTACGACGACGAGCGCGCCGGAAGCATCGTGCCGGACCTCGCCGCATCGATGCCCGAGCAGCCCGATCGCACCACGTACATCTTCCGCCTGCGGGATGGCATCACCTTCCACGATACGCCGAAGTACCGGAAGGCCTACCCCCGGTCGGCCGGCCGCCCGCTCACCGCCGATGATGTCAAATACAGCATCGAACGGCAGCTGAATAAGAACAGCCCGCAGGGGCGGCGCTTCTTCCGCCGGGGCAACTGGGATGTCATCGACAAGGTCGAATCGCGCGACGCACGCACGATCGTGATCACGACGAAGTCGCCCGTCGCGCCGTTCCTCGACTTCCTCGCCGGCCGCCACGCGTTCATCGTGCCCGCCGACATCGTCACGCGCACCGATACCCTGGCGACCGACGCCGCGATGATCGGCAGCGGCCCGTTCATGCTCGATTCGTTCGAACAGGGCGTGGCCGTACGCCTGCGCCGCAACCCGCAGTGGTTCGCGCGCGACGACAACCCGGGCGGCATCGGCGCCGCGCGCCCGTTCCTGGACGAGTACGTGGCGTACTACTCGCCGCAGGAGGATACGTTCCAGCGCGCGGCGTTCCAGCGGCGCGTCGTCGATGCGACCGGCTTCACCGACCCCGCCGTGCTCGACACGGAACGGAAGACTAATCTCGCCGACATCGCACTCGACGAAACCGCCGCCGGCGGCATCCTGGCCAGCCGGTTCCTGCTCGACCGCAAGCCCTTCGACGACGACCGCCTGCGACGGGCGATCCACCTCGCGATCGACCGCGCCGCGCTGATCGATCTGATGTATCCACCGATGGACGGCCGTCCGTCCGCGCAGCTGAGCGGGCCGATTGCGCCCGTCATGGGACGCTGGGCCATCGCGAACGACGAGCTCGCCCGGCGCGCCGGCTACCGCTCCGACCCCGCCGGTCGCGCGGAAGACATCGCCGCGGCGAAGCAGCTCTGGGCGGCCGCGACCGGCGGCGCCGTCACCGAACTGCGCATCACGTTCGCCGGCATACCGAAGACGATTCCCGATCGCGCCGTAGCTGCCATCACCCGCCAGCTGGGCGACGTGCTGGGCGCGAAGGTCTCGCCCAGTACCGATCCTACCGGGCAGGTACTGATCGGCGCCGCGATGGTACGCAACACCGAAGGAGCAACCGAGGGCGTCGCGCCGTTCACCTTCACGTTCGAAGACGGCGGCGTCGATCTCGACGACTGGCTGTATTCGCAGTTCCGCAGCGGCCAACCGATGAACTCGTACCGGCTGCAGGATCAGCAGATCGACGCGCTGCTCGACAAATCGCGCGCCGAATTCAACGCGGACGCGCGCCGCAAGATCGGCCTCGACATCCAGGACTACCTGCTGGCGAAGGCGAACGCGCGGCTGGACTACTGCGCGCCCCTACAGCGCCAGCTGCGCTGGGGCTACGCGCGCAACGTCGCGCTGCCGGTGTGGTACGGGCACAACGACACGCTGGCCGATGCATGGCTCGATACATCGCCCCCGGCGTGGCGGACGCGCTGACGGCGCCGTCGCGGCGCGCGCGACGTGCTCCTGGGCCGCCGAGCCTGCCGGGGCGCGGCCACTACGCAAACTCCCTACGCAGACCCGGTGTTCCGCTGCCGACCATAGGATCGAGGAGCGCCCCATTGACCATCATGATCATGGCTATCATCGGCGTCATCGCTGGCTTCGTGCTCGACGAGTTGGTCGCGCGTCTGGCGCGCGAGCCGTACGAGCGCGACGACGCCGACGACGACATGCCGCAACCGAAACAGCACTCCAACGGCGGCCAGATTGAGCTGGCCAGCGAGGCCGGCGTGCTGGAGATGCCGCGGCTGCTCACCACGGACGCAACGTACCGCCGCATCGCCATCGTTCTCGTCACGGCGGGTATCTTCGCGCTGCTCGGCCGCCAGTACCAGGGCGGAGACTGGCAACTGGCGATCGTGGCGTTCTACGCCTCGGTGCTGATCATCTGCACGGCAACAGACATCCTGGCGTACCGTGTTCCGAACGCCGTGACCTATCCGGCCATCGTCGGCACCTTCATCATTGGCATGCTCGTGCCCGGCGCGAACCGGCTCGACGTGATCGCCGGCGGCCTCATTTTTGGCGGCCTGCTGTTCGTCCCGTCGATCCTCACCGGCGGCGCGATGGGCATGGGCGACGTAAAGCTGGCGCTGTTCGTCGGCTTCGCGCTTGGCCTGACGTTCGTCATACCCGCAATGCTGATCATGGCGATGTCCGGCGGCCTCGCCGCGGCGATCCTGCTCATCACGAAACTGCGCGGCAAGGGTGACCCCATCCCCTACGCCCCATTCATCGCCGGCGGCGCCCTGGTCGCCCTGCTCATCCAGGGCAGCGCGTTCTACAGCATCAACTGAACGCGCCGCACCTCACGCTCCGTCAAACGGCGGACGAGGTGTTTCGGCGAGGGGTTGCGATGCGTGAGCGTGCGCGATACCTAGCTCGCCACGCTCATGGCGCCGCTGCGGCTCGCCATCGCCTGCAGCCCCTTCACAGCCATATCGACGAGTTGAGGTGGCAGCGGCCAGTCGCCGGGCGACCAGCGGGCGAAGCCACGCAGCGCGACGAAGTCGACCAGGTAGCTGTTTCGCCTGCCCTGCTTCTGACGCAATACGATCCCCTCATCCTCGAGTTGATTCAGGATGGCGACGACGGCACGCTCCGTCACGCCGACGCTGAGCGCCATCTCACGCACCGTGCTCTCCGGCTCCATCACGACGGACAGGAGCATCAATGCATGGTTCGTGAAAAAGCCCCAGGTGCCGATCTTCGGTTCGAGAGCGCCGGAGTCGGGCATATCACGATGCTTGCTGCCGTCGCCGTGGTAGTTGGAGATCGCCAGCAACGTCTTGATGAGGGCGTCGACGAACTCGCGCGGGGTGAGCGAGACGGTGCCCTCGCGCCGATACGCGGCCATCGCGTCGAAATCGACCGAGTACGTATTGCGCCGGCCCGCGCGATGGCGCTCGACGATGCCATCTTCGCTGAGGATGCGCAGGATCTCCAGCGTGGCGCGCTCGGTCACGCCGACACCGGCCGAGATCTCGCGCACGGTCGCGCCGCTGTGGCGTACGACGTAGATGAGGACGAGGGCGTGGTTTGTGAGGAAGCCCCAACGCTGCTGCTTCACCGATGGCCGTCCTTCCCTAGAACAATCCCCCATTGGCGGTGCGCGAAAATAGTCCGAAATTCGTTGGCAAAGGTACTTGACAGGTTGATTTCAGGAACTACAATGCATGTATAAGCAATCAGGCATATGTAATCACGGTATTCGAATCACGGTTCATTGTTCATGTGCTTGATTTCACGAACTTACACACGTGTTATGGCAATCAGTTCTCAGGCATCATGCATTAGTTTTCATCGGTTCGCAAGAGTTGGAGAAGCCATAACGTCAGAAGCAGTGAAATTTAACGGCGCCACTCCCCGGCGGATGATGCGGAGGAGCCTCGCAGGAGGCGAGTGAGGGGAGCGGCGGATCCGAAAGGAGAGGGTCCCGGGTAGGTTGTCGATTCTGAGGCGCCGGATGCTTTGGTGGCAAACAAGGCGGGGATCCGGCTGTTGAGGAAGAGGCACCGGGGGCGGTTTGGCCGACCGCCCTTCCCTGCAGGAAGCACTGGTAGGGGTTGTCCAAGGCAACAGCAGCGAGAGAGCCGGCGGGAGGGCCGGCTTTTTCGTGTGTCTGCGGAGACCGGACGCCTACCCGCGCGCGCCGACAGCAACCCGCGCGCCCGGCTACTTCGGCCCGCCGGACGCCGCCAGCACCGTATTGTGAAGCAGCATCGCCCGCGTCATCGGGCCGACCCCGCCGGGGACGGGCGTGATCGCGGCGGCCTTTTCGGCGACGGTGTCATAGTCGACGTCTCCGACGAGACGAGTGCCCTTCTTCTTCGTCGCATCAGGGATGGCGTTGACGCCGACATCGATGACGACGGCGCCCTCGCGCACCATGTCCGCTGTGACCGCCCTCGGCCGCCCCATGACGGCGATGAGGATGTCCGCCTGGCGGGTGTAGATGCCGATATCGGGCGTTGCCGTATGACACACGGTGACCGTCGCGTTGCCACCGGCGCGCTTCCGCATCAGCAGCCCGGCGAGCGGCTTCCCCACCAGGTTCGAGCGCCCGACGACGACAGCGTGCCTGCCGGCGGGGTCGTACCCCGAGCGCATGAGCATCTGGATGACGCCATGCGGCGTGCAGGAGAGGAAGCCGGGCTCGCCACGAAAGAGGCGGCCGACGTTGATCGGGTTGAGTCCGTCGACGTCCTTCGCTGGTATGACCGCTGACGCGATCGCCGACTCGTCGATGTGCGCGGGCAGCGGCAGCTGGACGATGATGCCGTGCCAGCGGGCATCGGCGTTGAGGTCGGCGACAAGCCCGAGCAGATCCTCCTGCGATATCTCGGCGGAGATGCGTAGCGTCTCTGATCGCATGCCGACTTCCGTCGCGTCACGGGCCTTGCCGCGAACGTACGAAACGGACCCGGGATCGTCGCCCACGAGCACGACGGCGAGCCCCGGTTCGGTGCCGGAAGCGCGGAGGCGCGCGACGTCCGCGCGCACCTCGTCGCGCACCTGCTGCGCGATGGCGTTGCCGTCGATGATGGTGGCGGTCATGGGATGCTCCGTGGCTGGCCGGGTAGTGTGGCCAGTGTAACGAGGGTCGCTTCGGCCCTCCAGCGCGCGATCGCTCCCCACGTGCTCTACGCGGATCACGCTCGTACAATCGACGCATGGAGATGGCCGTCGGCATCGATGTGATCGTGATCTCGCGCGTGGCGAAGGTGCTCCGGCGACACCCGGAGCGCTTCCTGCGCCGCGTCTTCACGCCAGAGGAAGTGGCCTTCTGCCGCGGCCGCGTGCATGAGCTGGCCGCGCGATTCGCCGCAAAAGAAGCCGTGATGAAAGCCCTCGGCACGGGCGCGCGCGGCCTCGCCTGGCGAGAGATTGAGACTCTGCCGAACCGCCGCGGCAAGCCGCTGGTCTACCTGCACGGCGACGCGAAGAAGCGCGGCGAGACGATCGGACTGCGCGGCGTCGACATCAGCCTGACGCACGAAGGCGATCTGGCGATTGCCGCGGTGGTCGGGATGGCGGAGGCATCGCCGCTCGATCGGGATGCGCACCGCACGTATCTCGTCGACTGGCTGAAAGAACAGGGACGCCTGTGAAGCTCGTGACGGCGGCCCAGATGCGCGAGCTGGAGCAGGCCGCCGTGGCGGCCGGGACGCCGCTCGACGAGCTGATGGAGCAGGCCGCCCTCGCGGTGGCACAAGAGGCGTGGATGAGCCTTGGCGTCGTCGAGGGGCGGCGCATCCTCGTGCTCGTCGGCCCGGGCAACAACGGCGGCGACGGCCTCGTCGCCGCGCGGCATCTCACCGAATGGGGCGCGGATGTCGCGGTCTACATGCTCGCGACCCGCATCGGCGACACGCACCTCGACCTGGTGGCCGAAGCCGGCGTGCCGGTGTTCGTCGCCGCGGATGACGCCGGCTTCGTGTCGCTGCGCGAGGCGCTCGAAGGCGCCGAGATGGTGATCGACGCGCTGCTGGGCATCGGGCGCAGCCGCCCGATCGAAGGCACGCTCGCCGGCGTGCTGCGCCACCTTCACGCCGCACGCGGGCGCTCGATGCCGCCAAAGATCATCGCTGTCGATCTGCCTACTGGCGTGGACGCGGACTCGGGACGCGCGGATCCGCTCGCCGTGATGGCGGACATGACGGTGACGTTCGGGCTGGCGAAGGTCGGGCTGTACACGCTGCCCGGATCCGAATACGCGGGCCAGGTGCAGGTGGTCGATATCGGCCTGCCGAAGGACGCGGTCGCGGCGGTGCCGCTCGATCTGATCAACTCGGCGTGGGTAAAAGAACGGCTGCCGAAGCGGCCGAAGGCGTCGAACAAGGGCGCGTTCGGGCGCGTGCTGGTCGTCGCGGGGTCCGCGCACTACGTTGGCGCCGCGCGGCTGGCGGCGGAGGCGTGCTATCGCGCGGGCGCGGGGCTCGTGACGATCGCCTGCCCGGCAACCGTGCAGGCGATGCTGGCGCCGGCGATCCCCGAGGCGACGTGGCTCCCGCTCGACGACGACGCAGGTGCGATCTCAGGCCGCGCCACCGGGCAGATTATCGACGCGCTCGCATCATATGACGTATTGCTCATCGGCCCCGGCGTCAGCCAACGACGCGGCGTGCCCGATGCGGTCGCGCGCGTGCTCGCGGCCGTGCCGGCAAGCGTGCGATCGTGCGTCATCGATGCCGACGCGCTGAACGCGCTGGCCCGGACGCCGCAATGGCAGCACCGCCTGGCGACACCCGCAATCCTGACGCCGCATCCCGGCGAGATGGCGCGGCTGCTCGGCGCGACGGTTGCGGAGGTGCAGAACGACCGGCTGAACATCGCGATGAAGGCCGCGGCGGACTGGCGACAAATCGTCGTCCTGAAGGGCGCGCACACCGTCATCGCCGCGCCGGACGGGCGCGCGGCGATCAGCCCGCACGCGAATCCTCTGCTCGCGACAGCAGGCACGGGCGATGTGCTGGCGGGAGCGATCGCGGGGCTGCTGGCGCAGGGGATGGCACCCTTCGAGGCGGCGGCATGCGGCGTCTACCTCCACGGGTTGGCCGCGGAGGATCTCGGCGAGGAGTTGGGTGACCGCGGCATGCTGGCCAGCGATCTGCTGCCGTCGCTGCCGCGCGCGATGCGCACGGTGCTGCGCGGCAAGCCGTCGCGCGGCGGCCAGATGCCCTTCGGCCTCGGCGATATCAGTGCGCTCGCGGGCCTCGGCGGCGCCGCCGGGATCGCCGATTCGGGCTCATAAGGCGGGGTTCATCCGTGCTTCCCGCCGTCGCCCCCTGACAATCTGCGTCATCTGCGAAATCTGCGGTTCCTGAGTTGCGCTTTACTTCTTCCACTGCTCAGGCTACGCTCAGAACACCCTATGGAACGCCTGATCTACCTCGACCACGCTGCCACGACGCCGCTGCACCCGCAGGCGCTCGAAGCGATGATGCCGTACCTGAGCGGGTCGTTCGGGAATCCATCGGCGACGTATCGGCTGGCGAAGCAGGCGAACGACGCCGTCGTCCGATCGCGCAAGACGGTCGCCGCGATCCTGGGCGCGCGGCCAACCGAAGTCGTCTTCACGGGGGCCGGGACGGAGTCGATCAACACGGCCATCAAGGGCGTCGCCTTTCAACAGAAGAAAGCTCGGGCGGGCAACCACATCGTGACATCGCAGATCGAGCATCACGCGGTCCTCCACGCATGCCAGTACCTCGAGCGCTTCGGCTTCGAGGTGACGTACCTGCCCGTGGACCGCTTCGGCCTCGTGACGCCCGACGACGTGGCGCGCGCGATCACGGATCAGACCGTGCTCGTCAGCATCATGACGGCGAACAATGAGGTCGGCACGATCGAGCCTGTGTTCGAGATCGCGCAGGCGGTGCGAGAGCGCGCGGCCACGATGAAGAAGCGCATCCCGTTCCACACGGACGCCGTACAGGCGCCGAACTCCCTCCGGATGGACTTCGCGCACCACGGCATCGACATGCTGAGCCTCGCCGCGCACAAGTTCCGCGGGCCAAAAGGGATGGGCGTGCTGTACATCCGGCGCGGCACCCCGTTTCTGGCGCAGCAGAACGGCGGCGGGCAGGAGCGGCAGCGGCGCGCCGGAACCGAGAACGTCGCCGGCATCGTCGGCACGGCGGAGGCGCTGCGCATCACGCAGGACGCGCTCGACACCGACCGCGAGAGAATCGGAACGCTCTCGCGACAACTCCGCGATGGAGCGCTCCGCGCGATCCCCAACAGCACGCTCAACGGGCACCCGGAGCAGCGGCTGGCGAACAACGTCAGCATCAGCTTCCACGGGGCCGATGCGCGTGACCTGCTCGGCGACCTCGACGACGCCGGCATCGCCTGCAGCGCCGGCGCCGCGTGCGGAGCGACGACACTGGAGCCATCGCACGTGCTGCTGGCGATGGGCGTGCCGCTCGAACGCGCCGTCTCGACGCTTCGCTTCAGCGTCGGCCACGAGACGACGGCCGCCGACATCGACTACGTGCTCGCGTCGCTGCCGGCGATCGTCGAACGCTCGCGCGCGAAGCACGCTCCGGACTCGTCCGCCTCAGCAGCGGGCTGAGGGACGCGAGCGGACAGCCGGCGCCCCGATCAGCCTCACAATCCCCTGATATCATGCGTCGATGAACGAGCCGGAGCTGGTAGCGGCCTATGTGGGCGTGTTGCGGCACGAGCTGAAGCTGCCTCGCGGCGCCGATGCGCTGCTCGAACTCGAAGTGCGACTCGCACCCGCCGACCCGAACCAGCGGCCACCGGCGCGGGCGCCCGGCATCGCGCGGCTCGCGCGGGCCCTCCAGCGACTGCGCCGGCACACGACGCCCGCCGACTCGCTGGACCAGTTCGCGGAGGACTTGCGATTCCTGCGCATCTTCGAGGAGGGCACGAGCAGCTGGTCGAGCGAGGCGATCGATGACTTGCTGGCGAACGTCATCGCCATGCCCGCGTCCAAGGCGCGAAAGCCGGCAGCGACCGACACGCCGGCCGATGCGCCGACACACATCGTCCCGTTCCGGCCGCGGAAACCGCGGAGGGGCGGGTGACCGGCATCCTGAAGCGCATCTTCGGCGGCGGCTCGCAGGCGCCCGACGACGATCGCGACTTCGCGATCCGGCTGGTGTTCGCGCTGGGCAATCCCGGCAAGGAGTACGCCGGGAATCGACGAAACGTGGGCTTCTGGGCAGTGACGCGGCTCGCCAAAGAGCACGATCTGGACTTCGCGACGAAAACCGGCACGTACGCGCTGGCCGAGGGCGAGATCGGCGGGCGACGTATCGCCATCGCGAAGACGCGCACCTACAACAACGACAGCGGGCGCGCGGTGATGGCGCTCATTTCGAAGTTGAAGCTCGACCACGCGCGCGAGATGCTGGTCGTGTGCGACCATCTCGATCTGCCGACCGGCAAGGTACGCATCCGGCGCGACGGCAGCGGCGGCGGCCAGAAGGGCGTCGCCGACATCATCGCGAAGACTCGCACGGACGCGTTTCCGCGCGTGCGCATCGGCATCGGCCGGCCGAACCACCGCGGCGAGCCGACGCGCGACCCCGAGCACGTGGCGGCGTGGGTGCTCGGCGACCCGACGCCCGACGAGCGCCGCCTGCTTGACGGCGGCGTCGACCGCGCGGTCGAGGCGATCGAGTGCGCGATCGCGGAGGGCGTGGAGGCTGCGATGAATCGCTACAATCGTGATGAGTAGCCTGATGGCGACAGGATGACGCGCGTGCGTTACCATTGCGACTACCTGATAGGACGACGATGATGAAGTTACAACGCACGGTACAAGCCATCATTCGCCCGGGAGAGCAGTCCGGATACGTCGCGAAGTGTCCCGAGTTGCGCGCCGTCACGCAGGGCGCGACGCTCGATGAAGTTGCCGTAAACCTCCGCGAAGTCGTGGCACTCGCTCTGGAGGATGAGCAACTCGCCGAGATCGGACTTGCTCCCGAGCCGGTGATCATCGCAACGATCGAGTTGGAACCGGCAGTTGCCTGACACGCTCATCCCAGAAGGGGATCCGCACCCCACTTCTCCACCTTCAGATGGAGGTACGCCTACTGCCCTACCGCGCATCCGGCTCGTGATTGCGTCAATCGTCGTCCTCTCCGCGCTGCTCGCGACCTCCGCCTGGTACAAGGACGCGACGTGCGGCTGCGGCTCGACCGGCCTGCCGTGGCAGACGATCGCCGTCGTGGCGACGGCAATCGCTGCGGTGGCGATCGCGGCGTATGGGGTGACGACGGTGCTCGCGCGGCCGCGGTAATCCGCTCAATCGAGACCCGCCGCTTCGAGGACATCGTCGCTGACGCGGAATCCTACTTCACGAAGGCGCTCCGCCAGCTTTACCGCTGCGCCGATGCGGCCGTCACGCTTCGCGACCGCGAGCACCGCGACCGTGCCGCTTACCCGCAAGCCCGCACTCGCGGCGGCACGGCGGGCAGCCCAATCGTCGATCAGCACCAAGGTCGCTGACGTCGCGAGCGCCAGCGCGATGACGGCGCGCTCTCCGCGCCCAAGCGCAGCGAATCGGGTATCGGCATCAGGGTCTTTCTCGACTGTCAGCCAGCCCGCGACAATCGCGTCACGAATACTGCGATTCTCCGCCGAATCGCTGTACGCATCGTCAAGGGCTTCCGCGGCAACCGATGCCGGGATCACCACCTCGCCGTGTAGGTCACGAAGTATGCAGGAGGCCAAGCTTCGCGAGCACCAAGATGACGCTCGTGTCGGCAACGACGGTCACGAGCGCGTCTCACGACGCTCCGCTTCCTCCAATGATGGAAGGTCGACTTCGAACTCCCCAGCGCCGTAGGCGAACGCCGGAAGATCGAGCTGCACCAGAAGGTCCCAGAACCCCCGGTACGGCAAGCCCGCAAGCTCCGCGGCGCGACCAAGCGACACCCGTCGCGTCAGAAGAAGGTGTATCGCGAGCGCACACCGCACCTGCTCGTCGAGGGTCAGGGACGACAGCGTTGTTCCTGACAACAACTCAACGAGTTCTTCGGGGACGTGTACGTCCAGCTTCGCCCTTACCACAGTCGCCTCCTCGCTTAGTGTATATCGGCACACCAATCGCGCGCTCCCGCTGCTACAATGACGCCACAAAGGGGCTGATCCCACGATCAGGCCCTGTTCGTGCTATCCGCGCCGCGCGGAGAATCGAGGCGGATGGATCTTTCGGCGCTGCTGCCGGTAATCGACGGTGCCGTCGGGCTCGACCGGCTCCGCGGCCGCATGTCCGCCGGCGGCGCGCTCATGCTCGGCGTCAGCGATGGCGCGAAGGCTGCCGTACTGGCCGCGCTCGCACGCGACGCGGCGCAGCCGATCCTCATCATCACGCCGAAGCCGCAACACGCCGAGGCGCTCGTCGACGAGCTGCAGGCGTGGCTGGGCGACCACGCGGGCCGCGTGCTGCTGTTCCCCGAGCGCGACGCGCTGCCGTACGAGCGGCTGGCGCCCGACCCGGACGACGTGCAGCGGCGGTTGCAGGTCATTGACGTGCTATCCGAGCACCTCACCCCCCAACCCCCTCTCCACGACGTGGAGAGGGGGAGTACGGCTCCCATCATCGTGGCGTGTGCGGCGGCCGTCGCGCAGCGGACGCTCACGCCGGATGAACTGATTCGCGCAACGGTGGCGCTGACGCGCGGCGGGACGATGCGTCAGGACGACCTGTTGCGCGCGCTCGATGCGGGCGGATATCGCATCGAGCCGCAGGTGAGCGCGCCGGGCGAGGCATCGCGGCGCGGCGGCATCATCGACGTCTGGCCGCCGGCCGAGGATCTGCCGCTGCGCATCGAGCTGTTTGGCGATGAGATCGAGAGCATCCGCTCCTTCGACCCGGCGACGCAGCGTTCGAGCGAGCTGCGCGACGCGGTGCGCATCGGTCCGGCACGGGAGATGGTGCTCGATCACGCCCGGATGCAGCACCTCGCGGACCAGATGCAGGTCGCGAGTACGCGCGGCGAGGCGCGCGAGCGGTTCGATGCCGATATCGCGGCGCTGCGCGATGGAGAAGCGTTTCCGGGCGACGAGCTGTACACGCCGTTCCTGGCGGCAGGGTCACTGTTGGACTTCGTGGTGGTTGCGTCGGACGACGAGCGACGCGGGCTGAGAGCGCGCGCCACGGGCCGTCGCGCCAGAGAAAGCACGGAGCCAGCGCGAACGCGGGCGCAACGGGTTGCGCCTCTACAGGAGATAGCGGCGCTGATCGTCATCGACGAGCCTGCGGATGTGGCGGCGGTGCAGCAGGAGCGCGACGAGCAGGCGCGCGAGGCACGGCGGGAGTTGGAGCTGCGCGGCGAGCTGCCGCACGGCATGCCGGAGCCGCACATCGGCTGGGCGGAGCTGCATGCGGCGATCGAAACGATGCCGCGGCGATTGAGCCTCTCGCGCTGGGCAACGGGCGAGCACGAGGCAGCGGACGCCGACGCCGCGGTGCGGCTGCCGTTCGGGCCGGCGGCAGCGTATGGCGGGCGCCTGCGCGTCCTCGCCGAAGAGCTGACCCAGACGCTGCGGGGCGGGCAGCAGATCGTCATGGTGTCGACGCAGTCGAAGCGGCTGGCGCAACTGCTTGAGGAGCACGACGTCTTCGGCCGCGTCGCCGATGCCATCGAGGCGCCGCAGCTCGGACGTGGCGCGCTGACGATCATCCATGGCTCGCTGCCGCACGGCTGGTCCGTCGGCGACGACGGCGGCGGGCTGACGCTGCTCACCGACGCCGAAGTCTTCGGCTTCACGAAGCAGCGCCGGGCGCCGCCGCGGAAGGGCGCGTCGCGCGAGGCGTTCCTCGCCGATCTCGTCGCCGGCGAATACGTCGTGCACATCGAGCACGGCATCGCGCGCTTCGCCGGCCTCGTCCGCAAGGATGTCGGTGGCAACGAGCATGAGTTCCTGGAACTGCAGTACGCCGATGGCGATCGTCTCTACGTGCCGACCGAGCAGGTGGACCGCGTCAGCCGCTACGTCGGGCCCAGCGAACACCGCCCGTCGCTGACGCGGCTGGGATCGCAGGAGTGGCCGCGCGCCAAAGCGCGCGTGCGGCGCGCCGTGCAGGAGCTGGCGACCGAGCTGTTGCGCCTCTATGCATCGCGCGAGGTCGCCGAGGGTCACGCGTTCTCGCCGGATGCCGCGTGGCAGACCGAACTGGAGGCGTCGTTCCCGTACGTCGAGACGACAGACCAGGCGAGCGCGATCCGCGACGTGAAGCGCGATATGGAAGAGGTGCGGCCGATGGACCGCCTGGTCTGCGGCGATGTCGGCTACGGCAAGACGGAAGTTGCCGTGCGCGCGGCGTTCAAGGCCGTCACCGACGGCACGCAGGTAGCCGTTCTCGTGCCGACGACGGTGCTCGCGCAGCAGCACTACAACACGTTCCGCCAGCGCCTCGCGGGCTTTCCGGTGAAGGTCGAGATGCTCTCGCGCTTCCGCAGCGACCGCGAGCAGCGGCAGGTCGTGACGGACGCCGCGGCGGGCAGCGTCGACATCGTCATCGGCACGCACCGGCTGCTGCAGAAGGATGTGGCGTTCAAGAACCTGGGGCTGATCGTCATCGACGAGGAGCAGCGTTTCGGCGTGACGCACAAGGAGCGGCTGAAGCAGATGCGCAGCCAGGTCGACGTGCTGACGCTAACGGCGACGCCGATCCCGCGCACGCTGAACATGGCGCTGACCGGCATTCGCGACATGTCGACGATCGAAACGCCGCCGGAAGAGCGCCTGCCGATCAAAACGTACGTGACGGAGTTCGACGACCACCTGGTGCGCGAAGCGATCACGCGCGAGATGGAGCGCGGCGGGCAGGTGTACTTCGTCCACAATCGCGTTCACAACATCGAGCTGCTCACGCGGCAACTGCGCGAGATCGTGCCTGAAGCGGAGATCCTGATCGGCCACGGGCAGATGCACGAGGACCAGCTCGAACAGGTGATGCTCGACTTCACCGAGGGCAAGGCCGACGTGCTGGTCTGCACGACGATCATCGAGTCCGGGCTGGATATCCCGAACGTCAACACGATCATCATCAACAACGCCGACAAGTTCGGGCTGGCGCAGCTCTACCAGCTGCGCGGCCGCGTCGGGCGCGGCGCGGCGCGCGCCTACGCCTACCTGCTGTACGAGAAGCACAAGGCGCTGAGTGAGGTGGCGCAGAAGCGCCTGCAGACGATCTTCGAGGCGACGGAGCTGGGCGCCGGCTTCCAGATCGCGCTGCGCGATCTCGAGATCCGCGGCGCCGGCAACTTGCTGGGCGCCGAGCAGAGCGGGCAGATCGGCACCGTGGGATTCGACCTGTACGTGAAGCTGCTCGCCGACGCCGTCGAGGGTCTGAAGGCGCTTGCGCGCGGCGAGCCGCCGCCGCCATCGAAGATGCAGCCGCCGGTGCAGATCGATGTGCCGCTGACGGCGTTCATCCCGGAGAGCTACATCGGCGACCTCAACGTGCGACTCGCGCTGTACCAGCGGATGGCGTCGACCGACGCGCCTCGCCCCGGCGAGCAGGCGGACGCCGCCACCGACCTGGAGCGCGAACTAGGCGACCGATTCGGGCCGCCGCCGGCGCCGGTGCGCAACCTGCTGTACATCGTACGGGTGCGCGGGCTGGCGAAGCGCGCGCACATCGCCTCGATCTCGCGCGACGAGAGCGCGGCGGGCGCACGCGTGCTGTCGGTGCGGGCGCTCGACGGCTACGACTTCGGCGCGCGGATCGCCGCGAAGGCACGGCGCGATCTGGAGCGCGTAGACGGCGTGACGATCGGGCACGCGCGGATCACGATCGATCTCGTGCTGGCGGGCGACGGCTGGCGCGACACGCTGGTGCGGGTGTTGGAGGCGGCGGGCGGGGCGTAGGCCGCGGCCTCACCCCGGCCTTCGGCCACCCCTCTCCACAGCGTGGAGAGGGGTCCAGATGAACGATCGCTTTTGGAACGAGACGTTTGTCGTCGATCCAGACGGCGGGCGCAGCGGGCTGCGCCCCTACCTGGAACCGGATCCGTCGTCCTCAACGGCTTCCGCCAACCGCCGCGCGTTCTCCATCGAGCGGGCGAACACGCGCAGCAGGTGCGGGCGGATGACGAGCGCGAAGACGACCTCGCCGAGCGGGCCGAGCGGCGGGGCGAAGTCTTCGATCCAGGTGAAGATCGTGCCGTTGTCAACAGCTTCGAGCAGGAACTGGCCGCTGCCGTGGAACTGGCCTCGGTGCTCGACGTCCATGCGATACGGCGGATCCCAGGCGGTGATCGCCATCACGTCTTTGACGACGGGCCGGCCGAACAACTCGCTCGTCACGTGCATGACCGCGCCGACGCCCTGCTTCTGTTCGGTCACGATATCGAGCTTGCGGACGTCGACCATCCACGCCGCCTGATGCTCAAGATCGGCGAGAACGGCCCAGACGGCGTCGGGGCTGGCGGCGATGTACTTGCGGATGTCGAGATGGGCCATTTCGTTGGGCTCCTGGAGGTTGGCGGTCGGAGGTTAGAGGTTAGAGACTGGTGATTGGTGATTGGTGATTGGAGTGTCGGGTTAGTCCGCTAAGAACTTGCCGATGTGATCCACGACGACATCGGGGTGACTCCAGATCATGCCGTGGCCCGCGCCTTCGACCACTTCGAAGCGGTTGTTAGGAATATCGCTCGCGAGTCGCTCCGAGAAGCGCGGCGGTGTCAGGATGTCTTCGGCGCCGGCCAGGATGAGCGTGGGCGCGGCGATCTTGTCGAGACGGCCCTCGGTGTTGGCGGTGGTGACGGCGCGGACGTGACGCTCGTAGGCGTCTTGGTGCTGCCACAGATCGTTGCCGGCGGTGCGAGCGATCATCTGCTCGACGAAGCCATCCTCGCGACGATAGTCCTGGTGGCTGTAGACGCTCCAGAACGTCGCGCGGCAGTAGTCCTCGCGCGAGAGCGTGCGGCGGAGCAGCGCCTGCCCTGCGAAGATCGCCGAGCCGCGCGGGTCGCCGCTGGTGTACGTGCTGACGAGCACCAGCCTGCGCACCCGCTCCGGGTGACGGATAGCGATCTCCTGCGCGATGACGCCGCCCATCGACACGCCGGCGATGTCGGCCTGCGCGACGCCGAGCGCGTCCAGCAGGCCGATGGCGTCGCCGGCCATATCGAGCACATCGTACGCGGCATCGACAGCCGCTGAGCGGCCGACGTCGCGGTTATCGTAGGAGATGCAGCGAAAGCGCTTCGCGAGCGGGCGCGTGACGCCGCCCCAGCCGCGATGGTCGACGCCGAGGCCCTGGATGAACAGGACGGGCTGGCCTTCGCCATCGTCGCGGTAGTGCAGGCTGATGCTGTTGGCTGCGATGTCAGGCACAGGGCCGCTCCGTGGTTATACTCGCCGCATGCGCGCACGATGGCATGCCTTCGCGTCCAAGATCCAGCGGCTGTTCCGGCTGGTCATCTTATTCTGCATCCTGCGATTTGTCGTCGGCATCGGCGTCCTGCTGTTCTTCGATCGCGGCAGCGTCGCGTGGGGCCCGGAGCTGACGGTCATTGTCGTTGCGATGCTTGCCGTGTACGTGTTGGTCGCGCTGGCGGTGCGCCGGTGGTCGCCACCGCGCGCGGGGGTACGCGATTGATCGACGATCGCCCCGCGAGCGAACTCCGCGCGGACTGAAGTCCGCGCTACGGGGCACGATGCAGCACGCCCTCGCGTGCGTGCAACGAGCACCGCGCGGGCTGAAAAGCCCGCGCTACGGTTCGGGATCGAGTCCATGTCGCCGTTCGTCACGAGACCGTGCCTTCACGGGAACCGGGCTCCAGGCGCTCAGGCGGCGTCATGTCCTCGGAAGGGTCGCCTGATGCTGCGGCGCCCGGCGCAGCGCCGACGCGCACGCGCTGCGACGGGCCGCCGCCACCCATGCTTTCGGCGATTTGCGTGATCGATTCGAAGAGCCCGAACGGCACGGGCAGCACGATTGTGCTGTTCTTCTCGGTCGCGATTTCGGCCAGCGTTTGCAGCAGGCGCAACTGCAGCGTCACCGGGTTCGTCGACATCACGGCTCCCGCCTCGGCGAGGCGCTGCGATGCTTGCAGCTCGCCGTCAGCGTTGATCACCTTCGCGCGGCGCTCGCGCTCGGCTTCCGCCTGGCGCGCCATCGCGCGCTGCATGCTCTGCGGCAGCTCGACGTCCTTCACCTCGACCGTCGACACCTTCACGCCCCACGGCTCGGTCTGTTCGTCGATGATCTTCTGCAACCGCGCGTTGATCTTCTCGCGCTCGGACAGCAGCTCGTCGAGATCGGACTGGCCGAGCACGCTGCGAAGCGTCGTCTGGGCGATCTGCGATGTCGCGCGGAAGTGGTCGAGGACCTTTGTCACGGCGTCCTCCGGGGCAGTGACGCGGAAGTAGATGACGGCGTTCACTTTCACCGTCACGTTGTCGCGCGTGATGCATTCCTGGCTGGGCACGTCCATCGTTACCGTACGGAGATCCATCTTCACCATGCGGTCGACGATCGGCAGGATGACGAAGAGGCCGGGGCCGCGGGCGCCAACGAGACGGCCGAGGCGGAAGATGACGCCGCGCTCGTACTCGGCGACGATCTTCACGGAGTAGAACCAGACGAGGAAGCCCCATGGCGGGATGAGCAGGATGTAGGCGAAGATCGTCAGCAGGAAGCGGACGATCGCGGCGAGCCCGCCCTCGTCTTTGGCGCGGTCTTCGCGGGCCGGGGTCGGCGGGATGTCACTCGACACGGCGGGCTCCTTTCGAGGCGTGGGCTGGTATCGACATTGTACGTGCTCGGCGGTACGATGGCGCACCAACGCTGGAAGCAAGGAGTCGTGCCATGCTGGAACACGTCGACCGCGTGCAGATTGCCGTGAAGGACCGCGCCGCCGCCGCGCAGACGTTCATCGACGTCTTCGATGGAAAGCTCGTGAAGGACGACGAGGTACGGGTGCTGGGCGCGAAGCGGCGCGTCGTCCACGCCGGCACGAGCGAGTTCGAGCTGCTGGAGCCGGACGGCGTCGGGCCGGTGCAGGCGTACATACAGGAATGGGGCGAGGGGTTGTTCGCGGCGGGCTTCTCGACGAACGACGTTGCCGCGCTCGCGGCGCGCCTGCAGTCGAAGGGTGTGCAGTTCGCGGACGAGGGCGGGCAGCTCGTCATCGCGCCGGACCAGACGCCAGGGCTGCGGATGGTGATCTCGCAAGAGGTGGTGCGCCCGATGATCGGGCTGATGCGCTACCTGTACGAGGCGACGAACCTGATCAACGATCACGTCGCGGCGGCGAACTTCTACGCCGACCGATTCGGGCTCGATGCGTCGCGCTTCGTCCCGATCAAGAGCAAGCAGTACGGGTACGACGGCCAGTTGACAATGTTCAACCCACCGGGGCGCCTCGACCGCATCGAGCTGTCGCACATCACCGACGACACGCGGCCGATGGGGCGTTTCATGACGCGGCGCGGCGGCGAAACGCTCTACATGTGCTACATCGAGGCGGAAGAGATCGCGCCGATCGTGCAGCGGCTCGACAAGCGCGGCATGCGCTACGCCGGCCGCGATCCGCAGAGCCCCAACCCGGAAGGGATCTTCCTCCACCCGTCAACACTGCACGGCGTGCTGATGGGCTGCAGCCGCACGAACCTCGCGTGGGTGTGGTCCGGGCGGCCCGAACTGGCGGGCGTCGCCGCGGAGGATGTGGGCGAGCACTGAGCGGGCCTCTACAGCGCGCGCCAGTACCGCTTACCCTCCACCCGGACGACGCGGCCGAAGCCGGGGTGCGGAAAGTGGCCCGCGATCACGGTCATGCGGTCGGCCTCGATGCGTTGCAGCAGCTTCTCGCGCGACTCCATCGCCAGCGCCGGATTCATGTCGAAGACGGGCGACCAGCCCTCCGTGATCTGCGCCGGATGGTGGCAGACGTCGCCGATGATCACGGCTGACTCGCCGGCGGACATGATCGCAACGGAGATGTGCGCCGGCGTATGCCCTGGCGTCGGCAGCAGCGTCAACTCATCCGTGACCTTGTGCTCGCTGTCGACGAGCGAAATCTCCGCGACGCCTTCCAGCGGCTGTACGCAGTCGAGCACCCACGACGTCTTCGCCGCCACATCGGGTGCGGTCCAGTACGCCCACTCGTCGCGATTGAAGACGTGCGTCGCACGGGGAAACGTCGGCGCGAAGCCGTCACCACGCGCGGTCGTGTGCCAGCCGACGTGGTCGATATGAATGTGCGTCGCAATCACGATGTCGACGTCTTCGAGCTTGACGCCCGCCTCGCCGAGCGCGTCCGGCAGCCGTCCGTTCGCGAAGCCCTGACGATCCTTCGCGCCAATGCCGGAGTCAACCAGCACGGTCTTCCCGCCGGATCGCACAACGAAACAGCCAATCGATAGCGGCAGCAGGTCAGCGTTCCCTTCCAGCAGATCCCGGTACGGCGCCCAGGCCTCCAGCGGCACGCTGGGGAACAGCGCCCGCACCGGCGGCGCCTGGATGGCTGCATCGAGAATAGGCGTGATCTCCACGTTGCCAATGCGGATCGGGCTGGCGCTCATGGGCTCCCCTTTGCATGCGATTGCAGACGGCGTCGTCCACGCGGACGTCGTCCTGAGACGGTAGCCGCACATTCGTCGCCGGTCAACGGGTGGCGAAGCCGCTGCGCGCCACCTATACTCAGCGCAACCCCAACAGAAAGGAATGTGACGTTATGGCAACTCCCTGCTGCTACTTCCAGAAGCGCATCGTCCCGCTGGAGGAAGCCAAGGTAGGCGTCATGACGCACGCGTTCCTCTACGGGACCGCCGTCTTCGAGGGCGTCCGCGGCAACTGGAGCGACGAGCGCGGCCAGTCGCTGATCTTCCGGCCGCTCGAGCACTTTCGCCGGCTCAAGCAGTCGGCGCACATCATGCACATCGGCCTGCCGCAGTCGGCCGAAGAGCTGACTGACATCTGCGGCCAGGTCGTCGCGGCCACGGGCTTCCGCGAGGACACGTACATCCGCCCCATCGCCTACAAGAGCGGTGAGGTGATCGGGCCGCGCCTGGATGGGGTCGCCGACGACTTCATGGTGTTCGCCATCCCGTTCGGCAACTACCTGGACCTCGACGCCGGCATCCGCTGCCAGACGTCGACATGGCGGCGCGTGCCGGACACGTCGATCCCGGCGCGCGCGAAGGTGAACGGGCTGTACGTCAATTCAGCGCTGGCGAAGACCGAGGCGATCGAGAACGGCTACGACGAAGCGATCATGCTCAACGACGACGGCCACGTTGCCGAGGGCTCCGGCGAGAACCTCGCCATGATCCGCCACGGCAAGCTCATCACGCCGGAGCGCAGCGATAACGTGCTCGAAGGCATCACACTGGCATCGGTGTTCCAGCTTGCGCGCGAAGAGCTCGGCATCGAGGTGATCGAGCGGTCGATCGCGCGGTCCGAGCTGTACGTCGCCGATGAGGTGTTCCTGACCGGCACGGCGGCGCACATCACCCCCGTGGTTGAACTGGACCGGCGCACGATTGGCAACGGAGGCGCCGGCCCGATCACAAAGCAACTGCAGGGGCTCTTCTTCGACGCGATCCGCGGGCGCAACGAGAAGTACGCCCATTGGGTGCACGGCGTCACGCCGGTAGCGGATCCCGTGACCGCACGAGCAAACGCCTGATGGAATTCCGCCCCTCCCGCGCCATCGGGTCGCTGTTCGGTGGCGGGCTCGCCGCGTGGTGCTTCATCGTGGCGCTGGCGCTCGTCGTGCGCGGTCTGACGCAGGACATCAGCCTGGGCATCATCTCGCTCTACGTCGCGGCGTCGGTGTTCTTCTTCATCGGCCTGCTGTTCGCCTACTGGACGTACAGTCTCGGCACGCTGCGCTACACGCTCGATCGCAACGCGCTGACGATCACCTGGGGCGACATCCGGCAGATGGTGCCGATGTCGCAGATCGAGCGGCTGGTGCCGGGGCGCGAGCTGCCGAACCCGCACGTGGCGGGCGTGAGCTGGCTCGGGCATCACATCGGCCACGCCCAGGTAGAGGGCAGCATCGGCGACACGCTGTTCTACTCGACACATCGCTCGCCGGCGGACCTGCTCTACATCGTCACGGCGAACCAGTCCTACGCCGTGAGCATCGACGACGAAGTAGCGTTCGCCGAAGCGGTGCAGGCGCAGCAGCGGCTTGGATCGCTGGTGGCCGTACCCCAGGCGCCGGATCGCCTGTACCTGGCAGCGCAACCGTTCTGGGAGGATCGCGCGGCGCAGGCGCTGGCACTCGCCGCGTTCGCGACGTTCTTTGCGATGTTCGCGTACGTCTATCAGCAGTATCCGGGGCTGCCGCAGAGCATCGCGCTCTCGTTCCCTCAGCTGAACGGCGTCACGCGCGTGGCATCGAAGGACGAGCTGCTCAAGATCCCCATGACGGGCGTCGGCCTGCTGCTGCTCAACCTCGGACTCGGGTTCGTCGCACATTCGTGGGAGCGCATGGTCGGCTACGTACTGCTGCTCGCCGCCATCGGCGCAGAGGGCATCCTGCTGGCAGCGGCGATCATCGCGCTGCACTAACTTCCGACAGCTCGCACCAACTGGACGGTTCACAGCCGGGGACGGCTGTGCCACTCTCTATAGACGGAACGAACCACCATGACCCGCGGCGTCGTCACAATCCCCGGCAACCTTCGCGCCAAGGCGCGCGAGAGTGGATGGCCCGACGATCTCGTCCGGCAGGCGCTCGCGTTCGGCGCCACACCAGATCAGATCATCGGCTACATGGACCAGGGCGTCACCGTCGAGCAGGCGCGCGGCTTCCTCGCCGCGGCCAGTGGTGGCGCGGAGCCACCCGAAGAGATCGGGACGTCCTCCGCAGCCGCCGGCGGGCCGAGGCACGAGGAGCGATTCGCCGCGGCAACGTTCAACGGGCACCGCCTCGCCACCGTCCTCCACGACGCGAGCACGTCGGACATTGTCGTATTTTGCCACGGCTTTCAGGGACACAAAGGTGGTCCAAATGGGAGATTCTTCGTCCGCGCAGCCAGGACACTCGCAGGTCATGGCATTTCTTCGCTGCGTTTCGACCAGTACGGTTGCGGAGATTCGGACGGCGACTCGACCGACTCGAGCTTTCGCGACTGGATCGCGACGACGCGCGCGATAGCGGAACGCTACATTGCCTCGGGCTACCGGGTCGCCCTGTTCGGCCATAGCATGGGAGCCGTCGCTGCGCTCGGCGTCGCGGCAGAAGTTCGCGGCCTCGCTGCGGTCGTTGCATGGTCTGGTGATCCGAACGTCGAGCCCTTCGTCCCTTCTGCGACAGGCTTCGTCGAAGAAGGCGGCCAACTCGCTCGAGACAGCTATTGGCGTGAGGCACATGAGGCCCGGATCGCCGAAAAATTCGAGCTTATCGAAGCACCAACCTACCTCTTGTTCGGCACCATGGATCATCTCGTCGACCAGACGAACCGGCAGGCACTTGTCGATCGAACAGATCAGCACCATCGCGTTGACGTGCTCGAGGGATACGGCCACAGCGCCTTCACTGTTGCCCACGCGAACGAAATCCTCGCACGGACCTGTGCATTCCTCGTCGACGCCTTCAAGCGATAGGCCAGCGATCGTCGATCAAGTCTCCGTCGTGCCCGTCACTATGAGCCCTACCGCCCCGTGTTGCGTAGACTTCATCGATGACTGATCGATACGATGCCATCGTCGTCGGCGCCGGCCCTGCCGGGAGCACGGCCGCGCGCCATCTGGCGCGTTCGGGCGCGCGGGTGCTGCTGCTCGACAAGGCGAAGTTTCCGCGCGACAAGCCGTGCGGCGGCGGCGTCACCTTCCGCGCCGACGCTGCCAACGACCTCGACCTGTCGCCGGTCACCGAACGGGAGATCTACGGCGTGCGCGTGAGCGCCGCGATGGGCCGCCAGTTCGACCGGACGAGCCCAAACCTGCTGGCGCGCATGACGCAACGCAGCAAGCTCGATCACTTCCTGGCGGAGCACGCCGCATGCGCGGGCGCCGAGTTCCGCGACGGCGTGCCCGTCGCGGCGATCGAGATTGACGCCGCGGGCGTACGCGTGCGCTCGAACGGCGACCTCTATGAAGCGCAGCTGCTGATCGGCAGCGACGGCGTCAACGGCATGTCGGCGAAGGCGCTGGGGCTGCGGCCCGCGGGCGAGCACGCGGTGGCGCTGGAGGCGAACTATCCCGCGGACGCCGCCGTGATGGCGCAATGGGAGCGGTTCATCGCGCTCGATCTCGGAGGCATCCCCGGCGGCTACGGCTGGGTGTTCCCAAAGGGCGACCACCTGAACGTCGGTGTCGGCGGCTGGAAGACCGTCGGGCCGGATCTGCGTCGGCTACTGTCGAAATACTGCGCGTACTACGGCTTCGACGAGGCCAAGCTGTTCGCGCATCGCGGCTACCAGTTGCCGCTGCGGCGCGACGATCAGCCGATCGTGCACGGACCGGCGATGCTGGCCGGCGACGCGGCGGCGCTCGTCGACCCGCTCTCGGGCGAAGGGATCTGGGCGGCGTTCGTGAGCGGACGGCTTGCGGCGGAGGAGGCGCAGCGGCTACTCGCCGGCGAGGTCGCCGACCTGTCGGGCTACCAACGAGCACTCGATGCGGAGATGCGTGAGGAGATCCTGACGTCGCGGCGGCTGATGGCCGTCTTCCAGCGCCTGCCGGCGCTCTCCGTGATGATGCTGAAGTACAATGGCACGTTCTGGCGCTACCTCACGGAGATCATCCGCGGCGAAATCACGTATCCCGATCTGCCCAAGAAACTCGGGCCGCTGCGCCACGCGATCTACCGCTGGGGCGACCACGAGATCGCACGTCACCAGCGCGACCTGGCGCGCGCGGCGGCGAACTAGCCACGCCGTAGCGTCGCGTCACCATCATGAGGCAGCGGGCAGCTCAGCCGGACGCTACCTGCTATTCGGCGACACGCGTTCGCACGTGCGAGGGGTTGGCGTTCCCTCGGCCGTAGGCGTGGCCACTTCGGGCGTCTCGGTGAGCGCCTTCACGGTAGCCGTCGCGGCCTGCGCCGTCGCAGTCGCGGGCGAGGGCGTCGGGGGCACGTACTCGGGGCCGCAGTAGAGCTTCCGCGTATCGACGATCACGCCTTCAATGCCGGCCTGCGTCGCAAAGTAGTCGAGCCCGCGATCGGCCGGAGCGTACACCAGCAGTCCGTCGCGGTCGAAGCGGGCGCCGCTGCACGGCTCGACGTAGAGCCCGGGCCCGACCCTCCCCTTCTCCGTGTCGATGACGGCCAGATTATCCCAGACAACCTTGCACCCGCGCATGTGGCCGAAGTAGCCGGGAGGGTAGGTGTAGAAGGCGCGAATGTGTCCCTCGCTGTCGCGGCCCACGAAGAATTCGTCGAGCGGGAAGAGCACGGGCTGCCCTGTGTAGTCGTTCGTGAGGCGGGACTGCACGAGCCGCCCTGGGACCGCACCGTCGTTGCGGATGGTCGACATGAACGCGACGACGGATAGCGCCACCGCCGCGATCGAGAGCAGGACCGCTATCGACGCGCCGACGCGCGTGCTGATTACGGAGCGCGCAGGCGCGGGAGGCGGCTGTTCATCCACGGGCGGTCAGGCCGGGCAACACTACGTCGATGCGCCGCACGGTCGGGCGCACACGTGCAACGGGCAGGCGTCGGTATCGCATCGCCGCATTATACGGGTGGAATGATCCGAAGCGGGCGGCGGCAACCCGCATGCGCCCGCGATCGCCGGTCGTCACCCGCCGGGCGATGCGGCGGATTAGCCGCCGAGGTTGCCGGGCAGACTCTTCTCTTCGTACGGCAGCTTGAAATCGTCGGCGTTCACGCTGCCGCTGACGCTCTGGGCGACGATCTCGGAGCCGGCATCGCCTTCGGTCTTGAGGTACAGGATGACGCCGTCGCCGTTGAAGCACGTCGTGGAGATCTCGGCGGTGGTGTTGTCCTTCGTCTTGTAGCACTGCCCGTCCTGGCCGGCGACCTTCTTCGTGCTCTTCTCGAGCAGCACGACGTTCGCGTTCTCGAAATCCTTTAACGAATCGCGAAGGCTGCCCACCGGGTTGTTGGGATCGCCGGACTTCGACGGAAAGCACACACCCTTGCCGGCTTCGAGGCCGAGCACCGCGCCCAGCGCGCCCGCGTCCTTCAGGCAGAACGCCTGAACCGCGTCGGACTCGATGAAGATGATCGTCGTATCAACGCCGTCCTGCGTGGTGTTCACATCCATTCGGAACTTCTTGTCTCCGTCCTTCTCGAGCTTGAGCAACCCGTCCGAGAACTGCGCGGCATTCGCGCCGGTGACTTTGTAGGTGGCGTTGAACGTGCTCTTCGTAAACTTCACGCCGAGGGCGCGCAACTCGGGATCCACCGCGCCGCCGCTGCCTGGGGTGGTCGCCGCCGCCGTGGCCGCCGCGCCCGTACTGCCGCCGGCGGCCGCCGATGCGCCCGGCGTCGTGCTGGCCTTCTTACTGCTGCCGCCACACGCCGCGACGATCGCGCCAGCGCTCAGCACCGCTGCCAGCATCATCCAACGAGACCCCCGCATTCGATTACCCTCCGCACAACGGGAACGAACCGCTACGCCGGCACAACTATACTCGATTCGGCGGGAGGCGCCGCTACGGCGATGGCAGAAGAAGTAGCGACGCGACGACGGTACACTCAAGGAACCGAGGAGCTTCGTTCCAGGAGTTGTGTTGCCAACGTTCGCATCGACAGAGCACGTCACGTTTCGCCCTGCACACCCGCCCGATGTCCCGCGCATGGTGGAATTGATGGCGGCCGCGCACCTGCCGCCACTGTTCGTCGAGGAATACCTCGACGGGTTCATCGCCGCCGAGTTCGGGGGCGCTGTCATCGCCTGCGGCGGCATCGAACTGTACGACGACTGCGCGGTGCTCCGGAGCGTCGTCGTCGACGATGCGGGCCGCGGCCGCGGGCTTGGCGGCCGGTTGGCCGAGCTGCTGATGACGCGTGCGCGCGAAGCCGGCGCGTCTGACCTCTACCTCTTCACCGCCGATGCCCTCCCGTTCTGGCAGCACTACGGCTTCGAAGAGGTCGCGCTGGAGGACTGGAAGGCCGCACCCCGCGCATGCTGGCAGTACCAATTCATCCAACAGAACGGCGACCTCGTCCCCGATGTCCACGCGATGTGGCGGAAGGCGTAGCCGCCGTGGCTCGCATCACGGTGCGGCTGACGCCGCGCGGCGGCCGCGACGCCATCGACGGCTGGGACGGCGATGTGCTGCGTGTGCGTGTCGCCGCGGCCCCGGTCGACGGCAAGGCGAACGACGCGCTGTTGCGCATGCTGGCGAAGGCGCTGGGCGTCGCGCCGTCGCGGCTCGCGCTCGTCTCCGGGGCGCAGGCGCGCGTCAAGACGGTGGATGTCGATGGGATGACTGCTGACGGCGTCCGCGCTGCGCTGGGCGGCTAGCCGATCTGTTGCGGGTGACTACCGCCGCGGCAGCCGCATCGTAAACGTCGAGCCGTGGCCGGGTCGGCTCTCGACGGAGACCGTGCCCTCGTGCGCGAGCACGATGTGCTTGACGATGGCCAGGCCGAGGCCCGTGCCGCCATCGCCGCGGCCGCGGTCGGCCTTGTAGAAGCGCTCGAAGACGCGGGCGCGCTGTTCGGGCTCGATGCCGATGCCCGTATCGGTGACGCTGATCGCGACGTGACCGTCGTCCGCGTCGGCGGCTACGGTGATGCTGCCGCCGGCGGGCGTGAACTTCATCGCGTTCGCCACGAGGTTGCCGAGCGCTCGCTCGAGACGCTCGCCGTCGCCGATGATCCGCGGCGCGTCTGGCGGCGTCCGAGCGGTGAGCTTGAGCCCCACGCGCTCGGCTTGCTGAGCGAAGCGCTTCACCGCATCGACAACCAGCACGGAAGCATCCAGCTGCTCGAAGCGCAACGGCGCCGCTCCGGATTCGATGCGCGATAGCTCCAGCAGTTCTTCAACGAGCTGCGTCATCCGGTCGACTTCGCGCTGGATGTGCCCCATGAATTCGATCGCGGCGGGCCGGTCGTCGATCGCGCCCTCCTGCAGCGTCTCCGCGGCGGCGCGGATGCCGGCCAGTGGCGTCCTCAGCTCGTGCGAGACGTTGCTGATGAAGTCGCGGCGCATACCTTCGAGCCGGCGCACCTCGGTGAGGTCGTGAAAGACGGCGAGCGCCGCCCATGCGCCCGCGTCGTCGATGGGCACCGCCGTCGCCTGGAGCCAGCGCTGTGCCTGCCCGTACGCAACGACGCGCACGCTGCGCTCGCCGCGCTGCGCGGCCGCGACGAGCAGGTCGTTCAGGTCGTGGTCGCGGACGACTTCGATGAACGGCCGGCCGATGCTCCGATCGCTGGCGTCGGTGAACATCTGCGTTGCGGCGTCGTTCAGATAGACGACGGCGCCCGAGCGGTCGATGGCGAGCGTCGAGTCGCTGCTGGCGTTGAGCAGCGCTTCGAGCTGCGCTCGCTCCTGCCGCAATGCGCCGATGGTGGCGGAGAGGCTGGCGCTGGCGGCGTTGAGCGCGGACGCCAG
>Ga0209726_10000729_pt1 | contig 59151 bp, 76 predicted proteins | sample Subgrocontami54m_FD_187453 | JGI IMG/M metagenome (GOLD analysis project Ga0209726, IMG submission 187453) | Subsurface groundwater microbial communities from S. Glens Falls, New York, USA - GMW46 contaminated, 5.4 m (SPAdes) (version 3) | ecosystem: Environmental > Aquatic > Deep subsurface >...
CGAACCGGGAAAGCGGCCGCGCAGCGCCATGTCCCCGACCATGGTGTTCGATCGCCACGGCCGCCTGCTGATGGTGCTCGGCTCGGCGGGCGGCAGCGCGATCATCAATCACGTGGTGAAGACGCTGATCGCCTCACTTGACTGGGGCATGGATCTGCAGGATGCCGTTTCACTGTCGAACTTCGGCAGCCGCAATGGACCGACCGAACTGGAGCATGGTGCACAGGCGCGGGTATGGAGCGAGGGCCTGCGGGCACTGGGACACGACGTGCGGCTGATGGACATGAGCAGCGGGGTGCACGCCGTCGGGCGCGCACCCGGTAACGCGGCGGGCTGGATCGGCGTGGCGGACCCGCGGCGGGAAGGCGCGGCACGCGGGGATGTGTTTCGATAACTGGTACTTTTTCTACGGAGGTCCCCGTACAGAGGGTTTAAACGCGGAGTTGTTATTTCATTTTTGATAAAAATATCGGAAGAAATGCAGCTGGGAAAACCCGCCGGCGCCGCAGCGCTCCTGGAACGGCGCAATGCCGCTAGTCATCCACGACGCGAGGGGGCAAGCCCCCTCGCACACCCCGAAATCGGGGAAAACGCCCGGCGTTTTCTTCCTACACCGCACCATAGATCGGGATCACCGCGCCGCGCGTCGCCCGGTTGCCCGGCGAGGCGAGGAACGTGATGACTTCGGCGACATGGGCCACGGTGGGCCACTGGGCATGATTGGCGCCCGGCATCGCCGCCCGGTTGGCCGGCGTATCCAGGATCGAGGGCGCGACCGCGTTGACCCAGATGGCTTCCGCGCTCAGTTCCTGCGCCAGGCTTTGCGTCAGCGCCGCCACCGCCGCCTTCGACATGGTGTAGGCGGTCATGCCGGCGCCCAGCCGCGGCTCCAGCGCCGGCCGGGCGGCCACGTTGACGATGCGCCCGCCCGCGTGCGCCGTGTCTCCTGAAGCGGCCCGCGCCCGGATGGCGCGGACCGCTTCGCGGCAGCAAAGAAAACAGCTCAGCGCGTTCATGTGCATCTGTTCGAGGAATCCGGTCGCCGTCGTGTCGGCGATGTCGCCCATCGCAAAGCCGCCTGCCAGGTGCACCGATCCCCACAGGCCCGGCAAACCGGAAAAAAATTGCCGCACACTGGCCTCGTCGGTCAAGTCGATCCCCTTGACCACCTTCACGGCGGCATTGTCCGCCAGGGTGAATCCGGTGAGTTCCTCCGGGAAAAGGTTGGGCACGTGGCAGGTGGCGCCGGCCTCGATCAATGAACCGACCACGGCCCGGCCCAATGCGCCGGTGCCGCCGGTGACGACGAGGTGGCAATTCTCCAGGGACTTGCTCATGGCGACTCCTGATTTGCGTTTTGCGGCAAAGGGCGAAAAAGGTTGCCGAACGGCGCCGGCCGGGAAGTTCAGCGAACGGTGTGTGCCGGTCTGCAGCGCCGAAATCCGCTATCACCCGCCGTTGATTTTAGTTGGATAATTGTATTTGAACCGGGGAAAAGGCGAGGGTTGGGACAAGAACAGAAATAGCCGTTGAAATGCTGTGGTAGCTCAGTTGGTAGAGCAGTTGATTTGTAATCATCAGGTCGGGGGTTCGATTCCTCTCCACAGCACCATATTTTTTCGTGATTCCGGCGCCGAATGTCGCCTGTAAGTTCGTGTAAGTTCGCGCTCGATTTGGCACTAATTCGCGCTCGATTTGGCACTGACTAAAAACGCCAATTTCGGGCCATTTAACGCCCCGATTAACCCCCTTCGGGCGCCCCGATGACCCTCCAACCAACGTCCCGCGGCAGGCGTTAAACTGCGCGATTCCGGTCCAGCCTGGGGAGGTCTGACTTGCCTTACACCGTGTTTCTGAGCCACAGCATGGCGCCGGAGGATCAACCGATCATCCAGTCCATCTTCGACAACATCCACGCCGTGGGAGCCCAATGCTATATGGCCGAGCGCGACTGGATGTTCGGTCATTCACTGGGTGAAAAACTTGAAGCGCGGCTGACGGCAAGTGACTGCCTGGTGGCCGTACTGACGAAGGGCGGCTCTGGTTCGCCGTACGTGAACCAAGAGATCGGAATGGCGAACGCGCTCAAGAAACTCGTCATCCCCGTCGTTGAGAAAGGCGTTGACCTTCGCGGCTTCCAAGTCGGGGTGGAATGGCTGGAACTCGACCGCGCGAACCCGCAGGAATTTCTTACAAAGCTGAACCCGTACATCGTTCGTCTGGCAGCGGCGAAGGAAAAATCCAACATCATTGCCTGGAGTCTGTTGGCCGGCTTTGCCGCGCTGGCGCTCAAATCTAAGTAGCGCCCGAGGGGCCTCGCGCCCCCTCGTCTGCGCCCAAATATCGAAACCCCTGCACCGCCCTGAAGTGCCCGCCATACCCACCGCCGTGTGCGCCCTTCCCGGAGCGCTCCTGGCTGCGCTTGATTGACGCCTTCGACCTTGCCCGGCTGTCCCCATGCAACTTGCCACTGACCTGCGTCCACAGCGGGCTGCGTCGTAGTGCCGCGGCGAGCCCCGGGTGCGAGGTATGGAACAGGCTGCGCATCGGCTTGCCGTAGCGGTTCTCGCCCTGCCTCCAGCGTTCGCATACCGCATCCAGGAAGCGCAGACCGACGCCGGCGCCTTGCCACTCGGGCATCACCACCAGGCGGCACGCACGGGCCTCGATCATGCCCTGGCGGGTCGATACGGCCACGTGCGCGACCAGTTCGCCGTCCACTGTGCCGACGTAGTTGGTCGCCGCGATCATTTTCGGCAGCTTCAGATAGTGATGCGGCTCAAACAGCGGCCAGTAACGCCAGTCCGTCTGCCATAGTTCCAGGTCGAATCGAGGGCGCCGCCAAAGCCCCCTCCCGGAGAATCTTCCGGTCCCGGCGTCGAAGATCCAGTCGGGCTCCAGCCAGTCGATGATGTCGTAGTGGCAAGAGAGGAGGACACATTGTCCGCCGGTGCGTCGCCACGCCTTCTGGAACGCGAGGGCGCCGACCTTGGCGATCTGGCGATCCACCACCGAGCTGAACTCGTCGATGACAACGCGCGCGGGTGCGTCGCAGATCACCCGGGCAAGATCCGCGCGGAAGCGCTCGCCATTTGACAGCACCGCGTAGGGCCGCAGCCATGCTGGAACGCTGCCAAGGCCCACCGAGGCGAGGGCCGCGGTCACCGCGTCGAACTCCCCGCGCGGCGCGATTGCGTCGACTATAGGCCGGCGTTCGGGCCACGCGGGGCAATACATCGCCTCGGCTCCCCACAGCTGGCGGCCGAGGCTGGATTTGCCCGATCCACTCGGGCCTACGATGAGACCGACGCGCCAGTCGTTGTCGTCTATCGGCAGCTCGGCCGACAGCTCGAAGTTCGCGCCTGTCTCGACGTTAAAGAGCGACTTCACGCGGGCCGAGCGGTACGACTGGAAGTCACTGCAGCGATGGCGCACGTCGATCTTCATACGGTCACCACCTTGCACTCCAGCCCGCGCCGGCGCAGCACGTTGTAGGTGCGCGCCTGATGCTTTTCGTTCTTGCAGATGACGATCACGCCGTACTGCTCGCGGTATCGAAATCCGTTGCGGCCGGGGGCCGGCCGCGACTTACTTTTTTCGCTTGCCTTCATGCGTCGATGCTCCTGCGTTCGACGCTCCAGGGCGTTCGGGTAGGGGACTCTTGGCGGCCCTCAGATGGTTGAGTGTGCCGCAACGCGGGCACTTGATCTCAAGCACCTCGTATTCTCCTACGCCGAGTTTTCTACAGCAATTGCCGCATCGAATGTCCTCCATGCGTGAGCCTCAATCCCTTGTGCTAGGCTCCCTCCGCCGCGATCGTGGTGGGGGGCCTTGTCCTGGCTCACAGGCAGTTCTGTGGGTTAAGGGGCCGACGCGGTGTTAGTAGCACTGCGTCGGTCGCCCCTCTTTTTTTCCTTCTCAGCCCTCCGGCTTTCCGCTTCGCCGCCTCCGCCAGGCCATCAGCTCCCGCGCCGATCGCGGCAGGATCGTTCCCTGCGAGTTCAGCGCGTCGAGCAGATCGAGCAGCACCTCTGACGGGTTGACCGGGCACGGGTCCGGGTCCACCACTGCCGGTCGTCCCAGAGGCATAAACGCCCCCTGCGTATAGCGATACTTGCCTGGCTCCAGATCACAGCGCCACGGCAGCACCACGTGCGCCTCAGTGAGCGCCTCGCGTGCGATCGGCTCGCAGCCGAGATACAACCCATCCTCGGCGAGCTGCGCCACCCAGACGATCGGCTCCCAAGCACCGACCTGATCGCCCTGATCGCTCAAGCGGAACCAGCGCAACGCGCCGGGCTCCGCCTCGATCCCGTCGGGGATCGGCCAGCATTGCTCTGCCACGTCCTGGTTCATCGGCTCGTCTTGCTCGATCACGGCGAGCAACACCCCGTCGCGGTCGATTTTCCCCACGCGCGCGGTCATGGCAGCGCCTCCACCCATTCGCCGCACCGTTCGGTGGCACCCACCACGGGCGCCGCCGTATAGTCGCGCGGCACCAGATCAATCGCTGGCCCGCCCTGGCCCGCACGCGCCACCGCCGGAGCCTGCCTTGGCGCCGGTTGCAGCACCACCGTCACCCGCGGCGGAAACCGCCAGCAGTACCGATGCGCTTCATTGCCTGAGATCGGGCGCGCGTGGCCGCAGTTGCCGCAGGTGCTCATGCGGTAGGTGCCGGCTTCGGTGCCGAAGGATCGCTCACCGGAATTTCCGGCGGCGGCGGCACGTAATCCGGATCATCGATGAGCACCCGCGCTACCGGGTCCACCCTCTTGCCCGGCGGCAACGACTCCAGTTCCGTTTCGAACGCCCCGAAGCGGCGCCCCCCGATCGACAGCGTGCCCGGCTCCGCACCCTCGCCGAACACGGCAATCAACATCTCGATCTCCGAATGCGCGCGCGAGTCCGAGCGCAGTCCCTCGATCCGCCCGGTCGTCTTCCGATACACAATGAACATCATCGCGTTCTCTCCAATAGCGGTGCCGAGAGCGTCAACGGATCGACGCCCTGCGGCACCTGGTTAGGGTCCAGAATTTCGTCGGGACAATCTTTGCGGTGCAGCGCGTGGCAGCACAGCGCGAGCGTCCCGGCCTCCAGCGCGGTCAGCTGGTGGACCACGCCTTTTCTAATCAGGATCATGTTCGGCGCGCTATATTCACTCGCCAGCACGCCTGCGATCTCGACCCGCAGCCGGCCCGCGGCGAGCACCGTGAAATGATCGTAACTGTGCGAGTGGCCTTGTTCCACGTCGCCCGCGCGCCGAAAGTGCATCTGGCGCAGGTAGAGATTACCGGCGCACCCCACCTTGATCTCAGGCGCCATCAGGTGATTCCCACACCGAGGTAGTGATAGTCGCCCAACCAATAGAACGTGCCTCCGTAGGTGGAATACGCCGTTGTAAACGGATCCGCGACGTATGGGATCTTCACCGCCGTATTGGGGCCGACGACGAGTTTTGATCGGAGTTTCGCTGCCCCGGAATTCCCGCCCGCCATAGCGTGCAACACCGCGCTGCTGAGCGTGATTGCGTTAGCTGCCGCACTACCAAACACCGTAATGGAATTGCTATCCCCGTCGCCGCGCTCTCCCGGTAATTGCACGTGTATATTCAGTCCGCCGTTTGCTTGGCCGGTGCAATAGAAAGCAAACGCCAGAAGCAACTGGAACATAAACCCCGCTGTATTGGGCGTGGTGAACACCGTGATCTCGTTCGAGGTGATGCCGCTGTTGGTGGTGTGCGCCGCATTGGACGACACCACGCCTTGACCGCCTGATGTGGATGTAGGCATGTGATCCTCTAGAAAAGTTTCAAAAGATTGAAAACAAGCGCCGGCCCGGCCGCGTCAACCGCCGATGCGTTGCCGCCTGCAACCAACTGCCAGCGCGTGTTGGCCAGTTCGTACGCCAAGCCGATGATGGCGTTGGCCTTGATGCGCCCGGCGACCAGCGCCGTGCCGTCCACCTCGACTACCGATTGCGCACCCAGCGCCTGCAAGTTGAAGGTGGTGGCGCCGGTGTTCGCCGCGATCGCGCGCACCCACACCAGCATTTTGTCCACGCGCGTGGTGACGGCCGGCGTGAGCGAGACCGCGATCGCATTCGCCGCGCCGGTATCGGTGGCGGCGCACACCGCGTTGTCCTGCGCCTGGCCGGCGGCGAGCGCTTGCGTGCGCGCGGCGGCGTTGGCGACCGAGAACACCTGCGCCGCGCTCCCGGCCAGCGCCGCATACACCGCATCGAACCCCAGGCGCGTGACATCGAGCGTGCCGATGGTGACCCAGGCGGTGTTGGCGATATTGCGGATTTTCAACAGGTTCGCCGTGGTGTCCGGCCACCACATCAAGGGAAAGGTCGGGCTCGGCGCAGCCGTGCCCATGCTGTTCTGCGCCAACGCCTTGAGTGCGTTGTTCAGGTCGGCGCGGAATGCCGGGAAGGTTTGATTGGCAACGTCGAAATCGTGTTGATAGACCGGCATCTAGGCCACCTTCATCCCGTAGCCGCGTGAGAAATAGTTCCCCGTGCGCGCCACGCCTTGCCCCAGGTTGTTTAAGACCTGCATGGTGAAGCCGGTTGCGCTGACCCCCGTCACCTGGAGCGCATCGCCGGTCTGCGTGTTCACGACCGTTACGCCGACGCTTGGCGCGGCGAAGTACGCATAGGCGAACGTCACGGTCTTACCACCGGCCGGAATCGCTACCAGCAGATCGGATTCGAGTCGATCGGGCATGTCCACTTCCACGCGCAGCTCGCGCACGCCGGCGTTGTGATAGATGTCGCCGCTTGCCACCTGTAACTGGAACTTGTAGCCGCGGCACTGATAATCCCCCGAGACGAACTCTTGCCACGCGCTCCAGGTCGGGCTGCCCGCAGGATCGTCATTGGTGGTGGCCACGTAAATCTTGGTCGAGACGTCCGTCACATCGAGGTCGGCCGGGTCCTCCGAGAAAATATCCACGGCCAGCCGCGCCGTCACCCGCGAGGTGAACACGCCGCCCAGATCCACCGCGGCGCTGAAATCGTAGCTGCCGGCCGGCTTGTAGCCGCCGCCGCCATCGAACTTAACCGTCACGTCGTCGAAATTGCCGGCGATCGAATCGAACAACAGATCGCCCGCCAGTTGCAGCCGCGCCCCGATCACCTCCATGTTCGCGAGCGTGCCGCTAAAGCCCGGGTCCTGGGTGCTGGTGGTGATCACGTTCATGCCGATGATGGCGGGCACGGTGGTGATGAATCCCGCCTCCGTCACGCTGGTGCGCAAACCCGAGTCGAGCGCCTTGATCAGATATTCGCCGGAGAGCGCCGGCACTTCCACCTGGGTGGCATTGCCCGGCGCCGTGCCGATTTTCACCGCGCTTGCCCAGACGGCCGAGCCGTCCGTCGCGGTCGAATGTCGTATCTCGAAGCTGCCGCCGAACTTCACATCGACCTCGGTATGCGCGTTCCATTTGAGCCGCACCGTGTTGGCCAGCACCTCGCCGGTGAAGCCGCTCACATCCGCGGGCCGAGCGCTCCAGCCGATCACGTTGTAGGTCAACGTGGCCGAGGTGTCCGCGCGCAGCGTGCCAAACGGGATCACTTCAATGGCCAGTACATCGAAGTCGTAGGCACTGAAATCGACATTGGACACGTTCGAGAAAGTGCCGATGGTCTGCTTCGGCCCGCCGTTCACGCCGACCAGCACCGTGCACGAGAGCGTGTTGCGCGCTTCCCAACTGATCGAGCAGCGCACCAGGCCAGGATTGTTCGCCACCAGCGTCTCGGTCACCTTGACACTACGCGCCTCCGGCTTCTGCCCGAAATCGGTCGGCGCGACGTAGGTGTAACCGGCCGTCTCGGCCGCGTAATAGGCGGCCTCCTCGTCGGTCGCCTGGACCTCGAACGCAAAGCCCTTTTGGCCTTGGTCGAGGAACCGCACCCCGGTGACTTTGCACAGCTTGCCCGGTGTCGGCCGCGGCCCGAACTGATACACAAAATCTCGGCCGTCGTCGCCAGCGCTCACCGCCGCGCCGCCGTAGATCGTGATCGTGTCCGAGGTCCCGACATCGGGGAAGCACTGATAAATGGTGTAGACGCCATCCTTGGCGCGAATGCCGATGTAATCGAGCGCGGTGCGCGGCACGGCGCGGTCAAGCTGCAGCACCGTGGTACTGATCCAGCGCACCACCCGCCCGCCGTAATCCCACTGCGTCATGTCGTGCGAGAGCGCAATCACGTCGCCGCGCTGCACCACCAGCCCTTCCACGTCGGTCTCGAAAGCGATCTGGCGGCGCCGGTAGAACTGCGCGGCCGCCCGCAGGGCCACTTCCTTTCCGGCCATCGCCTTGTCGGCGCAGCCGAACAGATCGATAGTCGCCGTCTGCGTCGCCAGGGCCACCCCGGGCATCAATGCCCGGACCTCGTCCTGTTGCCAGTCGATGAGCGGATTAACGAAGCGCAGGACGATCTCATCGGCGAGTTTCTCGGCGACGTAGCCGACGCGGAAACTCCCGGCGCGGATGTTCGCCGGACCGAACACGGCCACCGTGGGCTGGGCGGCCTGATCGTAGATGACACCAGGCTTTCCGGCGGCATAGGTGATGGTGGCGCGCCCGCAGGCCGCGACCGTATCCAGCGCAGCTTTGAGCGTCTGCGCGCTGTCCAGGACCGCGTTGAAGGTCAGCCCCTTCGTCGTACACCAGGCGCCCCACGCTTTGATCGACGCCAGATCCAGGTCTGCGTCGGCCAGCCCGCCGCCGAACATGCGCCGGCCGCTGTCATCGTTCACCCCGCGCAACAGCGCGCGCAATAGCCAGGCCGGGTTGGAGGTAGTGGCCGCTGCCCAGGCCGCGCCGGTCCAGGCCTCCCAGCGCGTCGTCGCCAGCGCCGAGAGCCGCTCCAGTTGGCCGGAGAGCTGGCCGCTCGCCTTGATCTTCACCGCGAGCCGCCGCTGCCCCTTGTAGGTCGCGGGGTCCGGCTGGTAGGTGCGCAGTTGCGTCCACGAAAAAATGGCCATTCGTTGACCGGTGAAGACCCCGGAAGTCTGCTTCACCCGCACGTCGTAGGCCTGCGTGCCGGGCAGGCCATCCACGCGATAGGTCTTGCGAAACGTCTTACGGTCCGCGTTCGAGATCGTGACGGTTTTGGCGTTGCCGACGAACGGGATCCAGTTGCCGGAGCTCGCGACGGCATATTCGATTTCCCACGTCACGGACTGCAACTCAAGCACCCCGGCGTCATTGGTCACATACAACTGCCCGACCAGGTCGATCGCCAGCGCCATCGCGTTCGAGCTTGATGAGCGCGTGACGGCGACGTTCTGCGCAAGATCGGCGCCGGCGGCCGTATCGACGTTGGCCGCAACGAGCGACAGCGCCCCGGTGTCGGTGATGGTGCACCACCAGGTGTCGCCGGCCACATAGGCCACCGTGCCATCGATGACGCGAAGCGCAATCTGGTTGTCGAAGTTGGCGCCGGTGGTGGTGGTCCCGACCACCACCGCGGCGGGGTCCTTCACCTGCCATGCCCCCGCGCCCTGATAGATCACCTCATAGACGCCGAACTGCACACCGAAGGCGGTACGAGCGGTGATCGAACCGTTGCCGGTCATGCCGGGCTTGGCCGCCGCGGCGAGCGTTCCCGGCTCTTGCAGCGAGACACCCGAATAGTTGGCGATCGGCGTGGTGCCGATTTTCAAATCCGAGATCGTCTGCAGCGGCGCCAGCCCGAAATGGAATATCTGGTACAGGTATTGGTCGTCGCCCTCATATTCGGTGAAAAAGGTCGCGCCGTAATCCGGGAAGACGCGGTGCGTGCCAAGCACCAGCAGCATTGGCTCATAGCGCCGGGCGCGGTTCGAGCCGCCGGACAGCGAGTAGGTGGGCGACGTGTTGGGCGCGGCCGCAAGACCGCTCGCCTGTGCCAACTGCGGGCGCGGTGGCGGGAGCAAGGCGTTGATCAGCAGCCCGCCGCCGATTGATATGATGGCGCTGCCGATGCTCGCTGAGACCCCCAAGGCAGTGCCCAGCGCCGGGCCGAATTGAGGGGCGGCGACCAGGAGCGCGATCATCAGCACCGTCCGCAGCGGATTGGAGTCACCGCCGCCACCAGCGAGAGCGCCCGTTAAAGTGATGAACGTGCCCGGCTTCGGCCGAACGCAGTGCGCCAGTTCCAGCGGCACGCGAGCGCCGTTAATCTTCAACGCCCACGGCCCCGACCCAAGCGTAATGCCCTGTCGCGTGAAGTACTCTGCGATCGATTCGCCCTCGAAGAATTCGGCATAAAACACCTGCCGGCCCTCGGCCGGGGCGAGCGGGTGTGGCGCGAACACCGCGCGCGGGAGCGCCCGCGGCAGCAGCCGCGGCGGCGCGTCGCATCCGCTCGTGATCAGCCGATCCATTTATAAAACCCTTCTACCGCGAGGCCATATCGTGCCAGGTCCCGCGCGCGGTGCAGCACCACCTGGCCGATGGAGGCCAGAGCGTGCAGCACGTATAGTTCCGACCCGGCCTCGCCCGGCACCATGCACGCGACGCCGATGTGCGAGGGCCGCCCGCGGCAGAACATCAGCACCCCGTCGCCGTCCTCGGGCGTCGCGACGCGGCGGGTGTGCGCCGCCTTGATCGCCTCGATCTGGTCCGCGGCGGCAACCAGGCGCCCGCCCGGGGCGTTGGCGCGGTCGGCGGGCACCTGCACCTCGCGAGCGAACACCTCCCGCTGCACCAGCGCCGCGAGCGCCGCACAGTCGAACACCCGCGGCACATAGGCGCGGCCGATGTAACGGGCGCTCCAGTGGGGTGTGCTCTCGCTGGTCACGATAGTCAGAACAAGCCCGGCGCCGTCTCCGGCCGGAAAACAAGTGGCACTGCCGGCCGCGACAGCAGGTCCTCGTAGCCAAGGTCGCCGCTCACCTCAGGATTGGTCACCTGGACGTTTCGGAGATCGCAGGTGGTTTCCCATTCGATCGTGTTGGGCACCGAGCGCATCACCTGCATGATCCGCACCTTCGCACCCCGGCCTCCGCCTGACACCTCCAGCCAGGAGACCAACTCGCGGCCGACGTTGTCCAGCGACACCCGCGCCCGCGGGTTCGAGTCGAAATCGTCGGGCAGGCTGCAGCGGAACGCCAGCGCGATGAACGTGTTGCCGTTGCTCACGATGTTCTGGTTGTCGTCGCACACCCGCACCGGCTGGGCGAGATCGGCGTGAGTGATCTCCAGCAGCGTCACCGGCGCTTCGCCCGAGGTGGCGATGAATTTCGTTTTGGCCGAGGCGGTATAGGCGCGCGGCATCTAGCTGCTCCAGGTTTCCAGGGTAAGCGGCATCTTCCAGGCGGTGAGCGCCTTGTTGGCGGGCTCGCGCTTGCCGAGCGATCCTGAGACGATGCGGGCGAGCTTGACCGTGTTATCGACCGGATCGGTCCAGTCGAACCAATCGGTCCCCATGTTGATGGTGGTGCGAAACCACACCATGAAGCTGTTGTAATCGGCCAGCGAGTCGACCACCACCACGCAGGAGCGCGTCACCATCGCGCGCGCTGAAACCTTCGTTTGCTTCGGAAAGCCCGACTCCATCTCGGTGCGGATCAGCGCCGAGGCATCGACCTCGCCGAATTCATCGCGCAGGAATTTCGCGTAGGCGGGAAAGGCGGCCATCTGTCTCTACACCCGCCGCTGCAGGCCGTAGGTGCGTTCCATCGCCTGAGAGTACTGCCCGCCGTCGCGCTGGTCTTCAAGGAGCAGGTTGACGACGTACTGGCGGCCGTCGAAGCTCGGCGGCCCCTGTACGGTGGCACGCTTCGGCGTGCCCTGGTTGGTCACCCGCACATCGATGGCGATCCCGCCCGCACCGGCCCCGACCGGTGCAAGCATGCCCATTTGGCCGGGCGTCAAGACCGCCTCGTCGTCACGGATGATGGCGGCCCGTTCTCCTGGTCCGATGCCGTTGTGGAAGCGCGGCGCGCTGTAGAAGACGCTCGCCGGCACGGTCCGCGTAGGTCCTGGCTCGCTGCCCATGCCACCGGAGTGCTTCATCACAGCGGCCAGCGCGCCGCTGTCGAAGCTGTTCTCATAATTGACGCTCGACGGATTCGTGGTACTTCCGCCGAAGATCGCCTCACCGAGCCACTGCAGCCCCGTGGAGAGCGCCGGCGCGAGGTTCTGGCGGAACTGCATCCTGGCCATCTCGCCGATGACGAAGTTGGCGAGATTGCTGATCTCCAGCTTGCCGGTCTGCGCGAAGCGCACAAATGCCTCTTCGCCAGAACGCAACCCGCCGCTGACAAAATCGTCGAACGTCGTTCGCATCAACCGCGCGGTGTCGCCCCATTGGTCGAGCATCTTCTGCCACTCCGGGCGCAACTCCTGCGTGAGCTGCCGCTGCCGCAGCACGTAGTATTCAGCCGACTGATCGAGCAGATGTTTGGTCTCCGTTACACCCAGGCGCTTGAGCGCGATGTCCTGCGCTTCGCGCTCGCGCTCGATCGCGAGCTGCGCCTGGGCACGCGCTCGCGTGTCCTCGATCATGGCGACTCCGATGTCCTGTGTCCTGAATCGCAGCCGCTGCTCGGTCGCCTCCAGATCAGCCGCGCGCGCGGTGGCCACGGCGCTCATCGCGGCCTGATTTTCCTCGCGCTGCTGCAGGGCCGCGATATAGCTGTCGGTCGAGCGCTGCTCCAGTTCGCGGGTTTTCCAGAAGCGCTCGGTGTCGATCTGGAACATCACGTCCGCACTGCGCGCGTGCAGGCGCTCGATTTCCCCCTCCAACGCTCGCACCTCGGCCAGTCGCTCATCACGCTGCGGCCCCGGGTTGGCCGTCGCCATATTTTTCCGAGCGACGCCCAACTGCATCTCCCGCGCGCGGATCTCGGCCTGCACCCCGGCCTCCGACAGCGCTTGCTTAGCATCGAAGTAGCCGCCATAGCTCACCAGGTCGCGCTTCAGCGATTCATCCAGATAGCGCTGCCCCCTGTCCAGCGCGTCGTGCTCGGTGTTGAGTATCGTCTCGGCGCGTTCCTTCACCAGCGCGGTTTGCGATTTCAGGGCGTCATTCGAGGTCAAACCATTCAGAGCGTCGTCGCGCGTTTTTTTCAGCGCCACACGCGCTTCCGTCACTTCCACCGCCAAGTCGCGCGCGCGCTTCGTGTCGCCCGCGCCGGTGGCCTGCTCGACGGCTGCGCGAAATGCGCGGTTCAGGTCAAGGCTCGTCTGCTGATACTCGCGCAGGATGCCGGTGCGGGTCTTCAGGTCCTTGGTGACTTCCTCGACGCTTTTGGCCACCGGTGTGAGCGGCCCGGCTGATTCGCCGGGCGCGCCGCCCATGTTTTTGGCAAGGCGATCGGCGCGCAGCTGCTGCTCTTCCTTGAGCAGATTAATCTCCTTTTGCAACTGCGCCTGATACGTTTCGCTGTTGGAGGCCTCTTTCTTCGCCTCCAGATTGCCAATCTGGGCGCCGGCCTTCACTATGCGCTCGACTTCCTCCGCGGGCGTCCCCTTACGGGCATCCGCCTGTTCCTTTTTCAAGCGGGCGACGCGCTGCTCGGTGCTCTCCAGGGCGCGCTCGGCCTCGCGTCCAAAGCTCAACCACGCCGCCGCGCCCAGCGCGATCGTCGCCACCAGCCCCACCGGTCCGCCCAGAATACCGAGCACCCGCGAGGCGATCCCGGCCGCGCCCGTCATGGCGACGCTGGAGACCGACGTGGCGGCGGCCAGCGCGGTCTGGGCCGCGGCAAATTGCGCGACACTCGCCACGGCGCGCCCACCGAGCGACGCCAGGATCACCCCGCCTGTCAGGAGGGCGGCGTCGCCGAGCGCCTTCATGTGCTCGGCGACGAATGAGAGTGTGCGCGCGAACGCGGTGGAGGCGCCGCTCGCCTGATTGGTCTCACCGACGTACTGTAAAAATGCGTTCGACACGCGCTGAAACGCCCCCGAGATCGTCACCGGAATCCGTTCGAACTCCGAGCGTAGTTGCGGCAGCGCCTTGAGCAGCGAATTGCCGACGATGTCGGAGGTGAGCTTGCCCTGTTCGGCCAGGCCTCGCAGTTGTTCCTTGGAGCGGCCCATGCCCTCGGCCACCGCCTGCATCAGCCGCGGCGCCGCCTCCATTAACGAGCGGAATTCGTCGCCCCGCAGCACCCCCGAGCCAAGCGCTTGGGAGAACTGCGTGACCGTCGCTGCCGTCTCCGCGCTGGTCGCCCCGGAGATCCGCAGCGCCTTGGTCACCGCCTCGGTAATGCCGAGCGTCTCGCGCTGCGCCCCGCCCAGATTCTTCACCGCGCCGGCGACGCGGGTGTACATCTGCGCCGTCTCGGCGAGCGGCGCCAGCGCCGCCTGGGCGTTGCTATAGACGCCGGCCTGCGCGATGCGGTACTCCTCCGCGGAACTGGTGGCGAGCTTCAGGCGCGCGGCGATGCCATCGTAGGTATCGGCGGTGCGCCCGAGTGCGGCCAGTCCTTGCGCGGCGCTGCTCAATCCGAGCAACCCGGCGCCGTAGTGCCCGACCTTGCGCAGGGCATCGCTGAGCCGATCGCTGGAGGTGGCCGCCTCGCCGAACTGCGTGCGCAGCGGCGCGGTATTGGCCGTCAGCCGGATGCCGTACTGGACTTCGCCCGCCATTTGTTACAATCGCTCCATGTCCATGTGGAATGCCATTTTCGGTTTCGCCCTCGGCGGCGCGGTTGCCTTCATGACCGGCAACCCGGTGATGACGGCTATCGCCTGCGTCAGCGCCGCGGTGGCCGTCATCCGCATCGCCCACGGCTTACTCACGCTGTGACCTCCCCGAGCGCATCGAGCACCGCGCGCTCCATCACGCGCACGTCCTCGAACACCGCGCGCCGCTCGCGCACCCGCAGCGCGCGCATCACCCCGAACAGCGCCGCGTAGTCCAATCCCAGGGGAACGCCCCGGGGGTGAAACCGCCAGTTGGTGTCCAGGGCGAGGAACACCTCCAGCGCGTTCGCGTTCTCGGGCCAGACCTCGAACGCCGGCGCTTCGCCCGTTGCGGCTGCAACCGGCAGCGCGGCCTCGACCGCGCTCGCCTCCACACCCATCGCCAGCAGATCCTCGCGCCATCCCTCTATGTCCTTTTGGCTTGTCTCGGCACGCGCGCCCCCGATCGCCCACCAGCGCGCGGCCCCGATCAGTTTTTTTGCCGCGCCCCAGGCAGCGACTCGAAAAACGCCGTCACGCACGCAGCCGGCACCCCGGACTCGTTCAGCAGCAAGGCCAGCCCCTGCTGGCTGAAGGGCACCTCGTTGCCCTCGGCATCCTGCACGCCCGAGAAGCCCACGGCGATCTCGCGCACGAATTCCGCGTCGCGCAGATCGCCCTCCCGGGTGCGCGCGACAAGCGCCGCCAGTTCCGTCTCGTTGATCCGGCGGAACGCCATGTCGAAGCTGAATTGCTCGAACTTGCCTCCGTCCAGCGGCCGCCTGCCTTTCACCGGCCACAGGTAGGAGTCGCTTGCCTTGATCCTGAACATCGTTATGACCCTCTTTAAATTAAATACAAAAAAAATGGGAGAACCTTTTCAGGCTCGCCCACCGCGAAGCCCTGCCGTCGGCTTTATGTTCTTGTTGGTGCCGGAACCCGCGTCCAGCCGGCAGAGCCAGGCGCGAGGGGAAAACGTGAAGCGACTACAGCACTACGATCGACCACTCATCGTTGCCGGCTGCCGTGGGCAGCAGTTCCATACTCATGCTGATCATGGCGATGCCGTCTTCCTCGGACATGCTCGGATCGGTCAGTTGAATGGCGGGCGCGGCGAGGGACACCTTGTTGCCCGCCACCGTGCCGTGCGTCACGGCCAGTGCGCCGGTGGTACCGGCGCGGACGATCGTCCACCAGTCCTTGGTCGCCACCAGCTCGTCTTCAAGCTTGACCGAGCCCACCGACTTGCGGTCGGTAAAGCGGATCGCCTCCGATCCCACCAGGTTGCGATAGGCAAGCGCGTTGCCGGTGCTGAACCGAACCTCGGAGAATTTGCCGGAGAACGTAAACAGCGTCAGCGGCGTGGTGTTGGCGTTGGTGACCGCCAGCGGCTTCTGGTACCCGGTCAGGGTCGGCGTGATGAGAGCGGTGTCCGAGGGGATGGTGTAGAGCCCCAGGAACTTGAAGGCGAAATACGGCGCGCGGCCCTTCATCAACACCACTTCCACATTACCGAACGCACCGGTGATCTTGTGCAGGCGGCCGTCCATGTAGAAGTAAATGGTGCAGGACACCTCCGCCGCGCTGATCGGCGCGAAGGTCTCCGAGGTGGCCGGCACGTTGGTCTCGCTCATACCGCACGCCTTCAGCAGCGGGCCGTATCCGGGCACGCCACCCGCGGCGCCGGCGCCGGCCATCTCCACTTCGAAGTCGATCTCGACCCAGGAGCCAGCGACCAGCTTGCCGTCGTTGCCGTAGAAGGTCTTCAACATCTGGCGATCATCGTATTCCTGCTTCAGCGGCGAGAGGCTGACGTTGCGGGCGAGGATCGCGTTCGTCCCTGCCACCGGCGTCGGATCGACGCCGTAGGTCGCCTCGGACTTGGCCATGAGGGCCTTGCGTTTCCATTTGAAGGCCATCGGTTAAGCCCCTTTCCTGGAGGTCTTCGGTGGTGGTGCCTCGGTCTGTAGTGGCCCTTCGGTCGCCGGTGGCCCTTCGGTCGCCGGTGGCCCTTCGGTCGCCGGTGGCCCTTCGGTCGCCGCTGCCGACTCGGCTGCCGGCTCCGCAGCCAGCCACGGCGAGCGCACCGGCGCCGGGAAGGCGGATTGCGTGGGCACCGCCGCCTCCTCGATCGCCTTCCCCTTTGCATCGCGTGGCCGGTCGCCGTCTGCGTGCGACACCGTGGGCTTTTCCTTCAACACCCGCTTGCCGTCGATGACCTCGTAGCTGCCGCCTTGTCCGTGATAATCATCCATCGCGTTGTGCTCCATCAGAAGTTCTACAGCAAAGGTTGGCGCTACAGCAGATGCTGCGTGGTGAGGCCAAGTTCAGCCGAGTGGCACAACACGCCGGCGAACAGGACCGGCTCGGCCTTCACCACCTGGATGCCGATCTCGCGGTCGTCCGGCATCTGGCTGAACACCAGGCCGCCCAGCGTGTCATCGGCGCGGAACGCGTCGGCGATCGCGTCGCACTCGGTGTCGAACAGTTCCTCGGTCGCATCGGCATCGTCCAGGCCCATGAAGCCGCGAATGCGCCAGGTGAACCAGAGCGACCAGCGATCAGTGTCCACCAGCACCTCGCGCTTGGCCACCCGACGGATATGCCAGCCGTGCAAGCGCTTGGTCGGCGCGGCGCCGTAGTAGTACAGCGCGGCCAGAGCGGAGGCGTCTTTCGCATAGCGCTCATAGGTGTGAATCACGCCGGACCCCGGCACCGTCTCGATCTTCGCCTTGATCGCGTCGCGGATTTGTTTGACGGTGGGCATCAGCGCCGCTCGATGATGCGTTGCGCGATGCGCCCGAGCGCCCGCGCGAACATGTCGCGCACCTGCTGCTCGCCCCGTTCGAACGACAGCTTGAATACATGCGTCGCGCCGGTGCCCTTGCGGGCGATCTTGCGCGCCACCAGGAACGCCACGCCGCGCGCGTCCTTCTCCGGCACGCCCAGTTTGAGCTTCACCCAATCAACCAGCGGCTCGATCGGCGGGAAGTGCGGCCGCGTGCCCAGTTCCACCGGCGGCGCGTAAATGAGTGGCGAGCCGACCAGGCCAATCACCCCGGTCTCGGTGGCGCGCTCGACACCGAATACCGAGGCGCGCAGCGTGCCGGTCGCGGTGGGCAGCGCGTCCTGTACCAGGCGCTTGAGCAGCATATCGGCCTCCGCCATCGCCTTTTGCAGCTCCTGCAAGGCGATCTCGGGGGCGGCTTTGAATTGTCCGGCAAGCTGCTGAAATCCGCCCAGATCGATCTCGATGAAGTTGGCCATTAGCGGTACCGCCGCGGGTGCGTCAGCCGGTCCTGCCCCAGGCTGTCGCTGCCATCCAGGTTCACCACCACGCCGGCGGCGACGTTGCGTTTGTCGTCGATCCCCAGTTCGTCCAGGTAGCGACGGCGCAGCTTGGCGCCGCGCGTGGCGTACTCCTGCGCCTTGGACTGTTGCCGCACGCTGTCCGCCTGGATGGTGCTGTCCGTGCCACCGGAGTAGTACGCGGCCAATTCGTCACACAGAATCGCCGCCGCCCAGCACGCCACCGGCTCGCGGTCGGCGACCGGGATGGTGTCCGCGGCGCCGCTCACCACATGCACGATCGAATAGGTGGCGCGCACCGTTGCGCCCACCGTGATCGCATCGAGCAATTGGATCGTCACCGCGGTGGGCGTGGTGTAGAAACCGTAGCGCTCCGGCCGGAGCATTTCAGGGGGCACCTGGGCGACCGGGTACTCGAGACTTTTCAGATCGGAGAAGTCGGTCTCCCACGCGGCCGGCAGCGGCAGCGTGTTCACGCCGGTCGAGACCACGTCCTGAACCTTCAGGCGCTCGCGATCCTTGCTGTAGCGCTGCACCGCCAGTTCGATCGCCCGGTCGCGCTCGGCCGTGATGACCACCGCCGCATCATCGCGAACGAGGTCAATGACAAGCGTCTGGTAATCAGTGAGCATGAGGGGGCCGGAGCGTGGGCGTTAAAGAAAAAGGCGGGTGCGCGAGTCCTGCCGCATCCCGCCTCTTCTTACGAGAGGTTGCGGGCCGGTGAGCGTTATCTGACGAAGATCGGCATCGCCGTGATATCGGAGCCTGTGGGCGAAGTACCGGAGACAGTGAGCACCAGCGTCACCTCCGCCTCATCGGCCACGGCCGCGGTCGATATGACCGCATCGCTGACTGAGGTACTGAGCGTGAGCGGCGAGGCCAACACCGAGGCGCCCGCCACCTGTAGGTCGATGGTAAAGGTGCCAGAGAGCGTGCGCCCCACGCCGGAGAACCCCACCAGGCGCGACGCGTACGGCATCTTGAACTTCACCGGCGTGATGGTCGTGGTGTAGGCCCCGGGCATCAGGATCGGCATCGCGTACACCGGCACGCTCGGCCCGAAGTTCTGTACCGCCGCCTGCGCGGTGCGCACCAGGCCGGGGGAAACGCTCGCTACGATTGCGGCGCCGATCGCGCACGCAAGCACGAGGGCGAGGGTTGCGCCGAGCGCCCTGCCGCTGAATCTCTTGATGGTTTTCAAAGCTTGAATCTCCTTGTCGCCGGGGGTTTCGCTTCCTTGCCCACCCAGCACTGTTGTCTCCAGTGCCGGGGTGGCTAGGTACTCAACTACTGCTTCGGGGGGGTATGGGTTAAGCGACGACCGACTTGTCGTAGCCGCGGAAGTTCACCACTTGGCCGCCGTAGATGTGGCGGATCTTGTAGGTGATCTTGTCGTTGGTGAACATCGAGCCGACGTTCGGCATGTCCTGGGTGAACAGCTCCGGCTCTTCCTGGCCGTCCAGGAACCCCACCTCGATCGAGGGGATGTCCATCGGGTCCACGCCGAGCGCCCAATCATTCGCGTCGGTCCAGTACCACACCGGGATGATCTGCAGCGTCATGGCGTTGACGAACGTCTTGTCGTTGTTGGTGTTGCGGTTGAAGAGGTTCACCGCCCCCTCTTCCAGGTCAACCGACACGATCAAGTTCTTCGGCGGGATCGCGATCCGCTCGCTGGAGCCGGCTTCGGTCAGCTTCAGCACCCGCAGGCGCGCCGCGGCCAGGGACGTGGCGTCCAGGGCGGCAGAACCCAGATTGGCGTGGGTCGCGTGAAAGAACGCCACGCCGTCGTACAGCGTCGGGTTGGTGCGGATGAAATCGAGCACGAACTTGCCCAGGGTGCGGGCCGCCGAGCGCGACAGCTTGGTCGGGATCTGGCGGATCGCGGCGACATCGTCGTTCTTGACCATCTCCAAGGTCACGTCCTCGGTGCCGCCGCGCTTGGAAACCGCGTAGGTCGCTTCCTCGTCGGTCGGGCTGGTGAGCGACGCGTAAGGCGCGCCCTGCGCCACCGCCGGCAGATCGCCGTAACCGCCAAAGCGGGTGCGATGCTGGGTGCGGAAGTCCGACGCCGGCACCACGCTCACCAACGGCCGCCAGACGCTGTACACGTTCGGCAGTCGATAGTCGGCAAGGAGGCGACGGGAGACAGCGTCCCCCAGCACGTTGGAGAAGGTCGTCGATTCCAGCGACTCGCGAAACGACGCGCCGGCCGCTTCCGCCAGGCGCACCCGATCCATGTCGGCCAGCCGGCCGGTGACGCGCCGGTCGCCGGTGATCTCGGCGTAGCACTCCTTGAAAGACTGCGCCGCGCGATGATCCTTGTGTGCCGGATCGAAGAACGCATCCAGCATGTCGTTGACCTTGACTGAGCGATCCTCGACCGTCGCCTGGTCAAAGGGCACGCGCACGTGGCCCGACTCGGTGAACTTGGCGAGGTACGCGCGCTCGGCCGTGATGGCGGCGTCCACGTCCGCCTCGGTGAACTTCGCCAGCGTCGCGAACTGACTGGCCACCTTTTCCTTGGCGGCCAGCGGCAGATTGGACGCCGCGATGGTGCTGCGCATGTAGCCGCGCGACTCCACCATGCGGATCTGTTCGGTCACCTGTTCGGCGGTCAGCCCGCCGGTAACCGGCGGCAGCGCTGTCGCCGTCGCGGCCGTCAGCTCTTCGCGCACCGCCTCGGAATAATGCGCCTCCAGTTCCGCGTCGGTGACGGTCTCGGCGTTGATCTTCGCGAAGATCTTCGGCGCCTTGGCCTTAATCGCTGCGAGCAATCGTTCTTTCATGGGGTCTTGCTCCCTTGTGTTGTCTGCGGCGGCTTCGACGAGTCGCACCAGAGCGCCGCCTGCGCTCGGTTCGACGATCAGATCTACTGAGTTGACCTTCTTGATGGATTTGGCGACGCGCACCCGCTTGGATTCGCGCATGGCGAATCCGGCGGTGCCATCGGCATCGATCGACAGACCGACCAGGTCGCGCTTGCCGCGCTTCCAGGCATCGGTGATCGTGTCGCGCAGCTGCACGGCGCTGGCGCCGGCGCCGAAGTTGAACGTGCCGATCACGCGGCCGGTGTCGGGCGTGCCCGCCTCGACGAACTTCGCGCCGGAGATCCAGCCCACGATATTGCGGGCGTCCTTGCCCTCGCCCGAGAGGTGCTCCTTGTCACTGCGCGCAAGCACCCGGGCGCCCTCGAAGAGCGTGGCCGCCTCGCGCAGGACTGCATCGGGGTAGAACGTGCCGTTGTGCGAGAGCCCGGCGCGAATCAGCACCGCGTCCCAGGTCCGGCCTTCGTCGTCTTTCGCTTCCAGGAAGCTGTCCGATGCTTCGGCCATGCGAACCGGCACGTATTGCTCGATGACTTCCTGGGCATCGCCGAGCGTGACCTTGTTGTCTTCCCCGACCGTGTACGGATAGCTGAAGTAGCGGCTCTCGCGGCAGACGATCACGCGATCCGGGTACATCGCCTCGACGCTGACGTAAGACGCCCCGACCTTGAGCGCCAGCGCCGCGTGCACCAGGCCCATGAGCTGGCGCAGCTCCGTCGCCGCGGCTTCGCGCAGCGCCGTTTCGCCGACCACACCCAGTTGGGGGATTTGCCTCATGCCCTGCGCTTACTTCTTCGCCTTGTCGGGGCCGTCCTCGACGCTGCCCTTGGCCTCGTACTTCTTGCCGTCGACCGTGACGATCGACACCACGCCGCGCTCGGTGTCCTGGGCGGCGGCGATTATGTGAACGGCGCCAAGCGGTACGTTATCCGTCGAGAACGCATCGCGCTCCTTGCCGGAGGCTTCGTCTTTGACCTTGACCGCCTTGGCCGTCTGGACGGTGATGCCCTGACTGGCGAACAACTTGGCCGCCGCGGCGAACATCGCCGCGGCCACAATAATCTTTTGACCCATCGCTCCGTCTCCTGGTTGGTTGCCGGCATCGAACGCCTGGCAGCGAAAGCAGGGGGGAGATTAGGGTGAAGCGGGAGCGGAATTAATGGTGACGTGCGTCACCATCTGAGGAGGGATGCTGCTTTTTAGCATGCGGGAAAGCGGCTGCGCCGTCAATCGACCGGCGTTTGATCACCAAGGATTGTCCCGGGACGCTTCGAAATAGCAGATGCAAAACCCGCGCTCGATTTTGCCCATGCCGCGTGGGCACATCGGGTTCGGAATAGGCGGTGAACGGAGAGCCTCGTCAATATCCATCGCGCTCCGCGCGCGGGCCCGGCGACAAATCTCCTTCGAAAGATCGCCCGGGCGAACTTCAACCCGTCTGATCCCCCGGTCTTTCAATTCAGCCAGTTCGTGGACTCTCGTCTGCTCAAGGAAGAGAAGAAACGAATCGCTGCCCTGCGCGGCATTGATGATCGCAAGTTGAAAGCAGGCCAATCTCCGGACGTATCGGTCCTTCCCGTTGGTCGCCGCATCCAGGCACAGGTTTTCAATGGCTTTGCTGACGTCCGCGGCCGCGGCCAGGTCGCGTTCGACGGACTTCGCATCAAATCCGAGAGAGGAGGCGATACCCAGCGCGTGCTGAATGATGGAGCGCCTCTCCCATCGCGCTTCAGCGTCGGCTGCCTGGCTCTCCGTCATGAGGCGCTTCTGCCGGTCCTCGGGTGTTGCCTTGACGTAGATCGGCTGCCCGCAGATCGGACACTTTGACTTTCGCTGCGGCACCTTTTCGAGCTCAGCCGCGCAGTACGGGCATGTTGCCGTTGCCATTGGCGATTCCCCCCTCAGCGCCCCAAGCTACCCGAAATTCGCCGGATCGGCAGGTTTTGGGAGGATATGTCTCGCCGCAACTATGGGGCAGCAACCCCGTTAGACCCCCGTTAAAAACGTCGATCGGACAGATCGTCGTAAGGGGGTAGCCAAAATGGACCAGGACCGCCGCTAGATGCCTCATATCGCGCCTAATCGGCAAACTCCCCGCGGTTGCCCAACCAGCGCGGGTTTACAAGGGTTACACCCTTTTTCCGGTTCCGGCTACCGGCCCGGACCGCCCGGCGCCGAGCGCCCGGCGATCACCCCCGCGGCCCGCCGCACATGAGCCGCCTCGTCGATCCGGCCGGCGTGATCGAGCAGATCAGCGTAGCGGGCGGCAAGCGGCAGGAACGGGTGTCCGCGCAGCGCTCGCCCCGTCAGCGCCAGCGCCGGCGCCGGATCATCGCCGGCCACGACCAGGCCGGCGATCGCGCCCTCGACCCGCCAGACAAAGGGCGAATCGCGCAGCGCCACCAGCTCGCCGATCCGCTCGGCCGTCACCGGCCGGCCGGCGGCGCGATCGCGCTCCAGGCCGCGCTGCCAGCGCTCAATGGCGCGGTAATCCAGGAGTGCACCGGTCAGCACCACGGCCCCCGCCAGCAGCGCCGACGCCGGCGCCCAGCGCCAGACGCCGGTGATGGGTAGCCGCGTTGCCCGAGCGCCGAGGCCGAGCACCAGGGCGAACAGGCCGAGCAGGTCGGCATGCCACTGCGGGAATTCGACCATGCCGTGAAATAACTGGATCAGGGCGACGGCGAGCAGCCACGCGCGCGCGCCCTCGAACGCGCGCGTGCCCACTATTCCGGCGATCCGGGCGGCCTCCTTGCTCCTGCGAAAGCCGACAAACCAGGCGCCAAGCGGCAGCAGCACGCACGCGGCGCCGACGATGCCTGTTTCGGCGAGCAGTTGCAGCGCGAGGCTGTGCGCGTGGAATTCCGCTACGCCGTCGAGGCCGGCGCCGATCACGGGCGCCGCCTGGAACACCTGCCAGGCGAATTCCCCGAAGCCCGCGCCCACGATGGGGTGCGCTGTGAAGATCGCCCAGGCATAGCGAGACAGCGCCCAACGCTTCGGATCGAGCTGACCGGAGGCGACCGACTCCGCCAGGCGCGCCCCGGCCGCGCCGTCGAACGCGAACTGCGCGAGGAACAGCAGCACGATCGCCGCGCCGAGCGCGAGCAGCGCGCGCCGGCCGATCCGTGACCACCCCGGCGCGCAGGCCATCGCGATCACCACGTAGGCCCAGACGCTGCGCGAGCCCGATATCGGCAGCGCCGCCATCATCGGCAGCGCGATCAGCACCGCGGTCGGCAGGCGCAGCCAGCCGGCGTAAAAGAGGCCGGCGACCGAGATCAGCCCGCAGCTCACCACATTGGCGAAATGGTTGCGCTGCCCAATGAGCCCCATCATCGGCAGACCCGGATCGGCGAGCAGCTGCACCGACAGCGCCTGCAGCTGGAATCGCTGCATGAAGCCGGTTACGGCCAGGAAGAACGCGGCGGTGGCGAGCGCCGCCTGCAGCCACACCACCACGCCGGCCAGGCCGAATCGCTCGCGCAGATGCACCGCCGTGGTCGTCAGCAAGGCCGCCCAGGCGGCGTACAACATGCCGGTCGCGCTGCGCTCGGCGAACTCCACCAGGCCGAGCAGGACCTGCAGCCCGAGCACCAGGGCGAAGGCGAGCAGCCCGCAGGCGATCGCGGGGACCCCTAAGGCCCCTGCGCCGCCCAGGCGACGCGTCGCCGCGATGGCGACCAGGCCGAGCGCGAGCGCCGCCCATTCGCGGTAGAAGGTCGGGAACGGAAATGAATGCGTGCCTACCAGGAACGGCACCACGCACATGAGCGCGGCGGCACCGAGGCTCAGCCAATCACGCGGCGTTCTCACCAGTCGGGCTTACGGGGAAACGGGCTGCTCTCCCGAATTGTTCCACGCGGAACTCCGGGTGAACATCAGGCGGGCACCTTGCGTCTGGCCGGCGCCGGCAGCCGATCAAGCAGCTCGCCAATCGACGGTCCGGGCTCGATGTCGTTGCCGCTCGGGGCGGGCGAGCGTCCCGGCGTGGTCAACTTCCAGTCCGCCTTGTGCGGCACCGCAGTGCAGCCGCAGTTGATCACCTCGCTGGCCGGCGCCCGCGGATCGTGGGGATACATCATCTCCACCGGCGGCTTGCCGAACGGCTTCAGCAAAAACGGCTTGTCGACGTCCCGGATCTGGCCGTCCGCCAGGTCGTGATGGAATCGCGGGTGAAGCTTTCCCGAGCGCCGCCACATTTTCTGCATGCCGGGCACCACCCGGGCCACCTGCTCAAGCCGCGCCTGGCTGGCCGCGGAGAACGCCTGGCCAAGGTTCGTCCGAACGATCGCTGTGGCCCGGGCGCGCGAGGGCTCGCCCAGGATGGCGGTGACTTCGCCGATCGCATCAGAGGGCGCGGCAGCGCCGATCACCACCAGGCCAAGCTGCGTGTTGATCTTGTTCACCGCGGCAAGGCCCACATCCTTGATGCGGTCGGTCATGAAGGCGCGCATCGCGGATAGTTGCCGGGTGTCGATCAGCGGTGCGGCGCCAATGATGCGAACGCCGCCGGCTTCGAGCGGCTTCTCCACCAGGTCGATGCCCAATTGCCACGCGTCGCCGGCCCTCGTCGAGAGCGTTGCGGCCGCGCCGCGGCCGAACTCGCCGAGTGCCTGCTCGATCTCGCGCTGCAATTGCGGCAGTTGCCAGTTCTGATAGTCGGTGGGCTGGCCGGCGAGCGTGGTCTTAACGCGCGCCAGCGCTTCGTTCAGCATGCGCACGATCTCGTCGCGCGTGCTCTTCAGCAGCGCGGTGCGGCCGCGCACGATCTCCGTGCGAACCTTCTTGAACTTCTTCTCCGGGTCGTCGGCCATTGCCGTCAGGCTGCCGCCGGCTCTCCGCCACCACGTCCGGCCGCAACGCCGGCGCCGCCCGCAACGCCGGCGCCGCCCACAGCGCCGGGCGCGGTGTCTTCAGGTGGCGTGGTGAACACGTCGCTCTCCGCGTCCTTTTTCGCCTCTTCCTCCGCCGCGGCCAGCTCCGCGTCGGCGTCGATCTCCACGCCGATCGCACCGGCGAGCGTATTGATGAGCATCAGCGCGGTGCGCCGCGTCAGGAGCTTGAGGCTGATCGCTATACCGCAGGCGGCAATCACCTGCTGCAGCGCCGTCGCGTACTTCGCCACATCGCGCGCAGCCAGTTCGGGGAATTGCGCCTCGATCTTCCACTTCTCGTCGGACCAGTCGACGACGCTTTGCTGTCCCGCCGCCTTGGCCGACTGCCACAACACATAGCGGCCGATCGACTCCAGCATGTGCTTGAGCACCTTCTGGCGCATGGTGAACATCTTGAACGTCGGCTCGTTCATCTCCGCCGCCGTGGAGCGGTTGACATCACCGCCGCCGCCGAACCAGGTCTCGGGGAACGTGGCGCCACCGAGCACGTGGTTGCGCAGCAGCCGCGCGCCCTCGGCGGTGTCGGCGGCCTGCAGGGAGGGCGACACCGCTTCCCACTTCTCTTCGGCGTTGTGTACGCGCACGCTGCCCGGCTTCGGCGCGACGATCTCCTTGGCGCGTTTCTTCACCTCGTCGGGCGTGGCGCCGGTGAGCGTGACATCCCAGACAAACGCGCGCAGGAACGCGGCGCGGTCCATCTCGCCGAACAGGAATTGATCGTACGAGTCGAGCCAGTCCGCCTGCGACAGCACGTCCGAGCGGCCGCGCGTGCCCGATGACAAATCGTTCACCCGGAAAAAGAACGCCTCCCCGTCCGCGAACGTCTCCCGGATGCTCTGCGTGCGCTGCGTGAACACGTCCTCCTCGCCGTTGATGATCACGCGGTAGCGGCGCGCCTCGCCCTTGCGGTCCTTCACGGTAACGATGCCGATCGGCTGCTCGCCATTGTCCGGGTCCGTCACCACCGTTTCGATCAAGGCCGGGTCGAGATACCCCAGGCGCACGTGACCGCTTTGTGCGTTGACGAAGGCGAGATATACCTGCTCGCCGAAGAGCGCCAGTTCGCGCACCTTTTTCGGCAGCTTCATGTCCATCTCGTTGATCGGGTCTCTCCAGAACCGATCGAGCACCTTCTGGTTGTCTTCGTCATCGACCTTCAGCTTCACGCCCTCGGCGAGCAGGTAGGCGACCGGCAGTTCGATCAGCCGGTTGGCCAGCAGGTTCGATTCCCACAGGAAGTGCGCCACCTTCTGCATGCGCGCCTGCGTGAGGTGCGGCAGATCGCGCTGCGCGTTCGAGGTGAGTCGGCGCCATTGATCCTCGTCGGCGTCGATGGTTTGGCCGTACGACTCGCGAAACGCCGCCTCACCCACCGGCTGCGCCGGCTCGGGCAGGGCGCGAGCGATCATGCCTTTTAACCAGGTCTTTAACGCTGCCATCTAGGCCGCCTTTCTGAACATCGTGACGCGCCGCCGGCCGGACATGCTGTCCGGTGTGAAGTGATCGCGATCGGGATCGATGCTCTCGCCGGCCGGCGGCTGGCCCTCCTGCCGCGTCGCCGCCCAGGCCATCACCCGACCGATCACGCCGTCGCCGTGGCGCTGCTCACCGTCTGAGCCCTTGTCGCGGCCATCGTCCATCGTCGGATAACCGTTCTTCAGGATCACGCGCCGGTGATCGGCGATCACGTCTTCCCCTTTGGCGATCTCGAGCGACTGATTTTCCAAAGCGGCTTTGTAGGAGGGAAAGTTGGCCGCGTACCAGCTCGGCGTGGCCATCACGCATTCCACGCGCGATGGGCCTTTTAACTGCAGCGCTTTCTCCGCCAGTTCCTGGCCGTTGCCGCGCGCGTCGAACTTGGCGTGGTGAAAGAGCGGCAACTCCTCGAGCAGATAGCGCACCACCAGCCACTGCACGTCAAAGGGAATGCGCCGCATCTCGATATCGAAGCGCTCGCGCCAGCGGCCGGCGCCCTGATCCTGCAGCACCGGGATATACGACAGGTCACCCGAGCGGCCGAAGTCCAGGCCGAACACGCTGCGCTGATCAGCGGCCATGCCATCGATCGCCGGCTTGAGCACGTCCTTGATCCAGACGTCGGCTTCGGCCAGGCGCCGGTCATCGAGCGTCCACTCCGGTTGCTTTTTGAGCCGCAGCACCGCGATGCCATCGCGCTGGCAGCGCTCGACGATGGTGCGCGGGATGTACACACCCGATCCCATACTCGGGATGCAGTCCAGTTCCTCGGCCGCGCCCTCGCCGTATTGCGCGCGGATTTTCGCCTCCCATGCCTCGCGCGTCGGCTCCTTCAGGCGCGCGCCCATCACCAGCTTCACCCGCTCATAGAGCCCGGCGGCGAGCGCGTCGGCAAACGTGGTGCGATGCAGCGAGTAGGGCAGCTTGCCGGCGCGGATATCCTTCACCAAGAGGTTGAACGGGTTGTCCTCGCCGTTGTGGGAACTCAAGATGCGCACCCGCCCGCCCCAGATCAGCATCGCCATCGCCGCCTTGATCAGGCCGGCGACATCATCATGGAACGCCGCCTCGTCGATGGTGACCTTGCCCTGCTTGCCGCGAATCGAGCGCGGGCGCGAGCTGAGCGCGAGGATTTTCGAACCCGATGCGAAATCGATACGGAATGCCTTGATCTGGCGGATCTCGCCGTGCCGGTCGGTGTCGTCGAACATGACTTCGTGCATGGCGCCGGCGGCGCGGTTGAAGGCGCGCGACCACATGCCGCAATCGTCGATGTACTCCCGCGCCATGTCCTCCGAGTAGCCGATGTACAGCGCGTCCATGCCCGCGGCCGCGGCGGCGGTGAGCACCGAGTCCGAGGCATCGCACCACGATGCGCCGATGCGGCGCGACTTTTCCCACACCGCCACGTCGGCCTGATCCGCCGCCCAGGCTTGCTGATAGCTGAGCAGAACTGCGGGCGCCGGCGTTCCGGCCACGGCGGCGTGCACGGCGCCGGGTTGCTGCTGAAAAGCCGGCGCCGGCTTCGGGCCGGCGCGCTGCTTGACGGGAGTTGCCCGTTTTGCCATCACGGCCCCGCGATGCCCAGGATCTCGCGCCGTATCGAGTCGATGCCCTCCTGGGACAGCCCGCCCCGCGTCGCGATCTTCGCCACCCGGTCGGCGGCGGCCTGCGCCTTGGCGCGCACCTCCAGCTCGTGGCGCTTCTGCGCGATCGAGGCGCGCGTCAGCGTGGCGATGTTCTTCGCCGCGGCGCTGAGCAGCTTCACCCGCTCGGCCGGGTCGGCGTCCTCGGCCTCCTGCAGTTGCAGGATGGTGTCGAACACTTCGGTCTGCACCAGGCTGATCACCGCCGCGGAGCGCAGGTCAGCGTCATCGGGGGCCGCCGCGGCGATCGCCGCGGCCGCATGGGTGCTCGCCTTGATCGCCGCCAGGCGCCGCTCCAGCGCCGCGCCGTAGCGATGGATGGAAGATTTGCCGATGTCGTAGCCGCGCCCCTTCAACTCCGCCTGCAACGCCTCGTAGCCGGAGAAATTGCCCTGAGCGAGCGCCTCGTCCAGCCAGGCCCGAACCGCGGCCGGCAGCGTGCTCACCTTGCTGCGCTTAGCCATCAGCCAGCCAATGCCACAGCGCGGGCAGGTATCCGCCGCTGTACAGCATGAACCAGCCGTTGAAGGGCAGGCTGTACACGAGCCACTCCCACAGGGGATTCGCCCACATCGCGTTGCAGTCGCCGGGGCGATCGCCGCCGGCCGTGCACAGCATCACCGGCAGACCGTAATAGATCGCCTTGCTCGACGCACCGCCGCACGTTGGACATTTCAAGACGCCCAGTACTTCTTCGGCCGCGCGATGCCCGGGTCGCATTCGACGGTGTACTCCAGCACGTCGATGCCGGCGCGCGTCAGGCGGGCGGTCCAGGGCGCGCCCTCCAGGCGCGTCAGCTCGAGCAGCGCGCGATCGGCCAGGTAATCCATCTCGCGGCGCAGCTCGAGGGCCGTGCATTGGATCGGCACCCCCTGGATGGCGCCGAGAATGAGCGGCTCGGCCACCGGGTACGGCCGGCCGTGGTTGAGGGCGTCCAGAATGACCCAGCGGATTTGCTCGCGCCGCGCGCGTTCCATGTCCATCACGTCCGTTCCTTTCGATCCCGATCCAGCACCTGATCGATTTTCAGATTAAGCGCGTCCAGCTTCGCGTTGACGATCGTCGTCTCGCGGATCTGATCGTCGCGGCGCACGTAGTTGAGCGGCAGGTCGCGCTGTAGCAGCAGCATGTCCCGCTCCAGCCGCCGCTGGCTCGCATCGAGTGACTCGAAGCGCTTGTCCCAATCGGACTTTGCCGCGACGCGGCTGGCCTCCTGGTTGCTGAAGCGCTCATCCAGGCGCTGCTCGAACTGCCGCATGCCCACGCTCATCACCGCCCAGAAGCCGGCGACGAGCGCCGCCACCGCGCCAAACAACGTCAGCCATTCGCCTGTGCTCATCGTCTTTGTTCTTTTTCCAGCCGTAGCTGGCACGCCATACAAAGCCGAACGCCGGGGATCGCCCGACGCCGCTCCTCGGGGATGCGATCCCCGCAGCCCAATCCCAAGCACCACTTCAAGGACTCGCCCGCCGGGCGCTTATCCGCCTGACGCCGGAGGGCTTCCATGCGAAACAACTCTTCCTCCTCGGAGGCCTGGTCGGCCGCGTCACTCACCGCTTGCCAAGCGCCTTGGCGAGCGATCCGAAAATGCCCGGCTGCGCCATCCCCGCGGCCGCCTGCTTGTCTTCGCTGCGCTTCACGATCGCCACGCCGAGGATCGTCAGCGCCACCGACCAGATAGCCGTGGTGGAGGCAAGGGCGTTGATCACCGCGACCGCCTCGCCCGGCTTCATGACAATGACGATCGTCACGGCCATCATCTGCATGAACCAGGCGATCGAAACCAGATACCCCATCGTCGGCCGCCAGCGCTTGGTATAGGTGTCATCCGACGAATACTCGGCGCGCATCGTTGCGTTGATCGCCTCCAACTGGCGCGTTTCTGCTTCGAGCTGCGCGATCACGACCTCGTTCATCGCCTTCTGGTACTGAATGACCAGATCGGGGTTCGCCTGTAGCGCGTCGATTTGTCCTTCGAGTGTGTCTTTGCCGGTAATGACCGCCGCCGCCTGGACCGCTTTGTCCGCGACCTCGGCCGCGTCGTCCTTCCCGGCCCAGCGCAGCAGCCCCGGCACGAATTGCGACAATGCATAGATGACGTTGACGATCGGGAGCATTACCTGCACCCCCGGCCGGCCAGTTTTTGCAGCCGCTCGATCTCGGCCTTTTGCGCCGCGATGAGTTCGGCAACGCGCGCAAGGTCGGCCGCCGGCACGAGGTAATACGCCTCCGCCTCTTCCGCCGCCGCGGTGGCCGGTGGCGCGGCGCGCGGCACGGCCGCGCCGGGCGAGACGACGAAAAGCATCAGCACCAGCAATACGGCCGCGCGCTTCATGCAGTACTCCCTTGAGCAGGTTGGAACACGTGGAGCGGATCGCTCGCCATGTCGCGCGCGAGCCAGGCGGCCACGTCGAAACCGGGGCAAGTCTTCAGCCACTCTTGCGGCTCGATGATGCCGTCGCCGTCCACGTCCGGCGACAGATCCCGATGGCCGGCCACGCGCGCGGCCGGATACTTTTTCTGCAGCGCCAGGACCGTCGCCTTCAGACCCTCCCATTGCGCGGGAAGGAAGCGATCGGTGCCAATCATGCAGACGCCGATTGACTGGCGGTTGTGGCCGTAGCAGTGCGCGCCGATCTCGTTGACGTGACGGCCGGTAGCGGTCGTACCGCTCACGTAGATGACGAAGTGATAGCCGATGGCGTCGAGCGACGGGTTGAATCGCGATCGCCATTCCGGCGCGCGATGAAAACCGCGTGCCCGGTGCCAGTTGTTGATCACCTGGAGCGGTGTCTGCAGCGTGTTGCCGGTGAGCCGGCCGCTGAACAGCGATTCGCCGTCTTTGGAGGCCGAACAGTGGATGACGATCAGTGAGATTTCGCGGGCCATGACCCGCGAGACTGTGAGGGAATTACCGGGCGGGGTTAATGGTGACCGATGTCACCGTGTTTCCCGTGAAACGCGAGCCGACAATACGACGGCCACAGGCAGCGGTCAATCGGCTATTTTGCCGAACAGGTCGCCCTGCAATTGTGGCGGCACGTCGGCCGCAGCGACGCGGAACACCTGGCGCCGCGTCAGGCCGTACTTCCTCGCCACCGCCGAGGCCGACGCCTCGCTGTAGTCGCGCCGCAGGGCGAGGTTGCGGATCTCGCGCAGGTAGCGCGTGGCGCGCGGCACATGCAATAACTCATAGGGCCTGGCCCGGGCGAGCCGGCGCGCGGCATCGAGCCCGAGCAGCCGCGCCAGCGGATGGTCGATTTTGATCCGCTCGGCATCCTTCGGCAGATAGATCGGGATGCCGCCAAAGCGCTCCACCAGTGCCAGCGTCGCCTCAAAGCCGATCGCCTCGACGATCTCCGCCAGGCTGTCGGGCAGCAGCGCCTTCAGTAGCTTTTCGCCCGCGGTCATCAGTGCCTCGCGGCCTCTTTCCCGGCCTGCCAGCGCCGATACGCCTGCTGGTGGGCCGGGCACAGATGTTTGTCGGGTGCGACCTCCTGCGCGTGGTCCGCGCATAGCCAGACGGAGCAGGTCTTGCCACCACCTGTCTTCCAATCGCACCGACAGGCGGGAAACATCCCGCACCAATCACCCCGAGGGCGCTTCGCTTGACACCCGTGCGGTGCACTGCGATTCGCCGCGCTCCCGAAATGCAGATGCATCGGCAAGCCGTTTGGGCCGCGGTACCAGGGCATCAGTCGCGATCCTCATCGAATGAAGCGTGCGGCCAGAACACGCTGTCGTTGGCCGCGTAGCGGTGGCCCTCGCCATCGCAGTGATCGCACGGCACGTACCTGCCGATCAGCATGTGAAACAGCCGGCCGTCACCACGGCAGCGAGGGCAGCACCTCAGATCACGATCCATTTTCGGGGGGCCTTCTCAAACGCCCTTGATCAACCGCGGCCCGCCCCGCTGTGCGGCAGCCGCGGCCGGCCCCTCGAAAATAACGCGGAGCGTCTCCTCCTCGTGCCAGCCGGGAAGGTATAGGCAGTGCGCGCACAGCGGCGGCTCCGGCGGCTGGTCCGGGATGACGGCGACGACATGCCGGCCGCACTCGCAGCAGTCGAACTCGATCATCGCCGCCCGCCCTACTTGATGCGGTGAACGGTGCGACCGCCGGCGGCAGGCCCGCCCTTGCCGGGGAGGGCGGGCACTTCATCAGGCACGAAGCCCGATCCCTTGCCGCCGGTGGCCTTGATGAAATCCACCTCGACCTTGGCCGAGTCGATGATCTTGCCGGCGACCTCGGCGACCGCCCTGGCGCGCGCGATGTCCATCGGCTGATCCTTGTCGCGCAGATCCTCAAGCGTCGCGAACAGGTGATTGCGCAGATCCTCGATCTTGTTTTTCACGAATTCTCCGTTTCAGTTGGCCGAGCAGTTGGATCGCGTTCACGATCGGCTTCGGCAGGTGGTGGATGGTGTTGCGCCGCATGTTGTCGGCGCGGGAGACGAGTTCGAGGTTATCGAGCCCGATGTTGAGGTGATCGCCGTCTTTGAAGCGCAGGCAGAATCCCTTCGGCAGCGGACCATGCGCGTCTTCCCAGAGGATAAGGTGGAAGGCGCGCCAGGCGCGCAAGCCCTCCTTGATCTTCATGTCGACATAGCCGTAGCTGTTCAGGCGCAGCGTGCCAACCAGGTAATCCTCCGGCCGCCAGCGCCGGGAGACATTGCCCTTTTTGAATTGCGTCTCGCGCGCTCGGCCGCCGGGCTGCCAGCCTTTGGCGCCCTTGTTGAATGGCACGTGCCCCGGGGGAAAGCGGCCAACGCGGCAGCGCGGATCCTTCTGGCGCTTGCGGCCCTGCTCGACCATGAACTCTAAGTCCTTGCGCATGCCGTAGCGATGTGCCGCGTTGTAGATGCTTCCGACCGGCCGCTTGAAGCGGCGGGCGAGGTCCGCGGCGGCGGTGCGCGGGTAGAGCTGATGCAGCAGCGTGACCTCGTCGTAGGAGAAGGGGCGCCGGCGGCGAGGAGGCTTGCTCATGGGGCGCTCGCTTTGGCCGCACGCCGGCGCTGGTCGTACACCAGCGCGCTGACGATCCGGTGCAACTGATTCGATGCGCAAAACTCGATGCGCTCGACGCCGAACATCTGCTTGGCGATGCCATCGACATACGCCTTCTCCCTTCCCGCTTCCTTCAGGATCATCGCGGCTTTGCGCAGCAGCGGCTGGCGGTCTGCCGCGGCGTTGTTCACCCACGCCCAGGTCGATCTGGTATCGGGCGCTCCTTTTTTTGTGCTTTGCTTGGCCACAAAACCGCGCGACTTCAGATGATCGAGCACCGCCTTGCGCCCCTGATCGCCCAGATCGGCGGCCGAGTTAACGCGGCCAATAGTGCGCAACATGGCGCGGTAGGTTTCCTCGTCCAGGCCGAGCTGCGCCTTGGCGATGTGGATTTGCGCCAGCTCGCGCCGGCGCTTGTCGGGAGCGGCCATCGCGCTCATAGCGTGGGCAGCTCGACGCGGGCGAGGCCGCGCGGGCGGCGCGCCTTCCTCGGCGCCGGCGCGACCGCAACGGCTGGCCGGACGGGCGCGTGACGGCGCAGCCGGTTGCATACCTGCAGGACGGCCGCATCCTGCCCGCCGCGGCCAAAGGCGACGTTCTCCAGGCTCTCGGCCCGGTAGGCTTCGCTCACCAGTAGCGTGGCGAGGAAGCGCGGCCCGAGGCCCTGCAGCTCGCGCGTGAGATCGCAGAGCATCTGCACTCGCTGGGCGCGGCCGTCGCTCATGTGAGGCCGTCGTCCAACCCGTGAGAGCGATAGCGCCGGCCGCGCGCGGGCACGCTGCGCGCCTTGTGGCGCAGCTTCCATACACCGATCTCCGTGCGCAGTGTTTCCTCGGCGCTCTCGAACGCGGCGTCGAGCGTGATTGGCGCGCCCGGGTGCTTGCTCATCTCGTAACCGACCGCCCTGACCGCCAGCAGCGCCGCCAGCACTTCGCGCGGCTGGCGCATGAGGAATGCCCTGAGTTCGTTGAGCCGCTGTTTTTGAGGTTCGTCGTTCATGCGCCGCCCTCCGGCTCGTATGCGGCGCCGCCCTGCAGTTTGTGCCGAATCGCCTCGGGCGAGCAAAGAAACTCGATCACCAAGCCGGCGGCCGTCGCGCCCTCGATTTGGTTGCCTGAGCGCGCGATGCGCGCTGTCGCCCAGGCGGTGGCGGCCGCCTGCAATTGTTCCTCGGTGAACACCCAGTACCTCATGGCGGGGGCTCCATTGCGCCCGCGATCTTGGCGAGGGTCACGGCGGGATCGACACCGATTTCGCCGGCGAAAGCCGCGAAGCCCTGCCAATCCTCGGTCAGGTACGCGTACAGCGCGGCCGCTTCGTCGGGCGTCAGCGTCAGATCGTTCACTTCGCCTGCTCCAGCTTGCGCAGGCGCCGCTCAATGGCGAGGCGGACGGTGGACTGCAGGCCCTCCACGCGCAGCGCGGCGCGCAGTTGATCCGGGGAGAAGCCCTTGACCTTGTCTAGCCGGCTCTCCACATCGGCGGCCTGCATGTGGACGCCGTGAACGCGGCTGGTGATGAAGGGGTTTTTCACGCCTCCACCTCCTGCACGCCTTCCTTCAGCAACGCCGCTACAAGCTTGTCCACGTCGCCCGCCGCGTCCTTGATCAACACGGCGTCCTGGCCCTCCTGGACCTCGATATGCAGGCGCTTCAGGTCTTCGGGCGACAGGTCCGCGACCGCCGGCAGGTGCACGCTTTCGGTCTTGCGCGTGAGCAGCTCCGCCTGATCCTTGGGCAGCAGCGCATGAATCCGGGCGATGGTGTCCTGCTCGTCGGCGATCACAACCTTGTCCTTTGCCTTCTGGAAGCCCACTTTCACGCCGTGGAGGGTCAAGGTCTTCGGTTTGACGAACAGCCCGGGTGAGGCATCGATCGCGGCGTGCAGCGCCGCCTGCCGCTCTGCGGCGGTCGCCACGAGGCGCTTGATGCGACCGAGGTACTTCTTCTGCGCCTCGCGCACATCGTCCTGCAGCGCGCCAATCGTGCCCGCCAGCGCCTCGCGCGCGGCAGCGTAGCCTTCGGTCAAGCTGTCGATCTCTCTCAGGGTTGCCATAGGTGCGGTTTCTCCAGTAATGGCGGACCGGCAGCGCCGGCCCGCGGTGGCTGTTACGTGTTCAATCGAAGTTGCCCAAGCAGTTCCGGGAGCGGCAGATTGCGCAGCCGCGACTCCAGCACCAGCGAGTGCATCGCCCTCGCCCGAAGAAAAGCGCACGTCTCCTGCAGCTCCTCGGGCGTCACCGCGACGAAATAGCCGCGCTTCGGGTGCCCGCAAATCGCGATGCCCTCCAGGCGCAGCGCCGAGACGATCGAGCGCACCTGCCGCGGCGGGATGCCGGCGATCGCGGCCAGGTCCCGCGCGGTGATGCCACGCGCTTTGCCCTCGCGCATCATCAGCTCGAACAGCACGCGCGCCTTGGGTGTCGGCTCGATCTGCACTACTTGAGCCTCCAGACGCGCACCTGGTCGCCTTCCTTGCGCGTGGTGATGGTGAAGCCCAGTTTCTTCGCCACGGCGTACACGGTGTTCGCATCTTTGATGACGAACGACTTGTCGCCGGCCATCTGCCGCAGCGTCTCGGCGATCACCTCGCACTTCTTCACCGCGCCGTAGCGCAGCGGCGGCAGCGGCACCTCTTCGGTGAGCGGGAGCGTCGGCGTCTGCGGCACCTGCGCGAGCGCCCGCGCGATTGGCGTCCCGGTCGGGCGCACGAGCGGCCTCAAGTCACCTCCTTAGGGAATCGCTTCACCCCGCGCGGATGCGCGCGGTGGCGCAGCTTTTCCATCCAGACGCCATCTGCGCAGCGGCATCCGGGCGGCAGCGCGGCGATCGCGCGCCGGGCGATGTCCTGTATCGCGCGGTCGAAGTCCAGGCGCTGCTGGGCCGTTTGCTGGCTCGGCAGCAGCCCGCGGCGCGACAGGATGAGGTAGGGCCGGCCGCAGGCGCGCAGGATCTCGGCCGGCGCCTGCAGGAACGTTTCGAACAACACGCCGCGTGCGCGCAGGTGCGGGTTGGCGAGGTACAGCCGGCCGAGCTGCTCCAGCACTTCGTCGGCGAGGATCACGGGGGCGGCGAAAGACCGTTCGGTGCTCATGTCCGCGCCCCTAGCAACGCACCGACCAGGCGCGCTGGCGATGGTCGATGGTGATGGTGCAATCGCGCCGCTCGCCCTCGGCGGGGAAGGTGGGGATGCGCGCCACGGTCACGCCGGGATACTGCTTGACGATCTGCGGCGCTTCGGACGGCGCCTCAACGGGCGGCGGCGCCGGACGCGTCTCCACCGTCACGCCGAGCCCCATCACCACCATCGCGACCACCGCGCCGGCCGCGCCGCCCAAGCCAAACGCGGTGTGCTTGATCTGTGATAACTCGCTGTCGCTGAGTATGTTGCTCTTGCCGTTCATGATTCCCTCCGGTTCGGACACCCTTGACAGGCGCGCCAGTGGCGCATCGCGAGCGGTGAGGACGTGGGCGCCGCCCGGGTATGAAAGTCGCTGCATTCGGCGAACGTGATCTCGCGCGCTAGAAACGGGCACTGGACGCGCGCGTACGCCTTGAGGACGGTGGTTTCAATCTTCCGCGTGCTCGCCGGATACTTGCCGTTCAGCGCGAGCGACAGGCCGGTGTGATTCTTGTAGCCAAGCTCGGCCGCGACCTTGACCACGCCGCGATCGGCGACCTGTTGCTTCAGTATCTCTAGCCACATCACGCCTCCCTCGGTCGGCGGCGCGAGGCGCGCGGCACCGCGTCGGCGAACCGATAGCTCGTCTCATTGTTCGGGTCGTAGACGCACCTGCGCGTGGCCCGTACCGCGGGCGGCAGCGGCCCGCGGTCCGCGATCAGCAGGAATCGCACGAAGCCGTTGGAGGTCGGATCGGTGCCCTGTTCGCGCTGCGGCAACTGGCGCACGAACCCGGCGCGAGCGAGGGCGTACAGGTACTGCTGCACGTTGCCGCGAATATCGCCCTCGTCGCCCCGGATGACGAGCATCACCAGATCGTCGATCGAGAACTTGCGCTTGATCCGCATCGCCGCCCAGGCGCGCTCGCGCACCGTGCCGCGGCGCACCAGGTGGCCGGTGCGCTGGCCCTTCGGCCCGGAGCGCACCGTCGCCCCTTGCTCGATCGCTGCGCGGCCGGCGGCGGTGAGGACGTGACAGCCCGGGCCGGTGCGCCGGATGAGACCGTTCCGCAGCAGCGTGCGGCAGTGGTTCTCGACGCCCTTCGCATCGGTGCCGGTGATCTCGACCAGGCGCGCCTCGGTGATGCAATCGCGCGGCGCCGCCTTTCCGATGGCCGTTAAGAGCTGTGCGGCTTTCCACATGGCCTTAACGGGCCTCCGGAGGCAGGGTTGCCAGCAGCGAGTCTTCGGACAACCACCAGTACTGGGCGTGCTTGATCGGTTGGTAGTCCATTTCGCTGACCCATTGGCCGTTGGTTCGCGGGGTCATGTGGTGAATGTCCGAGAGCAGGGCGAAGGTCCCGTCCTTCTCGCGAATGGCGATGACGGCCGTGATGGGCAACACCGTGGGTATCTCGGTGTGCGATTTCCACTCCACCGTTTTCATGCGGCGCTCCGGGCGATCGGTGCGCTTCGGCGGCGTGACTGCCAGTCCTCGACTAGCGCCTTGCCGGCAAAGTCAGCGAGCGCGGCTTTTTTCTGGCCGTTGCGCTTCGCGTGGCGTTCGACACGCGCGATCGCGTTGATGGCGTCGCGCATCCGGCCGGCTGACTGGCGGTGGATCTCCTCAACCAGGTCGCGGGCGATATCGACCTCGGCCAGTTCGGCGCAGCACTTCGTCACGTCGGCCAGGCTCGCTGGCTGGAACTCGACCACCTTGGCGATGCGCGAGCTGATCTGCGGGTAGCGCGCGATGCGCGGTAGCACGCGCTCCTCCCCGGCCACCAGGATGACGATGGTCTCGGTCAGATCGGAGATGTCACGCACCGCCTCCAGCACCCGGGCGCGGTTCGCCAGGGTGTGCTGCACCTCATCGATCACCAGCGGGACCTGCTGTTTGCCGATCGCCGCGATGACGCGGCCGAACACCTGCCGGCCACCGCCCGAGGTATCGACGCGCAGCTGCTCGGCCAGTTCGGCCAGCATCCTGGAGGGCGTCCACTCCACCTTGGCGCGCAGGTAGACCGCCTTCATGTCGACAGCCCACTGTTCCACCACGATCGATTTGGAAAATCCCGGATCGCCCACCACCAGCATCAGGCTCGCCTCGGCGGCGCCGCGCTGCTCGACGGCAGTGATGCCGGTGCGGAAGCGCTCGTAGTTCTCGGTTTTGACCAGCAGTTTTTTCATGCGTACACTCCCTGTTGCTGTTGTTGCTTCAACTCGGCCGCGCGCTAGTTGACGCTAGCGCGCGGCCACCTCGCTCTCATCCCCGAACAGATCCGCCCACTCGCTGGTGGCCCGATACCAGCCGAGCCAGTTCTCGTCCTCGGTGTTCACCTCGCCGGCGTGTTCCATCAACCAGCGGAATTTCTCCACGTCTGAATCGAACAGCGGCCGGCGGTGCTGACCGTGAGCGGAGAGGGCGACGACGTTCTGTTCCGGCTCCTCGGCCGCGACGATCTCCAGCGGCTCAAGCGCCTCGCCTTGCCGCTGTTCCACGAGCCCCGCGCGCTCGGCGTGCACTTCGTCCAGTTGGCCCTGCAGGCGCTTCGCGCGGCGCGCGGTGCGCTGATCGGCGAGGCGCTCGATCAAGGGTTTCGGCTGGTAGTCATCGCGATTGCCGTCGAGCACCGCACAGGCGATCGACTCGCCCGAGAGCTTCTTCACCCACACGCGCGACGCGTCGTGGATGTCGTAGCAGACCTGCACTTCCTCGCCATCGACCAGCATCAGGTCTTTGTGGGAATAGATGCCGTTGAAGGCGCGGACTTCGCCGCGGTTTGCACGCCTCGTGATGGCGGGCATGAACAGCGTGTCCAGTTCCGCGCCTTTCGGAAGCAGGAGCTGCGTGCCGCTCTCGGTGATGCGCGCAATGCGATAGGCTTGCGGCGTGGCGTGCCGCGCGCCGTCCAACTTCGGCAGCGAGCGGTGCTGGTGTTCGTTGTTGTACTCATCGATCGATTCGACGAGCGCGTCGAGGAATTGCTGCCAGGTCGGCAAGCGCCGGGGCAGGGCGGTGACTTCCCCTTTTTTGACCGCGCGCAGCGCCCGGTCGATCTCGATCGTGACTTTGCGCAACGTCTCGCGATCGGCGCTTGCGCCGCGAAAGGTGTCGAAGCGCCGCGCCAGGGGAATGAGCGTGGTCTGCCAGAAGCGCTCGATCACGCCGCGCCCCTGCGGGTTGCCCGGCCGGCCAAGTTCATGATGGATGCCCAGCGCCCCGAGCGTGCCGGTGATCGGCGCGTCGAACATCTTGTTCGTCTGCCCGCCGCCGTTGTCGGAGTAGTAAATCAGCGGCACGCCGTGGCGCGACACCGCGTGCCGCATCGCATCGGCCACCGCGAGGCAGTTCTCCGACAGCGCCACCGACCAGCCGACGCAGTAGCGCGTCGCGACATCGAGGATCGCGGTCACCTCAGGCACGAACGGCGCTCCGGTAATCGGGTGCGCCACCTTCAGCTTCGCACCGTGGCCGTCGCCGACCCACACGTCATTGGGCGCGAGCGAGAGAAACTCGCGCCGGCGGAATGGCCGCAGCGCATTCAGCGCCGCGCCGGTGTGGCGGCCGGCGTAGAAGAGCGACTTCGGCAGCTTCTTCATGTAGCGCTTGGCGCGGTGATACAGCGGCATCGCATCGACGCCCTGCGCTCGGGCGATCTCTTTCGCGCACCAGGCGAGTGAGGGCTTGTTCGGTTGCCGGCTGAGCGCGAGCACCGCCGCGACGTCCTCGGCGAGCGTGTAGTCACGGCCGACTGCGGCCGGCGCCAGTGCGCCCGGCCCGCGCTTGGCGATATCGATCCACCGATAGAGCGTGCGGCGTGACAGGGTGCGCTTGCCCGCCTGGCCGCGCTTCGCGTTGGCGAGCGGCACCAGCTGCTGCAGCTGCTCGGGCAACCCGCCCGCGCCCGCCATCACGATCAGGTTGCGGATCGCCCGGTCGATCCCGACCGCCTCGCCGATCCGTTGCGCCTCGGCGACGATCGCGGCGCGAGCGGCGCCCGCCTGCCGCTGCCAATCGGTGAGATCGGTGAGCGCTGCGGAAGGAGAGACCGCCACCGATGTCGCCGGCGCCCGATGGGAGGGTGTCGGGTGAACCGGTGCTGCTGACACCGGGGCGGAAAGGATGAGCCGGCGTGTGACGGCTTCGCGCACGTCAGCGGGGAGTGAATCGATTGAGTAAAGCCTGCGACGCCCTCCGCGCGCGGCCTCCTCGACGTGCAGCCATCCCTCGTTGATGGCCCGCCGTCTCGTTGAACGTTTCGTGATACCGAGTTCCGCGGCGATCTCCGCAACGGCGACGCGCGCTTGTTTTTCTTGTTTTGGCATTAACGTCTCTGTAAAAAGGCGAGGGGCGCATCCCGCGTTAGACTTTCCGGACTCACTCAGTCCGTCCAACACAGGAGGCCCCTCATGAATGACGAATTACGGAAGGCGGTAGATCTGATTAACGCGCGGCAAAGTGCCGCCGAATTCATGTTGCTCGCGCTCGCACTTGCCCTCGTCGAGAACGAGGTTCTGCCCGCCGCGAAGGTGCTCGACGCGGCCAAGTTCATAATGGCTTTTTGCTACGTGACCGAATCGCCGCTCGCCGGCGAGGCCTGTAAGCCGTCAGTGAGTCGGCTAGAGGCGATAGCCGAGAAAGAGCCACGCTTCGCTTTTCGAGCTTTGATTGCAATGCACCTTGAAACCGCTGCGCATCAGCGAGACGCTTTACGGACTTGGCTAGCTTCAGCATCTCAGGGCGAGATCGTCGAGGACCTCGATGAGCTGCTTCGGAAATTGTCTGGAAAAAGCGGGTCATCTCCGCCGCCACCAAGGCCAAGATCGAAGCGGAAGTGATCACCGCTTCTCCTCGACGCGCGAGTCCATCTGCTGTTTGATCCGCTTGATCTGCCCGGTGAGTTCGTCGCGCAGGATCTCGGCCTTGCCCAGTTCGGCCAGTAACGCGTCGCGCCCGATGTAGGCCCGCCCGCCGCACTTCGAAGCGAAGTACTGCAACAACGCGAACGACCCGGTCGCCTGGTCGAATGCGATCGCCCGCTCCAGGTTGATCTTGTGTTCCTCGCGCGCCTCCGAGCTGTAGGCGTTCAGCATGTGCACCGTCACCTCGCGCCCGAGCAGCTCGCTCATCTGCCGGGCGATATCGGCGCGATCGATGCCGCTGTCGGCGATCGCCGCGCCCACCACGCGCGCGATCTCGCGCGTCACTGCGAGCGATCCGCTCGCATTCGTCGGCGCCGGCGGCAGCGCCGTGTCGAAGAACAAGCCGAGGCTGAGCTGCTGCGTGTTGGCGGCGCGCATGTTCAGCGCCTAGACGTTGTGTTCATGCGCTGACCTGCTACTATTTCGGCTACCCCTGTATGGGCGTAGCGGCGCGGTCGGACGCTTATAGATCGGCTGGTGCTTCGCGTCGTAGCGCGACGGCCAGATCTCCCACGGCCGCCGGCCGAGCGCGGTCGCGATGATCTTCTCCACCGCGGGCCAGGGCCGGCGCAGCGTCTGGTTACAGACGTTCGACGAGTAGTCGTGGGCGAATGACAGCTGGCGTAGCGTCCAGCCCAATTTTTTCAATTGAGCCTGAATGTCGGCAGCGTGCCAGTCGGGGGAAGTGGTGTGCGTTGAGATGTTCATGGGATAGACATTAATCCAATATCGGAACCTTCGTCAATCCAATTGTGGAACCTTCGCGGCACTTCCGTTTTTTTGACGTCCCTCTTTGTCCCTCTTTCCGAATTGCTGGTATTGGGCGATTTTCGATGATTACGTCGCTGGATCAGTGGGTTATTGAAAGTGCGACAGGGACGCAGGGTGCCGTGCGTCGTGTCCCTCTTTCGCCGTCAAAGAGGGACACGTGAAAGAGGGCTTTCCCAAGCGGTTGGTGGCTGCCCGCGAGCGCCTCGGGCTCACCCAGGAGGCGTTCAGCGCCAAGTGCGGTATTCCGCTGTCGACCATCAAAAAACACGAGGGATCGCATTCGGAACCACGCCCGGATGCGCTTTCGGGCTACGCCTCGACCGGGATCAATCTTCATTGGCTGCTGGATGAAGAGGGCGAGGTCCTTCGCCACGCGCAGCAGTCATCGCTGCGCGTGGCCAGCGATCAACCTGCCAGCCATAGAGCGCGAAAGCTGGCGGTCGAGCTTCCTCGGGGCAGTTCACTCAATGCCGATGATCTGGCGGGGGATGATTTCGTGATGGTCCCCCGCTACGACCTGGCCGGATCAGCCGGCGGCGGCGCGCTCATTCACAGCGAGCAGATCGTTGATCACCTGGCATTCCGCGCCGACTGGGTGAGAAACGCGCTCGGCGTCGCGCGCAAGGACCTGGTGCTGATCTCGGTCAAGGGCGATTCGATGGAGCCGACGCTCTCAGACGGCGACCTGATCCTGATCGACACCAGCGTGCGCACCATTGGCGACAGCGCCGTGTACGCGCTCCGAAAAGGCGATGAGCTGTTCGTCAAACGCATCCAGCACAAGCTCGACGGTACCCTGCGGGTGATGAGCGACAATGCCAAGTACGAAACCGAAACCTACGACGCCGAGCACGCTCCAGCGGTGATAGTCATCGGCAGGGTGCTCTGGGTCGGCCGCAAGCTGTGACGTCAAAAGGGAGGGGGCCGTGGCTCTAATCACATGCACAGAAGAAATTGTGAAACGGATCAGGTCCGCGCTGTTAATTCTGACGATGGCTTCAGGGTGTGCGTATGGTCAGTCCATCCCCGGCTTCGCCATCAAACAATTTACGGTGGGAATGTCGGAATTGGATCTGAGAAAAGGTTTCTCCACAGAACTATCGTGTGACGGCGGGCCGACTTCTCCCAAGCACTCCTGTAGGGCCTCACGAGCATTTGATGACAGATTCAAGACTGTCGCTGGAGCGCGCGTCAAGGTTTACTACTTCACACTCTATCAAGACTCGCTGGAACTGATCCAGCTAGTGCTGCCGACAGTCGCATTCGCGGATGTTGTGGCCGGGCTCAAAGACAAGTACGGGGAGCCGACGTCGACGTTAAATTTAACGGTCCAATCGAGGTGCGGTGCCGAGTTGTCCGACACGCATCATTACTGGAAGCGCGACGGCCAGGAGCTCATCGTTTGGCAGCGGTTCGGCCAGATAGACGACATGGCGATCACCGTTAAGACGGAAAGGGTCATTGCCGAAGAAACAGCGCAGGCGGCGGCGCGCAGGAAGGACATTTGAGTTTCCTCTCCGATGTGCCAAATGCTGCGCGAATTGGCCTCGCCCCGCCCCTCGCAGTGCCAAATCACCCGCGAACGGCGGCGCGCTTTCCCACCTGGTGGCGCCGTCCGTAGGTCCCGGTTAACGCGGGGTTTTGTCCCAGCTCATTGCGCCTCATCCCGCCCGGTCCCACACTCGGCCGCAGTGCCAAATCAATCGCCTCCTTGCATTCGCGGCCGATTTGGCACTGATTTGCGCTTGATTTGGCACCTGAGTGACTGCCGCCGCCATCCTATAATTCTCCAATGCCGATTCTGAAAGACAAGGTAGCCATAGTGACCGGCGGCGGCCGCGGCCTGGGCCGCAGCATCGCCGAGGCCTACCGGGACGAAGGCGCTGAGGTCGTCATCACGGCTGCGGCGAACCAGGCTGAAATCGACAAAGTCGCTGCGCTAACCGGGTCGATCGCGATGCAGGCGGATGTCACCCGGGAAGCCGACGCGGCGCGCGTCGTGGATGCGGTCATGGCGCGCTTTGGCCGCATCGACATCCTGGTGAACAATGCCGGCCGCGGCATGAAGTTCGTCAATCCCAGGTTCATGACCCATCCCGAGCCGTTCTGGGAATGCGACCCGGCCGTGTGGCGCATGATCATCGACACCAATATCAACGGCGTGTTCCTGATGACGCGCGCGGTCGTCCCCGTCATGCTCAAGCAGGGTTCGGGCCGCATCATCAATCTGGCGATCAATTTCGAAACGCAGAAGCGCAAGGGCTTCACGCCCTACGGGCCCTCCAAGGCCGCACTCGAATCGATGACGGCGATCTGGGCCGAGGACCTGCGGGGAACCGGCGTGACGGTCAACGCGGTGGCGCCGGGCGGCGGGACCGAAACGGGCATGATCCCGGACGATTTCCCGGACGCATTGCGAAAACAGTTGTTGCAGCCCGGGGTCATCGGTCCGGCGGCCGTTTATCTCGCCTCGGACGATGCGGCCGGAGTAACCGGCCAGCGCATCGTGGCGACGCAATTCAACCAGGCTCCGCCTGCGGGCAATGATTCGAAGGGTTGAATTCGCTCCAGGCCAAGCCAGCTCCTGCCGCCAACTTACGCAGCGAGCGGCTGCCCCGCTTCAACCTCCCGGGGCAGCGGCAGACTCAACAACCGCCCCAGGCCCGCGATGCTCTCCCCGATGCCGCAGCGCCGCAGGGCATACCACAGCGATGCCTGGTTGCTGGTGACCACGGGCTTGCCGAGGCGCTGCTCCAGCTCGGCGATGGCGTCCACGCTTTGAATGTTGGTGCAGCTGAGGAAGTAGGCATCGGCCTGCGGATCGCGCATTTCCATCACCGTCTGGATCCAGACATCGGGCGTCGCACCGCACATGCCCTCGGGCACCGGCAGGTCGAGCGCTCGGTCGCGCAATACCGCCACGCCGTGCTCGGCCAGGAATTTCTTTTCCAGGTCGTTGAGAACCTGCGCGTAGGGCGTGGCCAGCATGACTTTACGCGTACCGAGCGCGCGGAACGCGGTGACGATGGCCGTGGCCGTGCTGGTCGAGGGCTTTCCCGTGGTCTTGCGGATGGCCTCGACCATCTGCGTTTCCTGCGCCTTGCCCGAGCCCATCGACATGCCGGTGCAGTGATAGACGATCAGGTCCGCACCGCAGTCGGCCAGCAGCGACGCCGCGTCGAGGATGGCCGGCAACTGGTCGATCAGGGACTTTTCCAGTTCGATGCGGTTTCGCGTGACATGAAGCTCGACGTCGCGCGGCGCGTAACGGAAAAACTGCGGCTCGGTCAGGGTATTGACCGAGGGGATGATCAGCCCGATCCGCGCCCTGGGGCGCGGCCATTGGCGATTGGTGAAATTTGCGCTCATGTCTCGCTCCTCTTGGGTTCTACTGAATTTTCAGTCCAATGTCCCGAATGATCTTGCCCCACTTTTCGCTCTCCGCGCGGATGTGCGCGCCCAGCTCCTCGGGTGTGCTGTGGGTGGGCTCAATGCCGATCGGGAGCAGGCGGTCGCGCACCTCCGGCAGCTTCAGTATCCGGCCGAACTCGGCGTTCAGCCGGTTGATGATGTCCCGCGGCGTACCGGCCGGCACCACTATGCTTTGCCAGTACGGCCACCTTGTTCCAGTACGTCTTCAAAAAGAACCTCCGTGAGTCAGGGACCGGATACATACTAAATAGATGCCGGCGCGCCCGCAACTCTGCCCCGGTAGCGATGCGGCCTGCGCGCCGGGCCGTCTCAGACTCTGATGACTGTGCCCTCACTTCGTCTTCATTGCCCCGATGACGCGAGCCTATCGAACCCTGTTGGCGCGCGGCTCCCGCTTTTCCGGCCGCGCAGACTTGACGCGCTGTAACCGCGTTTCCGTGAGGCGCGTGGCCGTGCCGGTCGCCTTTCCCAGTTCGACCGCCAGATCGCAGATCGAGTCGCGCAGCCACTCGTGAGCAATGTCGTGTTCATGGCGCTTGTGGAACACCAGATCGATGATGCACGGTGAAATCGGCACGGGCATGGGAAGGCGCTTCAAATGGCAGATGTGCTCGTAGATTCTCGCCACTGTCGCCGGCACCACGGCGACGTGTTCCGAGCGCGCCACCACGAACAGCGCCGACAGGAAGTCGTTCACCGACAGCGCGAATTGTCGTTTTATCCCCTGCTTCCCGATCATCGCGTCGAACCCGCTCATCGAGGGAATTTTCACGTGGGAGGCGCGCTGGAATTCGGACGCTGAGATGGTGTTCCCTATCGACGGATGGTCTGCGGCGGCGATCACGCATAACTCATCGACGAACAGAGTCACCGATCGCCAGGTGCGCTGCTTGACCGGCACGACGCCGATTGCGAGGTCGAGGCCCGGCCCGTTCAAATGCTTGGGCAGGGCGTCGGCCGAGAGGTAATCGACCACGATTTTCGTCCCAGGTGCTTCGGTCGCCAGCTTGCCCATGAGGGCGGGCAACAGGTAGAGCGCGTCGAAACTCACCAATCCGACGTGAAAATCGGTCTGGATGGATTTCGGGTCGAAGGACGACGAAAACGTCGATTCGATCTTGTCCAGCGATTCGTTGACGGTTCGGGCGACCTCAACCGCGCGGGCGGTGGGCTTCATGCCCGATCCCAGCCGGATGAAAAGCGCGTCGTCGTAATGGTCGCGCAGTCGTGCCAGCGCATGGCTCACGGCCGATTGCGTCAGGTTCAGCGCTTCCGCCGCCCGTGTCACATTGCGGTGCAACATCAGCGCGCGGAAGACGATGAGCAGATTGAGGTCGAGTCTGGCGAGATGCATGGCATTCATCACTTGATGCACATTATGAATGATGGGACCTCGCTCGCATGCCTAGAATGTTGTCGGAGAGCATGAACTTATCCAGCGCGTCCCGCTGGCACACGCATCGAGGACCGGGTGGAAAAAGCATACTGGATTGGCGTGGACACGGGGGGCACGTTTACCGACGCGCTCGCCATCGATTCGAGCGGCAACCTGCATCTGGCGAAGACGCCTTCGACACCGAAGGACCTGTCGGTCGGCATCATGACCGCGATGCAGTTGCTGGCCGAATCGGCGCGGATTCCCGCCGCGCGCCTGCTCGCGGCGACCACCAAGTTCGCTCACGGCACCACCGCGACCGTAAACGCCATGGTGCAGCGCAAGGGCGCGAAGGTCGGCCTCATCACCACGCGCGGCTTTCGCGACCATCTCATTCTGATGAAGGCGGCGCGCGGCGTGGGCGTCCCCGACGGCGAGCGGGTGCGCTTCAGCCGCGCGGTGAAGCCCGCGCCGATCGTGCCGTACGCACTCACCGAGGAAGTGAGCGAGCGCGTCGATTATGCCGGCCGCATCGTCATCCCGCTGGACGAAGCCGACGTGCGCCGCGCGGTGGATAGCCTCCTTGCGCAGGGCGTCGAGGCGATTGCGATTTCACTGTTGTGGAGCTTCCGCAACCCGGCGCATGAGCGGCGCATCCGCGCCATCATCGCGGAGCGGGCGCCGCGTCTGAGCGTCTCCATGGGCAGCGGCCTGGTGCCGGTGATCGGCGAGTACGAGCGCACCACCACCGCCGTCATCAACGCCTACCTTGGCCCGGTGCTCGACCGCTACGTGCACTCGCTGCAGGATTCGCTCGAAGCCTCCGGGTTCCGCCACCCGATGCTGCTGATGCAATCGGACGGCGGTCTCGTTCCGGGGTCCGCCGCGCCGAAAACCGCGGTGACGACGATGCTCTCGGGGCTTGCGGCCGGCGTGCTGGGGGCGCGGCATTGCGGCGCCGCGCTCGGCTACCCGAATCTCATCACCATCGACATGGGCGGCACCAGCTTCGAAGTCAGCCTGGTGCATCGTGGCGAGCCGGTCATGGAAAATTTTCCGCTGACGCCGCGGCTGGCGCCGTTCGAGTCGCGCTGGCGCATCGCCGCGCCCACCATCGACATCACCGCCATTGGCGCCGGCGGCGGCAGCATTGCCCGGGTGGTCGAGGGTGTGCTCAAGGTCGGCCCCGAGAGCGCCGGCGCCGAACCCGGCCCGGCCTGCTACGGCCGCGGCGGCACCCAGCCGACGGTGACCGACGCCTTCCTGGTGCTGGGCTACCTGAATCCGGATAATTTCCTGGGCGGGCGCATGAAGGTCGAGCGGAAACTGTCCATGGAGGCCGTTGAGGCGCACGTCGCCAGGCCGCTCGGCATCAGCGTTGCCGAGGCAGCCGACGGCATCTTCCGCGTGGTCATCAGCCACATGGCCGACCTCATCCACAAGGTGACCATCGAGCGCGGCTACGACGTGCGCGATTTCGTCATGATGGCATTCGGCGGCGGCGGGCCGATCCACGCCGGCGTGCTGGGACAGGAAATCGGCGTACCCAAGGTGGTCATCCCGGGCGCAGGCATGGCCACGGCGCTATCCGCGTTCGGACTGATGTCCTCGGACCTGCGCCATAGCGTCGCCCAGTCCCGCGCGCTCGCCGAGCCGATCAAGGTGGAGGATGTGGCAGCGGCGCTTGCCGACGTCAAGGGCAGAGCCACGAAAACGGTGCGCGAATGGGGTGTGCCGGACAGCGACATTCTGGTGGCCTGCGCCATCGACATGCGCTTCATCGGTCAGGTTCACTCGGTGAACGTCAAGGTGCCCGCCGAGGTGCGTACCCAGGCGGACGTGGAAGGAATTTACGAGCGTTTTATCGGGGCCTACGAACGTTTCTTCGGTCCCGGCACGGCGCATCGGGCGGCGGGCATCGAAATGGTGACCTTCCGCGCCGAAGCAACGGGACAGATGACCAAGCCGGCGTTTCCCAGATTCCCCGGACGGGCGCGGCAGTCCCTTTCCCCCAAGGCGCGACGGACGGTGCACTTCAGCGGCGCGCCCAACCCGGACGTGCCTATCTACGCCGGCGCCGACTTGATGAGCGGCGACCGGCTTCCAGGCCCGGCCGTGGTGGAATACGATGGCAACACCATGGTCGTCCATCCCGGTCAGACGCTCGAGGTCGACGAATTCGGCAACCTGGTGTTTGCCTTCGGCGCACCTACACCCGAGGTGAAATGATGGGCGAGATGAACAGTGCAACGGATCGGCCGGCCGCGGCAAAGCTGGCCACCGCGGCAAAGCCGGCCACCGCGGCAAAGCCGGCCACCGCGGCGCAGCCGGCCACCGCGGCGCAGCCGGCCACCGTGGACGCCGTCACCTTCGAGGTGCTGCGGCACAAGTTCTGGCAGGCCGCCGAGGAAATGGGCGTGATCCTGATCCAGGCATCCTCCTCGCCGGTGGTGACCGAGGTGCAGGATTTCGCCACCGCGCTGTTCGATGCGCGCGGTGATTTCGTGGCGATGGGCTCGAACGTCATTCCGCACGTTGCGCCGATGCAGTTCGCGGTGCGCGCCATCATGGAGGAGTGCGCCGGGAACCCCGGCATCGGCGCAGGCGACGCCTTCATCGTCAACGACCCGCATCGCGGCGCCATGCACCAGTCGGACATCATCATCGCCGCCCCGGTGCATTACCGCGGCGAGCTGGTGGCCTGGACCGCCTGCCACTGTCACCACCTGGACGTGGGCGCCATGATTCCGGGGGGCTTCACCATCGGCGCGCGCAACATCTACCAGGAGGGTCTGAGGCTCCCGCCGCTGCGCTTCATCGAAGCCGGCGTGGTGAGAAAGGACATCTGGACGATGCTGTTCAACCACATCCGCGTGCCGCGGGTGGCGCTCGATCTGAAGGCGCAGATCGCGGCGAACAATGTCGGCGGCAAGCGCATCGGCGAGATGTGCGAGCGCTACGGGGCGCAGGTGGTGAAAGCGGCGATGGGCGAGCTGCTCGACTATTCGGAGCGCCGCCTGCGCGCCCGCCTGCGGGAGCTTCCCGACGGCACTTTCCGCCACGTCGATCGCCAGGACCACGACGGCCTGACCCGGGGCATATACCGCATCGTCATGACGCTCACCAAGCAGGGCGATGCGCTGCATTTCGATTTCACCGGCTCCAGCGACCAGGCACCAGGCTTCATCAATTGCTGCATCGGCGGCGCCTGGGCCGGCGTGTTCGGCGTGCTGCTGCCCTGGATTGCCTACGACATGCCCTGGAATGCGGGGTTGCTGCGGCCGGTGAAAATCACCGCGCCCGATGGCAGCCTTTGCAATGCGAAGCTGCCGGCTCCGGTCAGCAAGGGCGGGACGGGCACGATGTGGTCGATCCGCAACGCGGCGCAGCTTTGCCTGTCGAAGCTTTTGGGGGCGAGCGACGCGTACTGGCAGGAGGCCATGGCGATCTGGGAAGGCGCGGTGCCCATTGCGATCCTGTCGGGCAAGAACCAGTTCGGCGACTATTTCGGTTACCTCAACATGGACGGCGGCGCCGGCGGCTGCGGCGCGGTCGCGCACCGCGACGGCACCGACACGGCCGGCAACCAGGTGAGTCCGACCATGTCGATTCCGAACATCGAGACCCACGAAGCGAACCACCCGGTGCTGTACATGTTCCGCCGGCAGCGCGAGGATTCGCCCGGCGCCGGCAAGTATCGCGGCGGCGCGGGGCTGGAGGAAATGTTCATGGTCTATGACACCGGCGAGCTGAATTTCACCCTGACATCCAACGGCATCACGGTTGCCAATGCCGAAGGGCTGTACGGCGGCCTCCCCGGGTCGAGCAATTTCTGGGGCATGGCGCCGCATGCACCGGGTGCGGGCCCGGGCGGCATCGAACAGGTGAACAGCGTGGAGGAGGTGCTTGGCCGCCTCGAGCCGCTGCCGAGCGGCATGCCGCAACTCACGCTGAAGCGCGGCGACTTGTTTTATTTCCGCTGCACCGGCGGCGGCGGCTACGGCGATCCCATCGAACGCGACCCGGCCGGGGTGCTCGCGGATGTGCAGGCCGCGCTGCTGTCGCCCGGCGAGGCCGAGCGCGTCTATGGGGTGGTGCTGGATTCTGCCCGCAGCCGGGTTCAGCAGGCCGAGACCCGGGCGCGCCGTGCAAACATCCGCGATGCCCGCCTGGCGGGGGCTGACGGCAGGACGGCGCCGCAGAAAATCAACCGCGGCAGGGACAGCGGCAACACTCGCGTCGCAAGGGTGGGCGAATACCTGGAACAGATCGAAGCGGGCGGGGAGCGTGTCACCGTCTGCCGCTGCTGCGGCACGCGCCTCGGCGCTGCCGGCACCAATCCCAAGCTGGCGGCAATCCAGAGAGAGGGCCCGCTGCTCGAAGCGGGGCCGCTGTTCCCCGCCGACGACAACACGCCATGCAGCCTGCGCCTGTACTACTGTCCCGGATGCGGCGTGCAGTTCGCCGCTGAAATTGCCGAGAAGGGCAGCGCCGTGCTGGAGGATGCGGTGCTGCGCGCCGGCCAACCATGAACGCGGCGGTGAGCGCGGTGCGGCCGTTCCCGGATGCCGAATACGAAGCCCGGCTGGCGCGCGTCAGGCAGGCCTTGGAGCCGCTGGCCATCGATGCGGTGCTGGTGCTGGGCATGCGCAACTGGTATCGCGATCATGCCATCCGCTACCTGTGCGGCTACGACAGCCCGGCGTCGCCCTCGCTGCTGTTCATCCCGCTCAAAGGGGATCCGCTGCTGATCATCGGCGATGGCTACGACCTGGAGCGCGCGCGCGCGGTGTCCTGGGTGAGCGAGGTGCATGCGGCCCGCGATCTGGCGGGACAAGCGCCGGCGCTGCTGCGCCCGCGGCTGTCATCGGCCAGGCGGCTGGGCGTTGCCGGCGGCGAATGCATGGGCTTCACGGCGATGGAGGTGCTGCCGCGCGATCTGCTCGAGGCGATGCGCCAAGCCGCGCCTGCCCTGGAACTGATCGACGCGGGCGGCGCGCTGCAATCGGTGCGCATGATCCGCAGCCCCGCCGAGATCGAGATGTTGAGGCAAGCCGGCAAACTGGCCGATGTCGGGGCGCGGGCCTATTTCGCCACCGCCCGCGCCGGCGTGAGCGAACGCGACCTGTGGAGCGAGATCTGGTATGCGATGCAGTCGGCCGGCGCCGACGATCTGCACATCTCGTTCTGCCGCGGCCCGGGCAGCTTCTGGCCGCATCCGCCTGCGGACGATGTGCTTGCCGGGGGGGACATCGTCTCGGTGGAACTGTCACCGCGCATCAACGGTTATTTCAGCCAGGCGAACCGCATGTGCTTCGTCGGCGGCAACGGCCGCGAATGGGCCGATCTCGCGCGGCTGTCCCTGGGCGCGCTCGAGCTCGCCAAGTCGCTGCTGAAACCCGGGATGAAAGCGAAGGACGTGGTGGCCGGCGTGAGCGCGCTGGTGGCGCAGTCGCCCCTTGCGACCATGGACATGGGCGGGGTGCATCGCATCGGCCACGGCTGCGGCATCGCACTGGATGAAGGCCCGTTTCTCACCTCGGCCAGCGCCGCCGAACTGCGCCCCGGCATGACCATGGCGCTGCACCCGATGATCTACCTGCCGTACCGGCATTCGCTGGTGATGGTGGGCGACTATGTGCGCATCAGCGAAACCGGCGTCGAAGTGCTGACCGAGCCGCAGACCGCGGTTCCGGTTGTTTGAACAGGGCCTGAGATCATCATGGAAGAACGCGTATTCCGTTCCAGGATAGACGCGCTGCGGCGCGAGGTGCTGGACGCCAGCGACCTGGACATGCTCATCGCCTACTCCGACGACATCCTGTCTCCGGGGGCGGTGCGCTATCTCACCGACTTCGACATGTACGCCATGTACGGCCTTGCCATCGTGCCGCGGCGCGGCGACGTGGTGCTTGCTTTCGGCCTGCACCATTCGGCATACCTGATCCGGGTGAGGCAGAGCGCGATAGCCGATCACTACGCCGGCACCTATCACCCGGGAGAGCTGTGCGCAGCATTGCTCGCCGAGTCGCGCCCGCAAGCGGCGCCGCGCGTCGGCGTGGTGGGGGGCGCGCACATGTTCAATTCGATTCACGCCGACCTGCATGCGAAAATGGCCGGCGCCTCATTCGTCGCCGTCGATGGCGAATTCTGGAACCACTACCACGCGTCGCTCGGCGCCCATGGCGCCGAGCCGAACCTGCGGCGCAGCGCAACCATCGCCGTCCAGGCCGTCGCGCACGCACGCAGCGCCTTCGAATCGGGACAACGCCCGGCAGCGCACATCGCCGCGGGCGCGACCCTGGCCGCGCGGCGCCTCGGCGCTGACATCATGAATCGCGAACTGGTGCAGGTGCGATGCGCTTCGGGCAGGCCGCTTCCCGCCGGCCTGTCGCCGCCGGGGCGTTCGCCGTTTGCCGGGGATGCCGCCTTCGCCATAGAGATCGCGCCGTCCTATGCCGGCATGCGCAGCGTCTGCGGTCGTACCCTGCTGCGCGAGGGCGCGCCTGCGTCCGCGGCCGCTGAGCTGAACCGGGCGGTGCAAGTGCATGCGGCCATCCTCGACTTGCTTCGTCCCGGTGTCAGTTGCGGACAAGTCGCAGCCCAAGCCGAGCGCCTGGCGCGCGCAGCCGGCTTCGGCTTGGCGCAGACCGATGAACTGGGAAACGGTATCGGCGTGGACCTGCGGCAGGCGCCTTACATCCTTGCCGGCGAGGCGGCGCCGCTGGCAGCCGGCATGGCGCTGGTGGTCCGGACCCGGTTGAGGCGCTTGAACGGCGGTGCAGAGGGCAGCACCGACCTTGGCACGATACACAGGGCGGATACGGTACTGGCCGGTGGTTCCGCTCCCGAGGTGCTGACGGTGTGCTCGTGAGCACCTGCTTCGTCAGCAGACAAAGAGGAGACAAAGAGGAATGAGCTTATGAAAGACTTGCGATGATGCGCACGGCATCGGACCCCGGAACGCTCGCGCTGCTCATCGATGTCGAGCAGTTCCTGTACGCGGAAGCCGAATACCTGGACGACTATCGCCTCGATGAATGGCTGGCGCTGTTCGCCGACGACCTGCACTACTGGATTCCGCTGCGAAAAAACGTGCGGCACGACCGGCGTGACACGCAGTACACGCGGCCGCACCAGGACATCTCCTGGTTCGAAGAACACAAGGACGGCCTGACGCGCAGGGTGCGGCAGCTCCAGACCGGCGTGCACTGGGCCGAAGAGCCGTTGTCGCGCACCAGCCACCTGGTATCGAACGTGCGCCTCGCCGCCATCCATCCGGACAGCCAGGCGCCCGAGCGAGTGGAGGTCCATTACCGGTTCCTGATCTACAGGAACCGCCTTGAGACTGAAACCGATCTGCTGGTGGGCAAGAAAGAGGACTGCTTGATCCGCGCTGCGGAGGGATGGAAGATACAAAAACGCAAGGTCCTGCTGGACCAGAACGTGTTGCTGGCGAAAAACCTGAGTTTCTTTCTCTAGTGTTCCCGACATAGAGGCACATGCAAATGGACATGAAGGCGGATGGCGGCAGATACCGGGATCGGCTGGTGGAGGCGGCATCGGGCCGAGTGCAGCGCGAGATTTTCGTCAACGAGGACATTTACCGGGAAGAGCTCGAGCGGGTGTTCGCCAGGGCCTGGCTGTTTGTCGGCCACGAAAGCCAGATTCCGCACAAGGGCGATTTTTTCTCCTCGCGCATGGGCGAGGAGGCGGTGGTGCTGTGCCGCGATGACGCCGGCAGGATCCGCGTCCTGCTCAACTCGTGCCGGCACCGGGGCATGAAAATCTGCCGCTACGACGAGGGCAATGCCAGGGATTTCACCTGTTCCTACCATGCCTGGTCGTATCGGCTGGATGGCACCTTGTACTCCGTGCCGCTGTTGAAGGAGGCCTATCAGGGCAAGCTGGACATGGCCGGACTGAGCCTCGCGCAGGCGGCGCAGGTATTCAATTACAAGGGCACCATCTGGGCCAACTGGGACAGGAACGCACCGGCGTTTCTCGACTATATCGGCGAGTACCGCCTGTATCTGGATCTGACCCTCGATGCCTGGGACGGCGAGGAAGGCGGAACCGAGGTGCTGGGCGGCGTGCAGAAATGGAAAATCCCCTGCAACTGGAAATTCCACGCGGAGAATTTCTGCGGCGACCGTTACCATGCCACCATCAGCCATGCCTCGGTCAACATCGCCGGCACCCGGCCCGGCGTGAAGGGCCGCCGCGACAACGACGAGCGCAATATTTCCCGCTACATGCAAACCTGTTTCCCGGAGTTCGGCCATGCGGGCGGTGTGTACATACTGCCGCGCGACGTGGAGACGCCGCTGTCCTACCGCGACTCGCCTCTGGTCTGCGAGTATTTCCGCGAATGCGAGGCAAAAAAACGGGAGAAGCGCGGCGAACTCGGCCGCCTTATCGGCAGCCCCGGCCAGGTTTTTCCGAATACCGGGCTGATTCCGCGGCAGCCGCGGGCGCTGGCGGTGTGCCATCCGAGCGGGCCGCACCAGACCGAGGCGTGGCGCTGGTATCTGGTGGACAGGAAAGCGCCGCAGGAAGTGAAGAACTACCTGGTCGATTTCTACGTCCGCTATTCCGGCCCCGCCGGCATGACGGAACAGGACGACATGGAAAACTGGAATTACGCGCACGCGGCCAGCCGCGGCGTGATCGCCCGGCAGCATGCCTACGACTATTCGCAGGGCCTGGACCGCGGCGTGCGGGACCTCTTCTATGACGGCCTGACCCTGCCCGGTGTCGTGGCCGATCTGGACCGCGACCAGTCGAGCGAACAGAACATGCGCAGTTTCTACGGCCGCTGGGCCGATTACATGGAAGCCGGCGACTGGTCGGAATTGCTGGTAGCGGACAAGGACCTGCTTCACACCCGTTGAGGGTTGGAGGCGCGCCAGGCTGTCGCCGGATGTCACGGAAATTCGGCGTGGCCACAATCGAAAAGGAGGCGTTCGTGAGCATACTTTCCCGCAGCATCGTTCTGGCTGCCCTGACGGTGGCGGCAGTCGCCGTGCCCGCCTCGCCGGCATGGGGCCAGGCCTATCCCAACAGACCGGTCAGGGTGATTGTCCCGTATCCCGCCGGCGGCGCCGGGGACATCGTGATGCGCCTGGCGGGCCAGCACCTGGGCGAGCTGTGGTCGCAGCAGATCGTGGTGGACAACAAGACCGGGGGCAGCGGCATCGTCGGCACCGAACTGGCGGCGAAATCCGCACCGGATGGCTACACCTTGCTGCTCACCGCGCCCGATACGATCGCCGTCCTGCCCAATCTGTTCGCCAAGCTGCCCTACGAGTGGAAGCGCGATTTTCTGCCCATCAGCCTGGTTGCGTCGATGAACATGGTGCTGGTGGTCCACCCGAGCCTGCCGGCGCGCAACGTACCGGAATTGATCGCACTCGCCAGGCAGAAACCCGGCCAGCTCACCTACGCATCGACGGGCGTGGGCAGTTATCCGCACCTCAATGCCGAACTGTTCAAGTCGCTCTCCGGGGCGGACATCCTGCACGTGCCTTACAAGGGCGGCCAGCAGGGCATGACGGCCGTGCTCGCGGGCGAGGTCTCGATGTTCTTTCTCGGCGAGTCCACCGCCGCGCCGACCATCAAGGCGGGTCGCCTGCGTGCCCTCGGCACCACCGCGAAAAAGCGTTCCACGCTGCTCACCGACGTGCCGCCCATCGCCGACTCGGGATTGCCCGAGTTCGACCGGGACGTCTGGTTCGGGCTGTTCGCCCCGGCCGGCACGCCGGAGGCGATCGTTCGGAAAATCAACGCCGACTGGGCGAAGGTGGTGCAAGGCAAAGAATTACGCGAGGCGATTGCGACCCGCGGATTCGACGCAGTATCGAACTCACCGGAGCAGTTCAGGGCGCAGATAGAGAGGGATCAGGACGGTTTCGCCGCGCTGATCAAGGCCATAGGAGTGAAACCGCAGTGAGCGTTCCGGGTTTCACGATAGGCACATCGGCCCACGGTTCGGTGGGCAACGCGGCCGGCATGGCCATCGCAGCGCTGCTCAACGCGAAGCGCGTGGTGCGCGCGGCGGTTGAGGCCACCACCGGGCAGTCGGTGCTGCTGCCACGGATCAAGCCGGGCGCGCTGGATGCGGGCATAGTCAACGTCCTGGAAGTCGCCGCGGCACGCAGGGGCGAGGGCGTCTTTGCCGCGCGGCCGCTGGCCGGCGTCCTGGCGCTGTGCGTGCTGTTCCCGAATCGCACCGGGCTGTTCGTGCGGGCCGGTTCGGGCATGCGCCACATCACCGACTTGAAGGGAAAGAACGTCAGCTACGGCTTTGCCGCCATGACGTCGATGAACCCGCTCGTCGAAGCGATACTCGCCAATGGCGGTCTGTCCCTGGCGGACATCCATCCGGTCGATGTGCTGAACGCGAACGACGCCATCGACGCCTTTGTACAGGGCCGTGTTGACGCCTTTTATTCCGCACCGGGTGCGGGACGGATAGCCGAGGCGCAAAAGACGGCAGGCGAGGTGCGCATGTTGTCACTTTCGACGGGCCGCGAAGCCATCGCGGCCATGCAGCGCGTTGTCCCCGAATCCTTTGCGCTGGAAACCCTGCCGCAGGCGGGTTGGTGCGGCATCGCCGAGCCGGTGCAGGCGCTCGCCTACGACCTGCCGCTGCTGGTTGGCGCGCATGTCGCGGACGACATGGTCTATGGCATCGCGAAAGCCCTTGCCGAAAACAGCAGCGGCCTGGCGGACGCGCTGCCGGAATTCAGGGCGTTTTCGCCCGCAACGATGGCACGAGCGCTGCCCTGCGACTACCATCCGGCGGCAATCGGATACTACCGGGAGCACGGACTGTGGAGGTCAGGGTGAGGAGGGCCGCATCTCCGCATTCACGGCAGCGCCGGCCCGGGCGGTGCTGCTTGTCCTGCAATAGCCGCGGACCGGCGATCGGCCGGGATCGAACCCGGCCAGGCGGCGCCGGAACAAGGCGGCACCACGCTCAATATGCCATGCTGCGCACTTGAGTCAGGCCGGCCGGCATGACCGACCGGCCTCCAGCCAATCTCGGAAGGAAACCGCTCATGAGCACGGAAAATTTCGACAAGGGCCGCGCGCTGCGCTCGCGCCTGCTCGGCAAGACTCACACCGACAGCGTCCTCGCCAGCGTGGATCCCACCGACCTGGCGGTGCAGGAACTGGTGACCGAATTCACTTATGGCGCCGTGTGGGCGCGGCCGGGCCTGCCGATCCAGACGCGCAGCCTGCTCACCATCGCGCTGCTGGCTTCGCAGAATCGCCTCGAGGTGCTGAAGCAGCACGTCGGCGGCGCGCTCAACGTCGGTGTGCCGCGCGAGCAGATACTCGAAGCCCTGATCCACATCCTGCCCTATTGCGGCGTGCCGGCGATGGTGGGCTCGGTGGCCGCGGCCAAGGCGGTATTCCGGGAACGGGACGAAGCCGAAACGAAACCGTCATGAGGATCAAGGAGGAACCATGATCAAGCCGAGCCGCACCCTGTTCGCCCTGTCTCTGGGCGCCGCATTCGCAATCTGGTCCTTGTCCGGCGGCGCGAATGCCGCAGACGAACGCTACCCGGTCAAGCCGATACGCGTCGTGCTGCCGCAGCAGGCGGGCGGGGTGACAGACATCGTGTCGCGCACGCTCGCCGGACATCTCACCAAATCGCTGGGCCAGCAGGTGGTCATCGACAACCAGGCGGGCGCCAACGGCATCGTCGCGGCCGGCATCGTCGCCAAAT